>Ga0194120_10003237_pt1 | contig 26882 bp, 33 predicted proteins | sample TA2MahCa65mmetaG_FD_148642 | JGI IMG/M metagenome (GOLD analysis project Ga0194120, IMG submission 148642) | Freshwater microbial communities from Lake Tanganyika, Tanzania - TA2015019 Mahale Deep Cast 65m | ecosystem: Environmental > Aquatic > Freshwater > Lake | place: Tanzania: Lake... | reverse complement strand
GCTTCTACAATGCTGTCGACCTGGTCAATCAGCTGGACAAGGAAAAACAGCAGGGTAAAGCCGGCAACATGGCCAAGCAACTCACCGCCATGGATGCCGTTATCCTCGATGAATTGGGGTATCTGCCGTTTCCTGCATCGGGTGGTGCCTTGCTATTCCATCTGATTAGCCACCTGTATGAGAAAACGTCCCTGATCATCACCACCAATCTGAATTTTGCGGAATGGGTGCAAGTGTTCGGTGACGCCAAGATGACCACCGCACTACTCGACAGGATTACCCATCATTGCGACATCCTGGAAACCGGCAACGATTCCTTTCGATTTAAGCAACGCAAAAAGGCGGTAGAAAACCTATAACCTTACAGTTTGGCTGGAAACTATTCGGCGCGCTTTAGTGGAAACTTTTCAAAGCCGTTTGACATTCCCGCACCTGCATAAGAGGCAAACTGATCTTTTTAGGTTAAACGCCAGCAAGGCAGGTTGCTGTTGATTAATCTTATCGACCATTTGCGCGTAATACGTCCGCGGCCAGCTATTCGGATCATCGGGTAACCGCAGAATTTCCGCCGAAGCCTGATCGATTGAAATGATAACGATGTCCGGAGGCGACGCGATCGGGCCGCGCATTTTAAATAACCAATCCAGTCCGTATTCTTCTTCCGCATAAGAACCGGTTTCAGTCTGACTGATAAAAAAACCGGCAACCCCAACGAGCGAGATGGCAATACGGGTTTTAAGTAATCGAATGAAATTGTGCATACCGGCAATTATTAATTATTACGGTTGTACTCCACAGGCCCATTCCTTAAACCTGATGATTATCAAGAAAAATTATAATACAACCGAACAACGGCAGGTATCTGTTAATTAATGCACTTGTTTTTATCCGTATAGCGGTTAATTAATAATGTGGAGGAGGCGGTTCGGCCGCTTCATCCTTTTTCTGCGCCTGTATGTGATTGATATGTTCGTTCAGCAATTTGCAGGTCTGCTCCAGACGCGCAATCTCCTGCTGTTGTTGCGTAACGATTGTGTTTAATGTGTGCAGCAAATCTTCCTGATAGGAAAACTTGATTTCCAATTCCACTAATCGCTGCTCAATCATGGCCTATTCATCATTGGCAATCATTCCAGGCGTCGATTAATGTCGATATGCCGACTGCCGCGGCTTTCCGGATTAACCGGAAAGATCTCGCCCATCAAGTCGCCCGGTTGCGGCATGGCGCTACCGGATTTGCTAACGCGCGCCAGCAGTTTGACGGCTTTAACCTGCGACAATTTCATTGCTGGCATTACGCTGTCCGCATCGCTTAAAGTAATTTTTATGGGTAAATCAGAAACTTGCTTTTTTACAATCGCCAATGGCATTTTGGGGCCGTCCAACGCTTGCGCGTAAATAAAGACCGTATCATTGCCCTGCACCTGGTCTTTAATTTCTGGCGACAGGCTGACTTCAATGTCAATCGATACGCCGGTAACACCGGATTGTTGCGGAGTATGCGGCGTTGTTGCACCGGCGCCGTTTTCCGCATCGGCAATCAAAGCCTGAATTTGTTGTTGGTCTTCGGATCCGTTGGGCAGTAACGCCGCCAATTGCCGCAAATAACCCGCTGCGGTTTTTTTATCGCCCTGTTGCGCGCTGATGACCGCCGCATACCATAAGGCCGGCTGACTTTGCGGCGCAATCGCCAACGCTCGATTAACCAGCTCAGCCGGCTTACCGGTCCAATTGCCTTGGTTTGCCAGCGCAAGCGCTTCCGCATAGGGGAGTAAAACCTCCGGTTTGTTATCGGCCAACTTATAAGCGCGTTCTAACGCCGATACCGCTTCCGGATAGCGCTCAAGCACCTTATAAGAACGCCCCAACATTAACCAGCCTTCCAGATTATCCGGCTCCGCCTGCATTTTCGCCGCCAGCTGTGCCACCATGCGATTAATATCGTCGCGGCTTAAGTCCGGTGTATTCGTTGGTTGCGGTTCATTAATGCGATTAATGGCCTGATAACTGCCCAATGTCAAATACAGCGATACCGATACTAATGGGATAGCAATCATTAATACATACGCCAGCCATCTGCCTTGTTTAGGATCGTTTGCCGATAACGTACTCTCGACAGCCTGTAGATCATCGCTCAAGGCCAGCTCCAGTTCGGCAACCTGTTCGTCGTATTGCGTTTGGCTAATGCCGCCCGCGGCCTTATTCGACTTCAATTCCGCATAGCGGTCGCGCGCAATTTGGATATTACGCTGCCGCGTGTCGTCAGTGACGGCAATCTCCTGTTTTTTTACCAGCGGTATAATAACGATTAATAACGCCATCGTTATCATCGTGGCTACGATTAACCAGAATACGACAGTCAAGGCTGCTCCTCATCTTCTAGCAATCGGCGGATTTCAGCCTGTTGTCCGCTAGAAATAGCGGATATTGTTGCTTTTTTCCGGCGTTTGATAAACCACAGCACCATTCCCAAACCGGTCAGCAGAAACAGCATAGGTCCAAGCCACAGCAGGCCGGTTTTGGCTTTAAGCGGCGGATTGTACAACACGAAATCGCCGTAACGGTCAGTCATAAAGGTAATAATTTCTTCCTTGGATTTGCCTTGCTGCAACATTTCGTAGACTTGGCGGCGCAGATCGCCGGCCAGTTCCGCATTGGAATCGGCGACATTCTGGTTCTGGCAGACCAGACAGCGTAATTCTGACGTTAACGTTTCGTAGGCTTTTTGTTGTTCGGGATCGGAAAGCTGGTAAACATCGACGGCTGAGACAGCAAACGGCAGCAGCGCCAGCAATACCAGCGAGATAAGCTTACCCATTATTCAGCCTGTAATTGGGTTATTAATGGCAATAATGTGTCATTGAGGGCTTCAGCCGTCAACGCGCCGGTCTGTTTATGCCTTACGACGCCTTTCTTATCGATCACAAACGTTTCCGGTACGCCGTACACGCCGTAATCCAGACCGATTCTGCCGTCCACATCCATGATGCTGTCGTTGTAAGGATCGCCGCCCTCTGCCAGCCATTGCTTGGCGGCTTCAGGATTATCTTTATAATTCAAGCCAATAAGAATAACCGACTGTTGTCTGGCTAACTCATTCAATACCGGATGCTCTTCCTTGCAAGACGCACACCAGGAAGCCCATACATTCAACAGCCAGACTTTGCCGGTTAAATCGGCTGGCGTCAGTTTGTCGTCCGGCGCATTCAGTTTGGGCGCAGAAAATACGGGAGCCGGTGTATTAATTAATGGCGAAGGAATTTCCTTGGGATTGAGTTTTAAACCCGCTCCCAAAAATACGGCAATAACAATAAATAGTATTAATGGAATTATGAACTTAAGCATTAGAATCTTTTAACTTAACAAAATGCTTGGAATTATCATTTTTGCACTCAACATAACTCAAAGACTTAGCTAAAGAGCTTAATTTTGGGAAACCATAATTTCTCGGATCAAATGAACTGTCTATTCAATTAAGGTAATTACCGACTTCACCGAGATAAGCCCAACCGTCATCTTCAGATGCTGAATTAATAGCGTCAATAATTAATTTTTTTAATTTTTTATTTGGGACTGTTTTTGGTGTTTGCTTCGGGGTATCGCTTTTTTCAGGGATTGGTACATCATTTTTGATTAATAACTCAGCATTAGTGATTTCATCTGTTTTATTTTCCGTTATAGTTTCAGTAAAAATAAACTTGTGACATGCTGAACGGAATGCTTCTGGCGTATTTTGTTTCCCTATCCCAATAACTTCAAGACCCGCTTCTCTCAAACGTGTTGCCAATTTAGTAAAGTCGCTATCACTCGAAACAAGAAAAAATCCGTTAAATTTGCCTGTATATAACAAATCCATCGCATCAATAATCAATGCTGAATCTGTAGCATTTTTTCCAATGGTATACGCAAATTGCTGAATAGGCTGGATAGCGTGTTTATTTAGTACATCTTTCCATTTAACTAGCCTGTTATCAGTCCAGTCACCATAACAACGCCTTGAAGTAACGTCACCATATCTTGCAGCTTCTGTGAGTATTGCATCGATAGCTGTTGCTTGTGCATTATCCGCATCGATTAACAAAGCAAACCGTTTGTTTTCATTAATGTTCATGTTAATTTGTGCGCTTTACTAATCCGATAGCGCTTATCACACGCCGCACAAAACCCGCCGACCGCCATGAAGACCGCGCCCATCCAGATCCAACGGATGAAGGATTTGTAATAAATTCTCATACTCCAGGCGCCGTCTTGCCCTAAGGGTTCGCCAATGGCGACGAACAGGTCGCGGAATAAGCCTGCGTCAATGGCGGCTTCGGTCATCGGCATCTTTTGCACCTGGTAGACCCGTTTCTGCGGTTCCAACGTGGCGATATCCGCGCCGTCGTGGCTGACCGTTATCAAACCTTGCTGAGCCAGGTAATTCGGTCCCTGCACCTCTTTAACCTGATGAAACTTAAAAATATAGCCGGACATATCGACCGTCTCGCCCGGCGCCATGCGCAAGTCTTTTTCCACGCTATACACAGACGTCATGGTAATACCGGTGACAAAAACGGCAATACCTAAGTGCGCCAGCGTCATTCCGTAAAATCCGCCGGGAATTTTTGCCAGCCGTTCCCAACTCAACCCTTTTCCGCCCAGGCGGTCAATAAACGACAATAGCGTTGAAGCCACCGTCCATAACGCCAAGGTCAAGCCCAGCGCCGCAGCCCATGAGTAGTGAGGCATTAATAACGGTAATGCCAAACCGCATAGTACACAGGCAATCACCAGCCAACGCACTCTTGCTGCGAATTCGCCGAAATAATCCCGTTTCCAGCGCAGCAGCACGCCCACACCGGCAGCAATTGCCAACGGCGCCATTAATGGAATGAAGACAGCGTTAAAATACGGCGGCCCAACCGAAATTTTGCCCATGCCCAAGGCGTCAATGATTAATGGATACAGTGTGCCTAGTAAAATGGAAGCTGCGGTTACCACCAGCAGCACGTTATTAATCAAGATGACGGTTTCCCGTGACACCGGCTCAAAGGTTGCGCTGCTTTTTACATACGGCGCTCTGATGGCGTAGAGCAACAGCGAACCGCCGACGACAACGCCTAAAAAAATCAAGATAAACAAGCCCCGCGCCGGATCGCTAGCAAAGGCATGGACCGAAGTCAACACACCGGAACGCACCAAAAAAGTACCTAACAAACTTAAGGAAAACGCGAAAATCGCCAGCAAAACCGTCCAGGTTTTAAACACTCCGCGTTTTTCCGTGGCCGCCAGGGAATGCAACAGCGCCGTGCCAACCAGCCAGGGCATAAAGGAAGCATTTTCGACCGGATCCCAAAACCACCAACCGCCCCAGCCCAGTTCATAATAAGCCCACCAGCTACCCAGGGCGATGCCGATCGTTTGAAACGTCCAGGCGGCGTTCGTCCAAGGTCTGGACCAACGCGCCCAAGCCGCGTCGAGACGGCCTTGTATTAATGCGGCAATGGCAAAGGCAAACGCCACGGAAAATCCCACATAACCCATGTATAACATCGGCGGATGAATCGCCAAACCGGGATCCTGCAACAGCGGATTCAAATCGCGGCCTTCGGGCGGCGCGGGAAACAGGCGCTCGAAAGGGTTGGAAGTCATTAATAAAAACAGGACAAAACCGATACCGACCATCCCCATGACACTTAACACTCTGGCGACAGTTGCATCGGGAATACTGCGACTGAAACGCGCGACTAGGCCGGTCCAGCACGATAATACCGTTGCCCACAGCAGCAATGATCCTTCATGCGCACCCCAAACACCGGAAATTAAATACAAAAATGGCAGTTGGGTATTTGAGTTTTGCGCGATGTACGCAACCGAAAAATCATGAACAATACTGCTGTAAGTTAAACAGCCATAGGCTATTAACATGAACAATAATTGCCCGTAAGCCGCCGGCCTAGCCAGCGCAATCCATCCGGTTATGCTCCGGGACGCACCGATCATAGGCGCGACGGCGAGAGTAATCGCCATGCACAGAGCCAAAATTAAAGCAAAGTGACCGAGTTCCGGAATCACAGCTGACGGCCTGTAGTGGGCTTATCCGGTTTTTGCAAACTACCCGCCACTTCCGGCGGCATATAGTTTTCATCGTGTTTCGCCAGCACTTCCTCGGCTACGAATACGCCTTGCGGATTCAACTTTCCGTGCGCAACAATACCTTGCCCTTCCCTGAACAAGTCCGGCAGAATGCCGGTATATTCGACAGTAACTTCCTGTTTGAAATCAGTCAGTTTAAATCGCACCAGCATGCTTTTGTCAGGCCTTTCGACAGAGCCTTTTACCACCATGCCGCCCAAGCGGAACAAGGCGTCTTTAGGTGCTTTGCCCGCCGCCACGTCACTGGGCGGAAAGAAATACATTAAATTTTCGTTGAATGATTTCAGGGCGAAAGCGGTCGCTACGCCTGCGCCAATTACCATTAAGGCGATTAATATTAATCGTTGTTTGCGGGCTGTTTTCATAAATCTTGCCGTTGTTGCTTCAATGCTTGCTGGCGTAAAAATTGTTTACGCTGAACAATAGGAACGACTACATTCGCAACCAGCACAATGAAAGTAATGCCGTAAGCCGTCCACACATAAAAACCGTAACCGCCCATCGCGAAGAATTCTTGCCAGTTCATTTCGCACTTCCTGCCGCTATATTTTTAACCCATTGCGAATTGCGTTCGCGTTGCAATAATTCCACCCTTGCGTGTTGTATCATAGCGATCAAGTAATACACCTTAAACGCCAGCGCCATTAACAACAACGGCACCAGCATTGTGACATGAATTGACGGCTTGTCCAGTTTGGTGACGGTAGGGCCTTGATGCAACGTATTCCACCACTCCACCGAATAATGAATGATGGGAATATTCACCACGCCAACCAACGCCAGTATGGCGACGGCTCTGGACGCCATGCGCTTATCGTCTATCGCGCCGTACAAACCGATAACGCCCAAGTATAAAAATAACAGGATTAATTCCGATGTCAGCCGCGCATCCCACACCCACCATGCGCCCCACATCGGCTTACCCCATAGCGAACCGGTGACCAGTGCGATAAAGGTAAAGCCCGCGCCGATCGATGCACTGCTGATCATGACGATTTCCGCCAGTTTAATGCGCCAGATCAGCCCGATCGCCCCGGTCACAGCCATCACCACATAGATAAACAGCGACATCCAGGCCGCCGGCACGTGGATATAAATAATGCGGTAACTATCGCCCTGCTGATAATCCGGCGGCGCTAAAATTAAACCGCCGTATAAACCGCAACCCAGTAACAGCACAAAAACGGCTGTCAACCAGGGCATTAATCGCTCGGTAAAAGCATAAAAATGAGGGGGAGAGGCCATCCGGTGAAAAAACCGGACGACCGGATCAGGAATTAACCACATGAACAAGAATTATCGGAAAAAACGCAAATTTTAAAATGGCGCATTCAGCAAAGCAAAACATAAACAAACGCAGGTATTTATTAATGCTTAAGACTTACGCACATATTCAATTGTTAAATAACTTTCATCAAGCGTTGAGAATAAAACCCTACCCTGTTATGCCTTGCAATATGAGGGCACCCAGCTGTGTTCCATGAGATGATTGGAAACGCCATTAAAATCAAAAGCTAAACCGCCTTTAATCATGTCATTAACATTAAACAGCAACGCAACTTCCGGGATGTCCCGATAGAACATGGTGTACAAAGGCGGCACCAGCCATTGTGAAATTTTTGTAGCGACAGGCCCAAGAAAATTCCGACGTTGTCCCACATGGGCAATCTCGTCAATCGTAATTTCATCCAGCAACTCTTTCATACGCTGACGGACTTCCGGTTCATCGGCCAAGATATCATCAAACAACCGGTCCAGGTGGAAGTAAAAGCTAACGCCCATTAATTCAGTAACAAACGCGGGCGCATCCATTAAAAAGCCTGGTACTTTTGGGAATTGCTCATAAATCCATTTACGCCAGCCGGTTAATGGCACCCATTCCACCTTGTCCAGGCCGCAGGTCACCAGCATTTCGTTGAACAGGCGTCCGTGGCAATATTCTTCCGCTAAATGCACCCGGCTGATTTTATCTTCAATGGTGTGGGAATTCGCCATATCGGGTACGACATCCCACGCACCATTAATGCCGACCCATTCGTGGCGGGCAAATTTGTAGATGCAGGTCAGCATCAGAGTCAATCTATCTAATGATTTAGGATCATCTTTCATCTCAAGATAGTTACGATAAAAAGCATCAGGATTAGCCAGCGGCTTGCGCAGTTTTACGGGATTTTCTTGAAAGCTAAGTAACTTCGCGCGTTTTTTGGCTAAATCCTTCTCGGCTTCCAGCAATTCACCTGCATGGTGCTGGGTAAACTCCCAATAATCGATGAAGTTCGCTTTTCTTTGTTCTTCCGTCGCCGATGTGAAAACAGATAGAAATTTACGGGAATTCATTAATAGTGACTCCGTTCTTGATAATTAATTGACCATTTTACGGGATATTACGAATTCATACTCATTTTTAATGCAGCCGCCGTAGGCCACGGCGCTAGCACCAACGCCAGCAATAGCATAGAGGTTAAAATGCTGATTTGCGCGGTCACCGGCAAACCACCGCTTGCTAACGCTACTGCATTACCGGCAAAGATTAATACCGGCACATATAAGGGCAACACCAGCAGGGACAGGATCATGCCGCCGCGCCGCAATCCCACCGTCAAAGCTACGCCGACAGCGCCGATCAGGCTTAACACTGGCGTACCGAGTAACAATGTTAACAGCAATATGCTTAACGACTGGTTAGGTAACCCCAAAAATATCGCCAGCAAAGGCGCAATCAAGATTAATGGCAAGCCGGTGGTCAACCAATGCGCCGTAATCTTGCCTAAAACCAGGACCGAAGTCGGATACGGACTTAACAATATCTGCTCCAAAGAACCGTCGTCAAAATCGGAGCGGAACAGACTGTCTAGCGACAGCATGGTCGCCAGCAAAGCCGACACCCAGATAATGCCCGGCGCAATCGCCTGTAATAATTTAGGCTGCGCACCGATTCCCAACGGAAACAAAGTAATCACCAGGATAAAAAACAGCACCGGATTGGCTATTTCCGACCGCCGCCGCATGGCCAGCACCAAATCCCGGCGCACAATGGCGCTGAATGCTTTAAACAAGGTCATCAGGATAACCTTATCCGTTGCACGTCAATCCCGTGCAGATTAATATCGTGGTGCGATGTCAACACCATCATGCCGCCAGCGGCGCAGTGTTCAGCCATGATCGATTCCATCAGCACGATGCCTTCCTTATCCAATGAAGTAAACGGTTCATCCAGAATCCATAAAATATTGTGGGTAATTAATAAGCGAGCTAATGACAAGCGCCGCTTTTGCCCGGCGGACAAGGTTTGGATCAAGGCATCGTCATAGCCGCTTAACAACACTTTTGCCATAGCTTGTTGTATGCTCAGCTTGCCGGTCTGCCCCAAAGCCAAGGCCAGTTTCAGATTTTCCAGCACCGTTAATTCCTTCTTGTGCCCGTCCAAATGGCCGACATAGGCCATATCAGCAAAATATTGCGGATTGGGCGTGGTCTCCCCGCACCAGCTTATCGTACCGCTATCCGGTTCCCGAAAACCGCACAAAATCCTGAGCAATGAAGTCTTACCGCTGCCATTTTGTCCTTCCATCAACAAGGCCTGACCAGCGTTGACGGAAAAACCCAGCCCTTCAAATAAAGTGCGGTCGTCGCGGGTGCAGCTTAGATTATTGGTGGAGAGCATGATTAACTCTTATATACATTAAGCCGTTCGCCCTGAGCTTGTCGAAACCAAGTAGGTCAGGGTGCGCGTCAGCGTTCCCTGACAAATAATAGGTCACAAAACCGCTAACGCGGCATTGTGACCTACAGAATTTTTTGCCATGATGGTTTCATAGGTTAACCTGCCGTTGCCTTATCACCTCATACAACAACACCCCGGTCGCAACCGACAAATTCAGGCTTTCAACTTGCCCCAACATCGGCAGATTAATTAATAAATCGCAATTTTCTTTGGTTAATCGTCTAAGTCCGCTGCCTTCAGCGCCGATAACCAAGACCAACGGCACGGTTAAATCGGCTTGATGGACCGTTTGCGTCGCCTCGCCTGCTGCGCCGACAATCCAGATGCCCTGCTCTTTCAGCCATCTCAATGTCCGCGCCAAATTGGTCACTTGGTACACCGGCACGGTTTCCGCCGCGCCGCTGGCGACTTTGCACACGGTCGGCGTTATCCCGGCTGAGTTGTCCTTGGTGATAATCACGCCATCTACGCCGGTTGCATCGGCAGTGCGCAGACACGCGCCCAGATTATGCGGATCCTGCACGTTATCCAGCACAAGAAATAAGGCTGTAGCCGACAACCGTTGCACAGCGTCTTTCAGTTCGCTCTCCGGCAGTTCTCCCGGTAATTCAACCTCCATGGCAATGCCCTGGTGGTTGCCGCCGTCCGCCAACCGATCCAGCTTCTTTTTGTCTGTTTTTTCAGGCTCGATCCCGATGACTTGCAGGTCATTAATCAGCTTGACTAGCCGTTTATCCGAACGCTGCGCATCCACCCACACCCGGATAATTTTATTGGCCGAATAATCCAACGCAGCCTGCGCCGCATGGATGCCGAAAAGCTTGCTTGATTTCATTAATAAATCGTGCGATTAATTCTGCATAGCCGTTTGCTATTCGGCTTTGTATGAATATTGATGTGCAGCGGAAAGTTAATACGGCTGTTGTTAATGAATATGCACTTCTCTCGACTTTACCGAATCGCCGCGCCGTAAGGTATAGTCATCCTGACTACCCGCCATTTCCGAGCCGTCGGCATTCAGTTGAATCAACGTACTTTCATCGACAATACGGTATTTTTTCCCTTCAGACTTGTCTTTGGGCATTAATTCGACGGTACGTGTATCGTCGTTCCAGCTGAATTTGCCCTTGCTGTAAAACTCTCTTGACGACGGTTTGGCAGGCTGCGTTACCAGAAGATAGTTATCGTTGCGCTTTAACGATAACGTCATCTTGATGCCGCTGCAATCCTCTTCCGTGCAGGGAAAATAACCGTAGTATACCCCACGAAAATCCGGCCCTTTCAATGACTTATCATGCCCGGCATGTTCGCTGTGCTGCAAAGCTTCACGCTGTCGCAATAACTTATCCTGCATCTGTTTATCGGATTCCGCCATTACGGGATTAATCGCAAACAACAAAAGATTAAACAATGTTAATGATAATGTTTGTTTTATTAATGAGTGCATAAGGTTACCGGATGAAGTATCAGCGAATATAGCAATACTAACGTAAATTCATCCAAAAATGTATTCCAGGATGCATACATTTCTTCGCTTTTATACGGCAATTGATAATCATTATTCTGAAATTTTTGCCATATCAGTTAAAATTTCCCGGTAATCGGCAGGCCGGTAATCCGTCAGCCATTCCGCAAAAACATTCTTTTTCCGGTAAGGATTAGCACCGAAATCCCGCAGCAATTCGTCGTGAAAATGGGTCATGTGCAGCTTGATAACCGTCGCCCGACTGGACAATGCGGGCATGAAGCTGCGTTTCCAGTCTTTAATAGCCTGGATTTCCGCCAGCATTTCTTCACGAGCGGGCAACTGGAATTTGCCTTTGAGTAAATTAACCAACCATACCGAAGCCAGATGAGAGGTCAGACTATTTGAAAATGTCGCCGCCCGGCCAATGAATGCCATGTTGGGCAAATCAGGATGGATAATGTGCCGATAAAGATACACGCCATCGTCCTCTTTCGATTTTTTGAAGACTTCCGGTAGAAAGCTGTAATTGGTTTGGTAGCCGGTACCGAAAATAACGGTATCGCAGCCGATATGGTCACCATTTTCAAGTTGAATGCCGGTTTCGGTAAAAGCTTTGATCTGGCCTTGCCGGTTTTCAATCTTTCCTTGCCTCATTAATTGATAAACCTCCTTGCGGGGAAGGAAATCCAAATTGAAAATGTCGATTTCAATCGCCTCCTCCGGTAGCACCCCGCAGGCTTTCAATGGGTACTGAAATTTGATGACCGCTTCGGTAAAGTGCCAGAAACCTTTAGCCAACCAAGGCAGATAGCTATGCAGCAGTTTTGTGCCGCTTTGCGGGCGTTGATAAGACGGCAACAATGCGCAAGCCAGACGGGTCAAATAAATCCGCCGGACATCAAGAAAATCAAGCACATCCATCGGTATCGGCCAATGCGCCTTGCGGAATACCAAAGTGACATTTTTAGCGAATTTTGCCGCATCGCCCGCGACATCCAACGCACTTTTTCCGAAGCCGACCACCGCTACTTTCTTGCCAATGACCGAAGCTGGCGACGAGTAATGCGATGAATGCAAGATTTCGCCCTTGAACTTGGTTTTCCCCGGCAGATCAGGGATAAAGGGTTCAAAATAAATACCGCTGGCGACCACAACGAAATCATATTGCTGGCTGCTTGTTTTCCCGGCTTTATCCTTAAAATGCAGCGTCCAGCTTTCATTTTTGTTTTGTTTAAGCTGGGTAATTTCTGTGTTGAAGCGAATTTTATCGAAAACATTGAAATCTTTGGCGTAATTCTCGAAATACGCCTGCAATTCCGCGCCACTCGGCACTCTAGGATAAGCCTCCGGCATGGGGTAATCGGGAATTTCGTACAAAGATTTCGGCGTCTGCAAGCCGTAAGTGTGATAACCCGCCGCCCATTGACCGCCGACCTTATCGCCTTTTTCAAAGATTTCGCAATTGAAACCTGCTTGTGTTAATAACCGTGCCGCACCCAGTCCTGTTACACCCGTCCCAATCACTGCGATGGTTTTTATTATTGTCATAGTTCACCGCCCAAAGGAAAAGGTTTATTTTGGCATTAAATGGATGCGGAAGGTAGCGAGGCAAGCTGAAAGTTTTATCTCATTTTTTTAGTCTTAAGCTAAGTTTTTAGTCAATTAATCGGTTAAAGTCATTACATATTATCCAGAATCGCCCGTTTAACTGCATCCAACTCCGGCTCAATCGTCACCATCCTGGCCGAAGCACATTGTTTGATGGCGGTGTCGGGGTCTTTCAGGCCGTTGCCGGTCAAAGTGCAGACGATTTTGCTGCCTTCGGGGATAAGGCCGGATTTAATGTCTTTTACCGCGCCAGCAATGGAAATGGCCGAAGCTGGTTCGCAGAAGATGCCTTCCAGTTGGGTCAGCAGTTTTTGCGCGGCAAGGATTTCGTCATCGGTAAACTTATCGAACCAGCCGCCGGATTCGTTGTGGGCTGCCCAGGCCAAATCCCATGATTGCGGATTGCCGATGCGGATAGCGGTGGCAACGGTTTCCGGGTTTTCGACCGGATGTCCCGCCAAAAACGGCGCCGCGCCTGACGCCTGGTAGCCGCACATCACCGGACGTTTTTTCATGACCGCCTTATGCGTGGTGGAATCAGTAGAATATTCCTTATATCCCATCCAGTACGCGCTTATGTTGCCCGCATTGCCCACAGGCAAGCAGTGGTAATCCGGCGCATCGCCCAGATCGTCGATGATCTCGAACGAAGCGGTTTTCTGCCCTTGCAAGCGGTACGGATTAATGGAATTCACAATCGTCACCGGCGCATGGCTGGCGATTTCCTTGACCAGATTCATACCCTGGTCGAAATTGCCGTTAATCTGGATAATGGTGGCATCATACATCAGGGTTTGCGCCAGCTTGCCCATCGCAATCTTGCCGTCGGGGATCAACACGAACGCCTTGATGCCCGCCCGCGCCGCATAAGCCGCCGCCGAAGCCGAAGTGTTGCCGGTGGAAGCACAGATCACCGCCTGGCTGCCTTCGGACACGGCCTGGGTAATCGCCATCGTCATGCCGCGATCCTTGAACGATCCGGTCGGGTTAAGCCCCTCAAATTTCACGTACATTTCGACATCCTTGCCGATATGTTTGGGAATGTTTTCCAATTTGATTAACGGCGTGTTGCCTTCGTTTAGGGTGATAATGCGGGTATCGTCGTTGACGGGAAGGCGGTCGCGGTAACGGTCTATCAGTCCGACATAATGTCTGTTGTTGAAAGCTGGCATGTGAGTTTTACCCTAAAGTTTCCAAGCGGATACGGTTAATTTTGCCATTGACAGTCGACAAGGCTTCGATTTCGGCAATGGCCGCATTCATTTCCTGTTCCAGGGTGATTTGGGTGAGCAGGATGACCGGCACCAGGGCGCAATCGTCCAGAGGCTTAAGCTGGATGATGGAATCGATGCTGATGTGGTGTTGCGCCAGGATGCGCGTGACATCGGCCAGTACGCCGGGTTTGTCTTCGGCATTCAGGCGCAGGTAATACGCGGTCTTGAATTGCTCCGGCGGCAACACTGGGACGTTGTGCAGGGCATCGGCTTGGAACGCCAGGTGCGGCACGCGGTTTTCCGGGTCGCTGGTCAGGGCGCGCACCACGTCGATGATGTCGGCCACGACGGCGGATGCGGTCGGTTCCGCGCCTGCGCCCGCGCCGTAATACAGCGTGGGGCCGACGGCATCGCCATAAACCAGGACGGCATTTTTCACGCCATCCACGTTAGCAATCAGACGGCGTTCTGGGATTAAGGTCGGGTGTACCCGCAATTCAATGCCCTTGGCAGTTTGGCGGGCAATGCCTAAGTGTTTGATGCGGAAACCTAATTCTTCGGCGTATTCGACATCTTCACGGGTTATTTTGGTGATGCCTTCGGTGTAAACCTTGTCGAATTGCAGCGGAATGCCGAAAGCGATAGATGCCAGAATGGTCAGCTTATGCCCCGCATCAATCCCTTCCACGTCGAAGGTCGGGTCGGCTTCGGCATAACCCAAGGCTTGCGCTTCCTTCAGCACATCATAAAAGTCGCGGCCTTTGTCGCGCATTTCGGTCAGGATGAAGTTGCCGGTGCCGTTGATAATACCCGCCAGCCATTCGATGTGGTTGCCACTCAAGCCTTCGCGGATGGCTTTAATTATCGGGATACCGCCCGCCACCGCCGCCTCAAACGCGACGATCACGCCTTGCTTGCTGGCTTCGGCGAAAATCTCGTTGCCGTGCAGGGCAATTAGCGACTTATTGGCGGTGACGACATGCTTATGCTTAGCTATGGCCGCCAACACCATGTCCTTGACCGCGCCCGCGCCACCGATTAACTCGCAGACAATTTCGATTTCAGGATCGTTAATGATGTCATACGGGTCAGTGGTCAACTCGATGCCGGTGGTGTCGCAAATCCGCTGCTTGCTTAAGTCTTTGGCGGAAGCGCGGGCAATCACAATCTGCCGCCCTGCTCTTCTGGCGATTTCTTCCGCATTTCGTTTTAGCACATTAACCGTGCCGCCGCCGACCGTACCCAAGCCGATAATGCCTATTTTTACGGGTTTCAATTCAAACTCCAGTATTAATGAGATTTATAATTAATTGGCATTATACAACCCCATCCTTCTTCATCATCTGCTTAATGCCCCTGATCGCCTGCCGTGTTCGGTGTTCGTTTTCTATTAAGCCAAAGCGAACATGGTCGTCGCCGTATTGCCCGAAACCGATACCGGGAGCGACAGCGACTTTGGCTTCTATTAGTAATTTTTTAGAAAATTCCAGCGAACCCAAAGTTAAATACGGCTCAGGGATTTTTGCCCATACAAACATGGTCGCTTTCGGTTTTTCCACCGGCCAGCCGATGGAATTCAGTCCTTCGCACAGCACGTCGCGGCGTTTACGGTACATTTCTGAAATTTCGTGGACGCAATCTTGCGGGCCTTCCAGCGCGGCGATAGCGGCAATTTGTATCGGCGTAAACGTGCCGTAATCGAGGTAGGATTTGATCCGCGCCAACGCACCGACCAGCTCCTTGTTGCCACACATGAAGCCGACACGCCAACCCGGCATGTTGTAACTTTTGGACATGGAGAAAAATTCGACGGCAATATCCTTCGCACCCGGCACTTGCAAGATTGACGGCGCAACGTAGCCGTCGAACACGATATCTACATAAGCGATGTCGTGTACGACCCAGATGTTGTGCTCCTTAGCTAGCGCGATAATTTTTTCGAAAAAATCCAACTCCACGCAACCGCTGGTGGGATTGCCGGGGAAATTCAGGATCAGCATCTTCGGCTTCGGCCAGGATTCGGTAATGGCCTTTTCCAATTCCTCAAAAAAATCCACATCTGGAATTAATGGTACATGGCGCACGTCTGCGCCTGCAATCACCACGCCGTAGGGATGAATAGGATAAGCTGGATTCGGTACCAATACGGTATCGCCAGGGCCTAAGGTCGCCAGCGCCAAGTGCGCCAAGCCTTCCTTGGAACCGATGGTGACAATGACTTCTTTGTCCATGTCCAAATCGACATTGAAGCGCGTTTTATACCAGTTGCAAATCGCCCGCCGTAAGCGCGGAATGCCTTTGGAAACGGAATAACGGTGGGTATCCGGACGCTTAGCGGCTTCCAGCAGCTTATTTAAAATGTGATCCGGCGTCGGCTGGTCTGGGTTACCCATGCCGAAGTCGATGATGTCCTCGCCCGCCGCTCGCGCTTTAGCCTTCAGTTCGTTGACGATGTTGAAAACGTATGGCGGCAGGCGGCTGATGCGTTGAAATTGTTCCATTAATAGCTCTTGTGAATTCCGTGTTAATGTTATTGTAAAACGTTCTAAGGTACTGTTAGTGATAGCCGTTGTCAATGTGGTTTCATGCGCATTAAGCTTTGTACGCGGCGGCAGGGGAAACAACGGGCTATTTATTAACATTACCGGGCGATGAAAATACTGTGGCTGTTTTTTTAGTGGCTATCAACCTTGTTTACAACGAAGCCAATATCACTTATGCAGCCAGTCATTAATGACTCATTAATTGCTCAACCCTCGCCAAATCTTCAGCTGTATCCACGCCCGCAGGCGGCGTAGCGTCGATAATATTAACCTTGATACGCTCGCCATACCAAAGGATGCGTAATTGTTCCAATGCTTCTACCGTTTCCAACACAGACGGCTCCCATGAGCAATATTTTCTTAGAAATTCAACGGTATAACAATACATGCCGATATGCCGGTAATAATCGATTTTTCCGCTCGGCTGCTTATTTGCCGCAAAGCCGTCTCTGTCCCACGGTATCGGGGCACGGCTGAAATAGAGCGCGTTGCCATCATTGTTAATCACAACCTTAACAGCATTAGGATTGAATATTTCCGCTTCATCGTGAATTTTCGCCGCCAGTGTGGCAATACCCGCTTGCTGCTGGTTTGCTAAAGTTTCCGCCAAACCAAAAATTAATGCCGGAGGAATTAATGGCTCATCACCTTGTACATTAACGATAACTTCGTGGTCAGCCCATCCGCACAGTTCGGCCACTTCGGCAATGCGTTCCGTGCCGCTTTGGTGGTCTACCCTGGTCATAACAGCTTTAATGCCAAGTACGCTCACCGCATTAATAATCCGCTCGTCATCGGTGGCAACAACGATGTCTTCCGCACCAGCCTGCAATGCTTTTTCGCAGACATGGGCAATCATCGGTTTACCGGCAATCATTAATAGCGGCTTGCCCGGTAAGCGCGTGGAAGCGTGGCGGGCGGGAATCACAACTTTAAAACGCGGGGTCATTTGTACAGCTTATCGGCTTCTTCCAGGCTCAGCGTACGCGCTTCGTCTTCCAGCATGACGGGAATGTCGTCTTTAATGGGGAAAGCCAAGCGGTCGGCGCGGCAAATTAATTCCTGCTTGGCCTTATCGTAAATTAATCGGCTTTTGCACAATGGGCAAGCCAGGATATCGAGTAATTTTTTATCTATCATGCTGTCGTTTGATTAATAAATTCAAGAATTGCTGTTTGAAGGCGGGTTCCGGTTTTGCCTTGATCGGCACATACCAATGCTGTTCTCCGGCGAATCCGGTACATTTTACCGCATCCTTTTCCGTCATCAGCACCGGATTGGCGTCATTAAAAAATATGTCGTCGGCTTTAAACCGATAATGATCGGGAAAACCGTGCGTGGTACAGGACAACCCTGCCGATTTAAGCAAGTTAAAAAAACGTTCCGGGTTGCCGATGCCTGCCAGCGCATGACAGTTAAGTTTTTGAAACGACTGTAAAGATTGCTGTACGCCGGTACTTAGATTAATCGCTGTATCGCCAACAAAATGCATGGCGAATTCGTGGTCGGCGTATTTTTCACCATTAACCACCACCAAATCGACGCTGGTTAGCCGCTCAATCGGCTCGCGCAACGGACCTGCGGGCAGGCAATAACCGTTGCCGAACCCCCGTTCGCCGTCGATGACGGCTATTTCGATATCCCGCTGCAAGCGGTAATGTTGCAAGCCATCGTCCGACAGGATAATGTCACAAGCCGATTCGGTCAGTAATTTTTGCGCCGATTCGACTCTGGATGGCCCAACCATAACCGGAGATCGGGTTTGTCTGGCCATTAATAAAGCTTCATCGCCCACCTGTGCGACATCGCTATGCGCATTAACCAGCACCGGCCAGCTGCTGGCGTCTCCGCCGTAGCCACGACTGATAATGCCCGGCTGGTAACCTTGTTCGATTAATAACTCGGCAAGCCACATTGTTAATGGCGTTTTACCGGTGCCGCCAACGGTAATATTACCGACCACAACGACAGGAACGGACACTTTGTGCGACTTTAAGATGCCTTTACGGTACAGCAAGCGCCTTACGCGCACAATATCCGAGAAAATATAAGCAAAAGGCAATAGCAAAATACCGAGAAATGCATCTTTGTACCAAATATCCAGCGCCCAACGAGCGAGCGTTCGTTTCATTCCTCTTCTTTCAATTCGCTCGTGGCAAAGCTGATGTGGTTGAAACCATTGGCGCCAGCCACATCCAGCGCCATCATAACCGCTTTGTTAGGCGTGTTGTCGTCTGCCTTAATGATGAATGGTACATCTTTCGCCTGCACTGCCTGCCTGACGATCGCAGAAGTTAAAGCCTGCCGGTTATCGCCGGGAGGAATCCGCTGACTGGCGCCGTCGCTGGCGATCAGGTTATAGGTTCCTTTGGCGTCTATCTCTAAAGTGACGGTTTTAGGATAATCTTCGGATTCCGCCCCTTTGGCTTCGGGCAGATTGATTTTTAATTCGGTTTGCCGGGAAAAGCTGGTAGTCACCATGAAAAAGATTAACAGCAAAAACACCACGTCAATCATTGAAGTAATTGATATATCTACTTTTTCTCTTTTTCTGCGTTGGAATTTCATTAGGATTCTTCGCGATGTCCGTGCAGTATATCTATTAATTTTAACGCTTCAGCCTCCATGTTGACGACGTATTCATCAACCAGCCCTTCAAAATAACGATGAAACATCAAGCTGGGAATACCGACTGTTAAACCCGCCGCCGTGGTGATTAATGCCACGGAAATACCGCCCGCCAGTACACTGGGATCTCCCGACCCGTGCTTGACCAGGGCATTAAAGACCTCAATCATACCGAACACCGTCCCCAACAAACCCAACAACGGCGTAATCATGGCAATGGTGCCGAGCGTATTGAGAAATCGCTCCAAATCGTGCACAACCGCGCGACCCGATTCCTCAATGCATTCTTTCATGACTTCCCGACCATGCTTATGGTTGGCAAGACCCGCCGCCAAAATGCAACCTAAGGGCGAACTGACTTTTAACCGCCTTAGCACCGGTTCATCCAGCTTATTCTCACGGAAGAGCGACCATACCTGCGGCACCAGTTCCGGCGGCAGAATTTTCTTTTTTTGTAGCGACCAAAAACGTTCAATGATGATTGCCATCGCTACGACTGAACAAATAATGATCGGCCACATCAGCCAACCGCCGCTTTTTATGATTTCAAACACAACAATTTCCGGTAATAGTCATTAATGATTAATATTTTGGCAAAGAAGCATACAAGTTATCCATAAATTTGCCGTCCAGCATGGCAAGATAGTCCGGTCAAGCGCTCTCCACGCTGTAACGACTGCTTTTAAGTGTAGCAATCATCTTCTTTTCCTACCCCACAAAGGGCAATTATATAGGCAATTGCGCAAGAGATGGCAGCTGCTGAATAAATCACATGCGCGCCATATAAATCCCAGTAGCGACCGCTAAGCAGACTGCCGATCATGCCCCCTAAACCGAAACTCAAACTGTGGTACAACGCCTGTCCCTTGCTTTGATGCTGGCGGTCAAAATAACGCTGAACAAAATGGATGGCGGCAATATGTACACCGCCGAAACTGGCCGCATGCAATAGCTGCGCCATTAATAAAATCCACAAAACATCTACGTAAGCGCCGATTAATAGCCAGCGGATGGCCGCAAAAGCAATGCTGCACAACAGAATGCTACGCAAGGAATATCGCTTCAATAACCCTTTCATGAACAAAAACAAGACGATTTCCGCAATAACGCCCAACGACCACAGCAAGCCCGTCGTCGTTGAGGAATAGAAGTGTTCCTTTAGATAAATCGAATAAAACACATAATAAGGCGCATGGGCAACCTGAATTAATACATACACCAGTAAAAAAGCAATGACACCCGGTTGTTTAATGATGCTGATTAATCTGATGGGAGTTTGTCCGGCATGAACGATTTTTTCCGGTGGTGTCGCCAAAGCCGCCAGCCAGTTCATTGCCAATAATCCTGTCACCAGAACCGGCAGCAACTGTACCGGCTGGCTATCTAACAGGCGACCAACTCCCATTACCGCCAGAATAAATCCTACCGATCCCCACAAACGAACACGGCTGTACCGGTGCGAATCACTGTGCAAATGCGCCAGTGTAATTCCTTCATACAACGGCAACGGCGCGTTCCAAAAAAAGCTGAAACACACTGTTAACACAGCAAATTCCAGGTAATTCGTTGCCGTCAAAAACCAGGCGAACAGTATCGCTGAAAAGAAAGATGTCCACCGGATGATGTGCAGCGCTTGCTGGTTACGGTCGGCAATCCAGCCCCACAGGTTGGGCGCAATGATTTTAACGCCCACCAGCAAAGCCGATAACTGCCCGATTTGCACCGGATTAAAGCCTTTGGCTTGCAGGTACAGGCTCCAGTAAGGGATGAACGCGCCCAGCGTGGCGAAATAGAACAGGTAAAAGCTGGACAAACGCCAATAGGGAATGGGCATTGATTAATGAGTGGCTATAGATTAATCCGCTTATTTTAGGCGGATTTTTTTGTTCAGCCTAATTTGAAGAATATCTGTTGTCGGCGAACCCATGCCCTTAATATGGGTAAGCCTAAGAATTAATTGGATAACGGCTAATCAATATGTGCTACAATTTTAAAAACTGCAGCACACTATTAATAGATTTAAACCATGCGAAACTTAAACATCAGAGAAATGCGCGAACTGCTCGGCAAACTGGACAGTCTGGTTGAGCAAGAGCAGGAACTTATCATTACGCGTAACAAACAGGCTATTGCCCGAATTCTGCCGGCAACCCCGGCAAAACCACGGCCAAGCCACGTCGCATTGCGGGCTAAACAACAAATTTCCTCTACCGCCGCCGACGAATTAATCCGCCAAGACCGGGATGAGCGATAAACTAAACGTTTACCTCGACACCAGCGTTCTCGCCAAATGGTATCTACCCGAACAAGATTCGGATAACGTTGCGGATTACATCGCCAACCTAGAGGATGCAGTTATTAGCACATTAACTAAAACGGAAATGCGCTGTTTGTTGGCGCGAAAAAAGAGGATGCATGAACTCACCTCCGAGTTGGAAACGCAAATTTACGAAACCTTCTTGGAAGACATCAATCAACGGCATTTAACATTACTGCCAGCGGAAGACAAACACCTGGAAAGCGCCACCCATCTCATCGCCATGTTACCCGAACATGCTTTGCGCACCTTGGATGCTCTGCACCTTGCCATTGCCCAGCATCACGGCTTACAACGTATTGCTACTGCCGATACCCTTTTTGCGAAAGCGGCGGAAGCACTGGGATTTCAGGTGGATTTGTTTTGTTGATTTATTTACGCGCTTGCTTAACCACTCTACCCTTCACTTTGTTCAGAGTATCGTACAGCATTTAAAACTTGACTGGCTTTCGATGAACTTCAGTTAATTAAATATGTAACATGACTTATGATGCAACATAACCTGAAATTGCACCATAAACCATTAGTAAAACACCAAAAATCTGTTCGCTTATTCCGCCAATTGAGACTTCCTTTATTTTTGAATCGATTTTTTCTAGTGCCAGCTTAGTATCTTGTATTTTAATATTTAACTCATTCGAACAGCGATCAATTTTAGCATTAAGGTCCTTAGATTGCAGTTCAATATCTCTCTTTATCGTTTCAATTTGATCTTGAAGATATTCGAGTTTTTCTTCGATGCTTATTGGATTTCGGCTAACGGAAGCTTTTGCGGTTGCTGAAGATATTGCTATTGAGGCCCCATGTGCTTGAACTACTACAGAACGCTTAATTAGCGGAAATTCCTGTAAATAGTTTGAAAAAATTGAAAATAATTTTTTATCGTTGATTATGCCAATATTGGAATCAATTGAATGCAAAATAAATAAACCACCAATAATTTGTGAGGCTAGTGATAAAAATTTGTCTGTACTGCTCGCAATAAAAGAAAAGTAGTAAATTAGCAGGAAGCGCGTGAAAATTAACAGCAAAATACCAAAAAGCGGCCATGCTCTCCATAACCATTTTAAAAGTCTGATAATAGCTTGCATTCTTGATTGTTATCTCAAAACTGCCAATCCTGAATCAACACCCAAACACTGCGCCCTATGCCGCAAGTAATGATCCATCAATACAATTGCCATCATGGCTTCGGCGATGGGCGTGGCGCGAATGCCGACACAGGGATCGTGGCGGCCTTCGGTGACGACTTCGACCGGCTCGCCATGAATATTGATGCTGCGGCCTGGAAGCCGAAGGCTGGACGTGGGCTTGAGCGCGATGCTGGCGGTGACCGGCTGACCGCTGCTGATGCCGCCTAAGATACCGCCTGCGTGGTTGCTCAAAAAACCGTCCGGCGTAATTTCGTCGCGGAATTGAGTGCCTTTAGTATTAATGCAATCGAAGCCGCCGCCTATTTCCACACCTTTTACCGCATTAATGCTCATTAATGCATGCGCCAAATCCGCATCCAGGCGGTCGAAAATGGGTTCGCCCAAACCCGGCGGCACGTTAGTGGCAACGACTTCAATCCGTGCACCGATGGATTCGCCTTCTTTGCGAAGCGCATCCATGTACTTTTCCATTTCCGGCACTTTATTAATATCAGGGCAGAAGAAGGGGCTGTTATCAATGATGTCCCAATCGATTTTTTCAATCTTAATTGGGCCGAGTTGTGACAGGTAACCCCTTATCTCAATATTGGCGACTTCACGCAGGTATTTCTTGGCAATGCCGCCTGCCGCCACGCGCATGGCGGTTTCCCGCGCTGAGGAACGACCACCGCCGCGATAATCGCGGAAGCCGTACTTTTGATGATAAGTGTAGTCTGCGTGTCCGGGGCGGAAGGTCTCGGCGATTTTGCTGTAATCTTTGGAGCGCTGGTCGGTGTTTTCGATGATTAATCCTATCGGCGTACCGGTAGTTTTGCCATCAAAGACACCAGACAAAATCTTCACCTCATCGGCTTCGCGCCGCTGCGTGGTATGGCGTGATGTGCCGGGTTTACGCCGATCCAGATCGTGTTGTAAATCAGCTTCGCACAGTTCCATGCCCGGCGGGCAACCGTCTACGATGCAGCCGATGGCCGGGCCGTGGCTTTCACCGAATGAAGTGACGGTAAATAATTTTCCTATGGTGTTTCCAGACATGTTAATTCAATGCATTAATGAAATCGTCGTGGTATTCATTGACTTGCGCAACCGTCAGCAAGAAAACGCCGTCACCGCCGCGGTCGAACTCCAGCCAATAAAACGGCACCTGCGGCAAGACGTTTTGCAGGGTTTCGGCGCTGCTGCCTACTTCCACTATTAATATCCCATGCGGGGTTAAAAAATCTTTGGCTTGCGCTAATATGCGCAGCACGATGGCTAATCCGGCCTTTTCAGCCACTAAACCCAGTTTTGGCTCGGCGTGAAACTCCGGCGGCAAATTCCGCCATTCGTCCGCATGCACATAGGGCGGATTGCTGATGATGACGTCGTACAAATCGTCGGGCAAACTGTCGAACAAATCGGATTCGTACAAAATCAGCTCTTCGCCGAACCGGTGTTTGTCGACGTTAATTTCCGCCACGGCCAGGGCGTCCGGAGATATATCGACCGCATCCACTTCCGCTTCCGGAAAGGCGTAGGCACAGGCTATGGCGATACAGCCGCTACCGGTGCACAAATCCAGAATCCGCGCAACCTGGTCTTCTTCAATCCAGGGTGTAAAGCGTTGCTCGATTAATTCCGCCATTGGCGAACGCGGCACCAGCACACGTTCATCCACATAAAATGACAGCCCGGCGAATACCGCTTCATGCGTTAAATAAGCGGCAGGCTTGCGTTCGTTAATACGGCGTTCGAATACCGACAGAATGGCTTGCCGCTCGTCCTGAGTTACTGCCGATTGCAGGTAAAACTCGCTTAAGTTGTAGGGCAGATGCAAGGTGTGCAACGTTAAAGCGGCAGCTTCGTCCAGCGCTGTCGCCGTGCCGTGACCGAAATTTATTTTTGCTTCGACGAACCGGCTGGCGCCCCAGCGAATGAAATCTCTGATTGTCGACAATGACGACAAATTATCCGGCAACGTAACCATAAGCTGATTAATCAGGAGAAAACAGTCATTTTAAACCAATGCGGCTCTTTCTGCCGCATTATTAATAGCTTAGATCAGCTAAACGGCCTAGTCTTCCGTTCTTGCCGCCGCCTGTCTAGCTTGTTCCTGCAAGGCGGACATCTCCGCGTTCAATTTCGCCATGAAATCCTGCTTGTTACCGCCCCACAGCAAAGGTTTACCGACAAAAGCATCGATAAAAAACGGAGCCAGCACAATTTCGCCTTTCGGCAGGGATTTACCCAAGCCGTAAAAGAAAACCGGCGTTACCGGCACTTGCGGGCGCATGGCAACGATTGAAGCGATGCCGTTTTTCATTCTCCCCATGTTTTCCGGCTCGCCGCGTGTGCCTTCGGGAAAAAAGATTAATACGGCGTTACGATCCAGCGCAGCTAAAACCAGCTTCAAGACATCCCGGCCTGATGCTGCTTCGTTCCGATTAATGGGAATAATGCCGATAATGTTTAACGCAAACCATTTTAAAAATCGGTTCGTTAAAAAATAATCCGCCGCCGCTACGGGATGAACGTTTGCAATCGCATTCTGCGGAAATAAGGACATTAACGCCAAGGCGTCCAGATGGCTGTTATGGTTGGCGACAATCAATGCCGACCCATGGGTGATTAACCGTTCACGATGGCGGACATTAATACCCAATACAATCGATACCAACGGTTTTACAACCAGCAGGTAAAACAGGTAACGCAGCATGGCGGCTTAATAGTGCAGATAGTAGACGAAATGAAAAAATAAAGGCGCGGTATAGGTTAAGCTATCCAGTCGGTCCAAAATGCCGCCGTGTCCGGGCAGGATGCTGCCGCTGTCTTTTACGCCCAGATCCCGTTTTAGGGCAGAGATTGTGACATCGCCGATGAATCCGGCAAGGCCGATTAATGCGCCTGCCGCGATGGCTTCGTACAGGCTTAATGGCGTCAATGATGGCGCTACTAGCGCTGCCAGGCACACCGTTGTTAATACGCCGCCGATAAATCCTGCGACAGTCTTGCCAAGACTGACTTTAGGGATGATCTTCCGTTTGCCGAAGGTTTTACCCCAAATGTACTGACTGACGTCATTAATTTCCGTCAAAAACACCAGATAAATCAGTAATCCGGCAACGCCGCCAACAGGGTTCTTAGCTTCCGGCAATACCAACAGATACGCCATGTGGCTTAAACTGAACACAGTAATCATTAATCCCCAATGCAAAGTTCCGATGGCGCGGAGGAAACCCTGAGTTTCGCCGATTAATACCATCCGCATCGGTAAAATCAGTAACATATAAACGGGTATGAAAATGATAAACATGCCGTACCAATTTTGCCAAACCCAATAATACTGCACGGGAATAGCCAGATACGCCCATAGCAACACCCGATGATCGGCGCGGCGGGTAGGAATTAAGGAAAGATACTCCTTAAACGCCAGAAAGCTGACGATACCGAACACCCAAACCGATATGGTGCGATTAAACAACAAAGCTACGGCAAACACAGAGACAATCCACCACCAGGTGCGTACTCGTTGCCGCAGCTCACAGTAATCCTTTTGCGGCTTGAGTTTGACCAAGGCAAGGGAAACCGTACTGGCAAGCGCCAGCAGGCCGAGCATCGTCATTAATGCGATGTTGACGCTATTGGGGAAATGTTGCCAGTTCATGCGTTAACTTATGAGTTAACTTCAGCCAGCGCCTTGCGCGCCCGGTTGTAGCTGGTCGCCAGCGTTAACAGTAAAATCACGGCAAATAGCTCATTCATCCAGGCTGCTGGCGGCAATCCCAAACCGAGCGCCAACGCAATCACAGCAAACACAAAAGCTCGGTCGCTTTTTCCCATCGGCCCGTCGTAACGGCGGGAAGCGCCGATTTGCACGGCGACCACGCCGGTCATTTCGCTGATGACCGCGGCAATAACAAACAGCACGATAAGCCATCCCGCCACTTCCGGCAGTAAGGCAAACGGAAGGTAAAGCGCTGCGTCGGACCAGCGCGCCACTATTTTTCGCGAAAGCTGAAATGGGGTCCAATCCGATTTCAGCAGCGAAAAATGACGTGGCGAGTTTGCCTTCGGCGGCCTGCGTTCGTCCCGCTACAGCCCAAAACACAAAA
>Ga0194120_10003236_pt1 | contig 26883 bp, 22 predicted proteins | sample TA2MahCa65mmetaG_FD_148642 | JGI IMG/M metagenome (GOLD analysis project Ga0194120, IMG submission 148642) | Freshwater microbial communities from Lake Tanganyika, Tanzania - TA2015019 Mahale Deep Cast 65m | ecosystem: Environmental > Aquatic > Freshwater > Lake | place: Tanzania: Lake... | reverse complement strand
GTCCCCCCAGCGCCGGCGGGGGTGCATGGCGTAGCCCTGCACAGGGTTAGGGATGGACAGGCCTTACGTCGAAAACGGCGTCCACTGAGGCAGCGGCGGGCCAACTGGAGGGGCGAGGTCGATCAATGACGCCCCACCACCAAACCCCGTACGCTCACCCCGCGGGCAAAACCGACAACCGAGGCGCCATGCACCCCCGAATTCTCTGCTTGTGCTTGGCCGCCGTGGCCTTGACCTTGCCCGCGGCCCAGGCCTTCGCTTGCGGCGGTTGCTTCTCGCCGCTGGTCCCCAACATCGCACAGACCGTGGTGCAAGACGCCGAACGCGTGCTCTTCGTCCGCGACGAGGTGGCCAAGAAGTCCATTGTCCACGTCGAAGTGCGCTACACCGGTCTGGCCAAGGATTTCGGCTGGGTGCTGCCGCTGCCCAAAGTACCAGCGGTGTCGGTGGGCAGCCGGCGGGTCTTCAACCTGCTCGACGGCCAGTTGGGGCGCAAATACCAAGCGCCGGTTGGCCCGGCGGAGAACTGCCAAGACCCGGCGCTTGGGTGCAGCGCCTTCAACTACCCGCCGTGGCAGGGCACCAGCGACAGTGGCACGTTCGCCGACGCAGCACCGGCACCGGGCGGTGGTGGTCCAAAGGGCGTCGACATCGTGGCCTCGGGCAGCACCGGCCCGTACAACTACCTGGTCATCAAGGGCACCGACGCCGCAGTGCTGCAAAAGTGGCTGAGCGACAACGGCTATGCCACGCCCGCCAAGGCTACGCCCATCTTGCAGAGCCACATTGCCAACGGCGATGTGTTTGTCGCCATCAAACTCGCCAACGGCCAGGGCATCCAGGCCATCCGCCCGGTGGTGTTGACCATGGACGACGCCGAGCCGTGCGTACCGCTGCGCTTGACCTCGATTGCCGCGGCGAGCGAGTTGACGGTAGCGGTGACGGTAGCCGGGCCGGGGCGCGCAATCATCAAAAACCACTTGCAGGTCGAGGTCCATCCGCTGCGGCTTGCGTTCACCCCCGGCCTGTATGGGCTGCCGAAAAACTACGCGCAGGTGGTCGCCGGGGCTATCGACGAAGCCGGCGGCCATGCCTTTGTGACCGAATCCTCGGTGTCTTCCGTGCAGTTCACGCCTGGCACCCTCCTGCCCAAGACAGCGGCGGCCGGCCTGGCCGGCGTGGCGAACCTCGACCAACTGACCGGCATCGCTGGTTGGCTCTTTTCGATTGCAGACGAAGAGATCGCCGAGGCCGTGGCGGCGCCCCTGCAGCTCGCCAAGGTCGCGCCCGGCGCGTCGCCGCTGGTGGTCCTCGCCTACCTCAGCAGTTGCCAACAGTACTGGGACATGCCCGGTGGGCCGCCCGCGTGTGCGATTCCCGGCGGTCCGGTGCTGACCCACGCGCAGTTGCAGGCCATCGAGGTTGACGGCGCTGCCGCAGTCAAAGCCATCCAAGACCAGATCGTCGCCCCCACCGAGCTGGCCATGGCGCTGGTCAAAGCCGCCCCGCGCGTCACCCGGTTGGTCACGCGGGTATCGCCCGAAGAGATGGACCGCGACCCGGTGTTTGCGTTCAACCCGGCATTGCCCGAAGTCGCGCCGGTTGTCGCCGGGCCGAAATTCAATCCGGTGTGCCCACAAGGTTGGTCGGGTGGCGCGCAGCAGTGGCGGCTGTCCATCGACGGCCTCGGCAGTTGGGTGCTTGGCCAGGTCGGCGTGGTGGATTCGCTCTTCAAGGCGGCGCCGGCGGCATCCTGGAAAGGGCTCATCGACGAGACCGGCCAGCCCCAGGCAATTGCCGCAGCCGATATCCCCGTCGTCGACGCGGCCATCATCGGCGCCAAACCCGGCAAGCCCGCGCTGCCGAAGGATTTGGTGCTCAAGCCGGTGACGCCGGATTGGATCCCGCCGCCATCGGACCCGCTGGTGACCAACGTCGGCCCCTGGTACGCCCCCGCCTATTGCGTGCCCAAGCCCTGCTGGAAGTCGGGCAATCCGCCGCCGACCGGTCCGTGCACCGAGCCGCCGCCCGATACCGGCGAGGCCAACACCGCAGACACGACGGCGCCACCGGTTGACGCCACGACGGCGCCCAACGATGCCGGCACCGCGCCCAATGACACGGCCACCACGGCCAGCGATGCCAGCACCGCGCCCAACGACGCCAACGCTGTCAACTTGGACGCCGACGCCGCCAACGGACCGGAAGGTGGCCCCGTCCCCGGCATCGACGCCGCTGGCGGGTGGAAGGAAGTCGCCGCGCCACCCGAAACCGAGGCCACGGTCAGTTTGGACAGCGCGCAAGCCGACACCGCGAAGGCCAGCGTCAAGCCGCCCGCCGCTGCCGCCGCCACAGACGGTTGCGTTGCCCACAGAGGCGTGGGCACAGGTGGCGCTTGGGCTGGCCTGGTTGCGTGCGCAGTGGCCTTGTGGTGGGGCAGGCGGCGTGGGCGAGGCTTGGGCTGCTGACCCATCTGCGCAGGCGCGGACTCACCGACTGCACGCCCGCCGGGTTCACCGCCGCGCGACCAGCACAACCCCGGCGACCACCAGCGCGATGCCCGTCCACTGGGCCACTCCCCCCGGCTCACCGGCTACCGCCATGCCCGCGACCGCGGCAATCACGGCGCTGCCGTATTGCTCGCTGCCCAGGCGCGCGGTCGACACCTGGCGTTGCACCACCAGGTACATCCCGGTCGCAACCGCCGAAGCCACGATTCCGAGGTAGAGGACCGCAAGCCACGTCGCCGCCGAGGCCCGCCCTGGCGCCGCCGGATCACCGAGCAGCGCCAGCGAGCCGAGGCAGGCCGTCACCCACACACCGAGATCGCGCAGCAGCACCACCGGCGAGACGTTGGCCACCAAGCGCGCCGCGGCCAAGCGGGTGACCACGGCGGCAGCGTTCGAGCCGAACACCGCGACGACACCCAACCCTTGCGCAGCGCCCGTCGTGCCACTGGCCATGGCTGCCGTGCCGATGCCGCCGATTGCGCAGCCGAAAAGCACACGAGCGTGCCAGCGTTCGCCCGCGACAGCCAGCGGGGCGGCCAGCGCGACCAGGATTTGCGTGGTCGCCACCAGCACCGCGGTCGTGCCACACGGGATGCGGGTTTGCGCCCAGTACAGCAGCCCCATGTGGATAGGAACCGCAAGGGCACCCCGCCCCAAACCCTCGCCGACGAAACGCCACCGTTCCGCAGCCTGCGCCCTGCCGGACCCTCTGGCGACAGCACGATTGCCATGCTCCGCCGGCTGATCATCGGCGTCAAGCCGCGGTTTTGCGCGCCGCAGGCAGACCTCGCCCGCTCAGCGCCAACGCACGCCTCCGCGCCGCCAGCCCCGAGCACACCAACCGCCAAGTCCAAGCTTTGAGCGCGCGCGCCGCCTTGTCCTGCGCTACGCCGCCCAATCGTGCTCGACCGGGTCGCCGACGGTGCACGGGTTGTTGTCGGCCTGGCACGTCACCGGGTTGCCCTTGCACGTGCCGACCGAGCACGCATCCTGGTTGATGCACGGGTTGTTGTCGTTGCACTGGTTGGTGTTGTTGGTCGAATGGCACTTGCCGTTGACGCAGGTGCTGGTGATGCACTGGTTGCACTCAATGCACTGGTTGTTAGGGCCAGGAAATGATTTACTCAATCATTTCTCGGGCCCGTTTGCTTGCTCCGTGGGTCGCCAGCTCGCGGACCAAAGGTCCGACTCGCGGCTCCGTCCTGATGTGAGAGTGATCGACTTATTATTTTCCAGTCCCTTACCGGCACCGCCGCCACCGATTTGATGACGACCCCCTCGCCGGTCGCATGGGCCTCGCTGCCGACCACATGGCGCGCGCGGTCACGTCAAACAGTGAAACGGTGCTCGACTGGTTGGCGCATCGACGCTTGCGGCGCAGCAAGCTGTCATTCGTGCGTGGCGATGGCGGGCTGCAAGTTCGACGCCGCGGCCCACAACGACAAGTCTTGCCCGGGTGGGGTCTGCTCGGCCGGCGAGTGCTGTCCCACCGATGCCTTTGGACTGGTCGAGTACTACGCCACCGGCGGCGTCAAGACCCCGTATTCGGTGGCGTTGCCCAAGTGCACCAATTGGGTCCTCGTGGAGATCGCGGGCTCCGACGGCGGCTCCGCCGGCGACACAGCCTCCCTTGGGGGCGCTGGCGCCACTGTGAGGGCCCTCGTCAACATGACTGGAAAAGCTGGCAAGTCCATGATCCTGTACGTGGGCCAGATGCCCACGACGGTCATCCAGAACGGCCACGGCCACGGCGTCGGCGGCTGGCCGCAGCCCGGCTCCGGCGGCGAAGTCCAGCCCTACGGCCCCGGTCCCACGGCCGGCGGCGGAGGCTTGAGCAAGCTGTTAGCCCCTGATACGGCGCCGCTCATCATCGCCGGCGCGGGCGGAGGCGCCTCCGGCTACGTGTGGAACGGCGTGCAAACGGGCGGCAACGGTGGATACCCCAATGGCAAACCGGGCGTTGCCGGTATCGGGGCTGGGGCCGTAGTCGGGGGCTACCAGGCCGGCCAGGGCGGCGGGCAGTCGGGCCTGGCCACCGGCGGTTGCGGCAACGCCACCTCCACCTGGGGCAACGGCGAGTACGGCGGCATGACCTACAGCGGCAAGGCCACGAACGGCACGCTGCTGGGCGGGGGCGGCGGCGGGCAGGGCTTTGTCAGCGGCGGCGGCGGCGCGGTGTGCAACGACAAGGCCGGCGGAGGCGGCGGGGGCTCGTCATGGGTCAACACGGCCTTCGTCACCGGCGCAACCTTCTCCGACAAGCTGTCGTATGGCGGATACCAGGGGTGGACCGGCGGTGGCTGGGCCAAGTTCCTGTTCTTTAACAAGAAGCCGTATTGAGCCGGCCTTCGCGGCCTCGGGCCGAAGCCCCGCGACCGCCGCCCCGCGACCAGCACCACCAGGAGCCCTGCCAGCCCCAGCCCCCACGCGCCCCACGGGCCCCCACCGCCCGGCGACGCCCGGCAGCCCTCGGATCCAGCGGCGAACTGCCCGCCGGCCTTGCCCTGCCCGGCTTTGCCCTGCCCCATGTCACCCAACTTCAGGTCGCCCAGCCCTTTCCCATCCCCAGCCGCGTCGTTGGCACCGGCGTCGGAGGCCGCCGCGCCACAGGTCGCCGCAGCCACCCGTTGGGCATAGGCCCCGCACAACCCGGCCCGATCGTCCGGGCTGAGCGCAGGCTGCGCTCCGATCCCAGCCGTCCCCTGGGTGAACATCACCGCGGCGGGATCGAGGCTGTGGTCCAGGCCGGCGAAGTGCCCCGCCTCGTGCTGGACGACCGCCGCGACGTCGAACTGCCCCGGCGCGCACGAGCCGAGACAAAACCCGAACGTGGCGGTGTGCAGCGCGATGTCGGCGTCGACGATCTCACCGGTCGAGGCCGCCGCGCTGACGACCGTCATCGCCACCACCTGGGCGCCAAACGGCCACTGGGCGGCAGTGTGCGCAAACGACACCTGATTGCCGTTGGGTTCCCAGTGCTTGCAGCCCAACAGGTCGGTCGCCTGGCAGGCCATGCCCACCGCCGCGGCCGGCCTCCAACCGACGTCGTGCGGCGGCGGCTGCCAAGGGCGAACCCCACACGGCGGGCAGGCGACCGCCCCCCACGCGCCAAAGCCCGCGGCGATGGCAGCGGCAAGCGCCGCGCTCGGACCGCCCTGCGCGCCGAGCCCGCTGTCGTCGACGCTGTACGTCACCCCCGCGGCCAGGGCCAACGCCGGCCAGTGCATCGGCTTGCCGGTGCTGGTGTGGTACTGGCGCCAGGCATGGGCGGGCTCGGCGGCCAGGGCAAGCGCGACCACGGCCAGGGCGAGAAGGCAGGCTGTGGCTTTCACGGCGTTTCCGGCTCGGCGGCGAGCGATGGGGGCACCGCAGTGCAAGGGCAGAGCGGCTCTACCGTGGGGTCACAGCGGCGGTCCATCTCACGCAATACAGGCTGTTGCAAAACAGCCTCGGCCGCTGCAAGCGGCCCGCTGGGGGTGAGAAATCCGAAAGGATTTCGAGGGGGCCGCGCGGCGGTCCCCTCCCAAAGGTAGCGCAGCGGAACCTTTTTCAACAACCTCATCAGCCGCCCGTGGGCAGTGCGCGAGCGATACCCACGTCATCCGGGCCAACGCCGGGCCAGGTCGGACCGGAGCCGCGGCCTCGCCTCGACCCGCTGTCCTCGACGACCCCCTCGACAGGGCCGCCGTCTGCGCATTCTGGTGCGGCGCGGCACCGGGCGCTCGTTGCATGGCGGGCATGGGTCGATACGCAGCTCGCGGGTTGCCAGTTGCCGAACCGACAGGTGCATCCGGTGGCAGCAGAGCGCAGTGTCGCAGCATCGCGTCGGGTCGCGCAAGTACGTTCCGGGGCGACGAGATGGAGAGCCCTGGTCCGGTCCGCGGCCGCCGTTGACGTCGCCGCCACGCCGCGCTAGCGTGCCGCCGCTCCGCCCCGGTCCGCGGCAGCCTGGAATGCGCCCATGGCCCGGCCCGCCCACTACCCACGAATAGCTGCCACGTGGATCGGCGTGGCGCTGGGTGTGGCCCCGGCCACCTTGGCCTGGGGCGATGACACCGGCCCGTTTTCGCCGCTGACCTTCCAGGAAGGCGTCGAATTCAACGATCCGAGCCGCCGCTACCAGGTCCGCCTGCGCTTTCGCAGCCAGAACTGGCTGGTGATGCGGTCCGCCGCCCTCGACGATCCGGCTCCCGACAGCGTGGCGCTCCAGCCCCGCCGCCTGCGGCTGCGCCTGAACGGTTGGGCCGTCGATCCGCGCTGGGTCTACGGGATCCAACTGGGCTTTACCCGCGCCGACATGGACTGGGACGCGACCGGCTTTCCCAATGTGGTGCGCGATGCCACCCTCGGGTTTCGTTTCAGCCCGGACCTGCAGGTGTCGTTCGGCCAATCCAAGTTGCCCGGCAACCGCCAGCGCGTGGTGTCGAGCGGCGATCAGCAATTCCCCGACCGCTCCATCGCCAACCGCGACTTCACGCTGGACCGCGACGTGGGGTTGCAAGCGATGGCACAGGCCAGGCCGGGCGGGGTGCTGCTCGTCGGCAAGGCGGCCGTCAGCGGCGGCGAGGGCCGCAACCCGACACCCGGCAGCAACGGTCTGGCCTACACCGTGCGCGCCGAGGTCCTGCCGATGGGCGCTTTCACCGGTGGCGGCGACTACTTCGAGGGCGATCTGGCGCGCGAGGCCTCGCCGAAACTGTCGGTGGCCGGTGTCGTCCACTGGAACCGCGACGCGCGCCGCACCCAGGGCACCCTTGGCGCTGCGACCGCGGAAGGCCGCGACCTTTTCAGTGTCATCGGCGACGGCGTGTTCAAGTGGGGGGGCTTCGCCGCCACCATCGAATACCTGCGCCGCGATTGCTCTGAACCAACCGTCAAGCTGGCCAGCGGCAAGGCAGGCCGGATGTTGGTCGGGCAAGCCTACAACGCGCAAATGAGCTGGCTATGGACCGACGGCGTCGAAACCGCGGTGCGGCTCACCGACTCGCGGCCCGCCGATGCCATCGCGGACCAGGTCGCGCGTGCCCGCCAGGCGGCTCTGGGCGTGTCCTGGTACCTCGCGCGGCACAGGGTCAAGCTGCAGGCCGATGTCACGGGCGAGGTGTTGGACCAGCCGGGCAAGGCGCGGGTTGGGGCGTGGACGGTGCGGGTCAACTCCGAGGTGGGGATCTAGGAGCCTGTCGGACTATCGTCCAACGGGCTCCGTGCTGGTTGCGATTGGGGCAGCGACCAAGAACTGCCTGAAGTGAATTCAGGCAGTTTCGGTCGCTGGCAGGCCGCAGCCGCGGCCTGCCTAGGAGCCTGTCGGCCAGAATCTCGCGATTCTGGCGTTTCACCGACAGGCTCCTAGGACTACAGCCGCAGGGATGCAGTTGGCGAATCGTCGCGCCTCTGCCCCGGTGCCGTTCCCAGCGGCCGTGCTCAACTTGCGCGGCGGCTTGGCGTAGCGCGCACCGCGACCGTGCGGCGTCCTCAGGATCAGTCGGCTGCGCCGGGCCGGTGCAGGCGCAGGTGCAGGCCATCGGGCGGATTCTGCCAGGAAGTCATCCTGTTGCGGGCGGACTGCTGTCAGAGCGGGCCGCGCGGACTCTCCTGCCCCATCCAAAATCCCGCCATCTGCGGCCACAACCCCTTGGCCGCTGGCGAGCTCGTCATGCCGCCGACGTGGCTGCCGTCGAACTCGACGCGGCGCTTGTCGGCGCTGCCCGCCAGGTCCAAAAGCGGCGCACAGCAGGCCGCAGGCGCGATGGCGTCCACCGTGAACGTCACCACCAACAGCGGACAGCGGATCTCGCCGAGGTCCACCCTGCGGCCGCCGGCCAAGAGGCGCCCTTGGCGCAGCAGGTCGCGCTGGTACAGGTCGCGCACATAGGTCCGGTAGAACTCGCCGGGGATGGCGACGTTGTCGTTGGCCCAGGTCTCCAGCGCCAGCCAACCGTCGAGAAACTTGTCGTTCCAGGCGCGGTCAATGAGATGGACGGCTTTGGAAAGGCCCAACGTGGGTCGGAGCATCTGGAAGCTGAACTGCAGAAACGCGGCAGGCATCAATCCGAATCCGTCCACCAGCGCGTCGATGTCGAACCCCGGCGCCGTGAGCCAAGTGCGCATGATCCCGGCCTCGGCAAATGCGATCGGCGCAGCCACGCAACACAACGACGCCACCCGTTCAGGATGCAGCGCTGCATGGATGGCCGTCAGCGTACCGCCCAGGCAGTAGCCGAGCACGTGGGCTTGCGGTTGGCCCGACAGGTCGCACACCCGGCGCAGCGCGCGGCCCAGGGCGCGGTCGGCGATGGCGTCGAAGGTCACGTGGCGGTCCTCGGCGTCGGGCCGGCCCCAATCGACGCAAAACACGTCGAACCCCTGGCCGACCAGGAACTCCGCGAAACTCTTGCCCGGCGTCAGGTCCAACACGTAGTGGCGATTGATGAGCGACGGCACGAGCAGGACCGGCGCCGCCACGGCGAGGCCCTGCGGCCGGGCATGGTAGCGCAGCAGCCGCCACTTGTTTTCGGCGTGGACGACCGCGTGGGGCGTGGCACCCACCGGAGGCACCGCGCGGCGGTGCAGGGTGGCGAGGTTCTTGAGGCGGGTCAGCATCGGTCATCCCTGCGGATACAGCGCCTCGAATTCCGCGCGAAACTCCTCGCAGACTCGCTTGCGCTTGACCTTGAGGGTCGGCGTCAGTTGGCCGCCCTCGACGGTCAGGGGCCGCGGCATGACCGCGAAATTGCGCAGCGTTTCGTGGCGGGGCAGGGTGGCGTTGACGGCATCGACCTTGGCCGCCAAGCGGATGCGCAGCTCGGCGCCGCGCCGTTCGGCCGGCACATCGGCCAGCATCACCGACACCACCAGCGGATTGGGCCACAGCCCCACCACGAGGTAGGGCTTGCCATCCCCGTACACGACGGCTTGGGCGACCAGCGGTTCGTCGGCGAACTGCTGCTCCAGGTTGGCGGGCGGCACGTTCTTGCCGCCGGCGGTGACCAGGATGTCTTTCTTGCGGTCGATGATCTGCAGAAAGCCATCTTCGGTCCAGCGCCCGACATCGCCCGTCTGCAGCCAGCCGTCGGCGGTGAAGATCTGCGCCGTCGCCGCAGGGTCCTTGTGGTAGCCGCCGAACACATTGGGGCCGCGCGCCAGGATCTCGCCGTCGTCGGCCAGGCGCAGCTCGACGCTCGGCAGCGGCTTGCCCACCGAGTCGAAGCGGTAGGCGTCGGGGCGGTTGAGCGTCAGCGTCGGAGCGGCCTCGGTCAGGCCATAGCCCTCAAGAATGAGCAACCCAGCGTCGGCAAAGAAGGTCTTGACCTCGCGCTGCAGTCCAGCGCCGCCCGAAAGGCAGAACCGCAGCCGGCCGCCGGTCAAGTCGCGCAGCGTCGTCGCCGGGTCGGGTGTGTTGGCGCTGAATTGCGCCAGTTTCTCCCAAATGAGCGGCACCGACATCAGCACCTGTGGGCGCACTTCGGGCAAGCGGGCCAGGACCTCGCCCGGTTCACACAGGTAGCTGACGAAACCGAGCGTGTTGCCAAGGCACGCTTCGCCGAAGCCGAAGATGTGGCTCATCGGCAGCCACAAGAGGTCGGTGTCGCCAGGCTCGACCAGCGGCGCGTTGCACAGCAGCCAGTCCCGGCCGTTGCTGCCGACGTTGCGGTGGGTCAGCGGCACGCCCTTGGGGTTGCCCGAGGTGCCGCTTGTGTAGAGCATGATGCCGACGTCGTCGAGGTCGATGGCTGCCAGCGTCGCGTTGAATTTCCCAGGGTTCAGAGCGTCCCAACGAGCCCCTGCTTCGCGAACCTGTGCCATGCTCACGACATGGTCTGCCAATTCACCGTCCATCGCCTGGGCAATTTCGGCCAAGGCCGCGTCGAACACGACCACATGCCGGACGGTGTGGGCGATGTCCGGCCACGCCGCGCGCACCTTGGCCAACAGCGCCGGGGTGTCGACGAACACCACCACCGCGTCGGCATGGCCGACCACGTACGCGAGCTGATCCGCGGTGTTGCTGGCGTACACCGGCACCATCACCGCCCGGGCCGCGCCGAGGCCGAGCGCCGCCTCCATCCACGCCACCCGGTTGGGCGAAAACACCGCCCCGCGCTCGCCGGGCTGCACGCCGAGCGACAACAGGCCGCACGCAACCTCGCGCACGGCCCGGGTGTGTTCGCGCCACGTGACCGGCTGCCACGCGCCGTCGCGTTGGACCATGAACCGCGGTTGGTCCAACCGCGCGGCGGCGCTGTCGAAAAGCACCTGCGCGGCCGGCTTGAGGTCGAGGTACGGGGTCGGGTCCATGGCGGCTCCTCGGTCAGCCGTGCGCGGCGTTCTTGGCGGCCCGCGCCTCGGCGTCGGCGAGCTTGTCTTCGAGGTCGATGACCTTGCTGTTCAGCTGGTGGATGGCGTGCAGCATCCGCTCCTGATCGCGGCGGGTCGGCAGGCCCATGCCAGCCCAGAACTGCGCAAGCCCCTGATCGCGCTTGGCCTTGGCGCGCATCGCCATCGCCAGGGCCGCGCCGCCGGGGCCGAGCACCAGCGGGCTTTTCATCCAGGTCTCGACGAGCGCGGCGGTCGCGTTCTCCCAGGCGTCGAAGCCTTGCTTCCAGGTGTTCCAGGGGTTCATCGGCAGTCTCCGGTCTCGCTTTGGGTCAAAGGGCCAGGCGTCGAATTTCGGCGGCCAGCGCGAAGTCGGGGTCGGTCTGGTTGGCTGCGGGCACGGCGCGCGCCACCTCGCCCAGGCACTCGAAAAAGAACTGGGTCTGTACGCGCTCGATCGGCTTGCCGGCGATGGCAGTGGTCGTGACTTTGGTGCGCACGCGGATGGCCTGATCGACTGTGATGTCTGGCAGTTGCATCACGCCGGCCGTGTCGGCGCTGAAGGTGTACACGTCGGTCGCCGCATACGGCAAGCCGTAGAGCTTGGCCTTGGCCAGTACGCCCTTGGCCGTCCAGTTGTCGTGCAGCAGCAGCGGGAACTTGAGGACCTGCACCGGCCATTCGTACACCAGCAGCGTCTGGCCGCCCTTGGGCGCCACCTCGCGCGATGCCATGCCCAAGAGCCACACGCCGGCGCCGTCGTGGCGATAGACGGCGTCCAAGGTGCCATCCGCGTCAAACGGCACCGCAAACTGGGTCGCGCCCGTCGTCCCGGGGGCAAAGTGCTCGGCGTACCATTGACCGGCAAGCGGCGCCGCGGTCACCTGCAACGTCTGCTCTGCGGCGGCGGACCAGCCCCAGTCCCAAACCCGCACCCCCGAAGCTGCGACGGCGCCGGTCTGGTCGATGGTGCGGTTTGTCGCAATCCGATAGCGGGCCGCGACGCCGAGCGCCGGCTTGAGCTCGTTGGCATCGATGCGGCCGTCGAGGTTGGGCACGCAGCCAAGTCCAGCATTCCAGTGCGACGTCGGCAGGTACGGCTGGTCGCCGGGATAGGTGGCGTTGTCGACGCAACCTGCGAACGCCAAGGCCAGCGTCGCGAGCGCGCGGGAGTGTACGAGACGCTGCGCCATTCAGAACTCCCATCGCAGCAGCAGCCGGGCCAACTGTGCCGGTTGCGCGCCCTGGCCGCGGGCCGGATTGTCGAGCCCTGCCTGCGGCAAAAGCAACGCGTATTGGAACTGGGCGACCACGCCGTCCACGGTGGCGTAGGTCACGGTCGGGTCGAGTTCAAGCCCGAGCGGCCGCTGCCCGCCGGGAGCGCTCGCCGCCGCCAACGCCCACGACTGGATGACCGCCATCTCGAAGCGCAGAGTGCCGGCGCCGAACGCGGGGGCCGTCCAGCGCACGTGGGGCCGCAGCCAGGCCGCGTCCGCCACCGCGCCGTACAACTCGCGAAACAGGATGCGGTCGATGCGAAAGTCGCCGTGCATCCGAAACTCGGTCAAGCGCGCGTCCCGCGGCGGGTCGATCTGGGCGCCGCGCAGGCTGCCGGCCGGGGCGAGGCCGTCGCCGGGGTGTGGGCTCGCCACACCGGGCGCCGCGTCGCCGCTCGCCAGCCCGCCGTCCAGGCCAGCCGCCCAACCCGCGTCGGTGCCCAGCCGCGAGCGCAGCACGGCGCCATACTGCGCCACCTCGATCGGCTGGCGGATGTGCACGCCGGGCAAGAGCGAAGCCTGCTCGAAGCCACCGCGCACCAGAGCGCCTTCGGCCTCGACCTCGCCCCACGGCCCCGACGCGCGCAGCCACACGTCGCCGCCGTACACCCGCAGGCCCCTGCGCACCCAGTCGGCGCGGCCGAGTGCCTTGGCATCACCGGCCCAACTGGCCGGCACGTCGCGATCCTGCCAGCGCGTCGAGACGTAGGCGCCGTACTCGACGGTGGTTTTTTTCGCCCGCAAGCGCCGGTGCCGCGCCACGTCGCTGCGGACGTTCAGCACGGCCAAGGTGGCAGAGCGCACGTCGTCGGCCGGGTCGAGGTCCACTACGCGGTTGCCGTCGGGGCGCGTCGTCTGTGGGCCCGTCGCCGACCAATCGTAGGCGATCGCCCAGATGTGACCGGCCAGCGGCGTCACAAACGCCACCCGATCGCTAGCGTCGCCGCGGTCGGTGTCCAGGCCGTCGCCACCGTGGCTGACCATGCCGGTGCCCCAATGTGCGTTCATGCGGCCGATGGCGACGGCGCCGAAGGGCAGCGCAGCCACTGCATAGGCCCGCCGCAAGGTGGCGAGCGATGCCGGGCTGTCCTGGCCGGTCGCGGCCGCGGGCGGCGCGTTGGGTGCGCTGCCGAGCGCGAGGTTGTCGAACCAGTCCAGGCGCACGGTCGCGAGGCCGCCGCCGCGCGGGGTGCGCAACGTGAAATCTGTTCGCAGACGCACATCGGCGTGGCGGAGCGTCTGCGCCGCAGGGGCGCTCGGCGGCACCGCAAACAAGGGGCGCCCCTGCGGGTCGAGGCCGCGGTCGAGGTCGAGGTTGTGAAGCAATTCTCCCCGGCTGCGGAAGTGTGCTTGCCAATCCAAAGATTTGTGCGGTGCACCATCGAGTTCGGCGGCCAGATCGGCAAACCCGGCCTGGGGCAGTGGCACCGGTTCAGCGGCCAAGGCCGGCGCGCTTGCACACGCAACTGCCCCTGCAAGGGCGGTGGCCTTCATGGCACCGCCTCGCCGCGCAAGAACGCCTCGAGCGCTGTCGACGACGCCTCCGCTGCCTCGATCATCGGAAAGTGGCCGCAGCGCGGAAACACCCTCAGTCGAGCGTCGGGCAACAGCGACGCCAAGCGCTCGCCAAACTCGAGCCAACTGACCGCATCCTCTCGCCCCCACAGCAGCAGGGTGGGCTGCTTGACTTGTGCCCAGCGCCCTTGCAGGTCGGCGAACCGCTGCCCGCGCGCCGCTGCAAGGGCCGCCGCCACCGTCCCTGGTCGCTGCAGCGCGCGCTCGACTTCTTCGACGAACGCTTCGCGCACCATGGTCGGGTCGAAAAAAGCGCGGACCAGGCGGTCGTCGGCCCGTTCCTTGTAGAAAAGCCCAAAAAGGGCCTCGCCGACGCCATCCATCCGCGCCCAGCGAAAGAACGCGGGCAACTGGTCCTCGAAAACCCAGGCATCGTAGAGCGCTACGCGTTGCACGCGTTCCGGGGCCGCCAGCGCCGCCGCCAGCGCGACCGAGCTGCCCCACGAATGGCCCACGACGCTGAAGCGATCCACGCCGCGTTGGTCGAGCAATGCCAGCACCAGCTTGGCCTGCGCCTGCGGCGAGTAGTCGCCTGCCGGCCGGTCCGTCCAGCCAAAACCCTTCAGATCCAGGGAAATCACCCGATGGGCTCTGGCCAGCCGCGGCGCCACAGCGGCCCAGGTCTCCAACGCGGAGGCAAAGCCGTGCAGCAGCACCACCACGGGCGCCCCCTGCGGACCCTGGTCGCGGTAGCGCACCCGCAGCGCCTTGCCGCCTTCCGAGAGCGCGGCGTAGGTCGCATCGCGCGGTTCGCCCGGCATCTGGCCCTGGTGCCACGACAGGCACCCAGCACAGGCCACCGCGAAAAACGGCACCAGCCGCGGCGACATCGGCTACGGCCCCACCCGCCGCGCCTCGGCGGCCTGCGTGAACTCGGGCTGGCCCTCGTTGGCCTTGCTGTCGACCTTGCCGACCACGCCGTAGCATTCGGCCACGAACGCATAGCTGCGGTACGTGGTGGTGAACAGCCCCACCTTTTTGTCGACTCGACCGCGCACGGCGATGATCGGGAAGGCGCCCATCGGGGCGAGCAGGTGGCCCTGGCCCATGGCCGTCAGCTCCACCGTCTCGCTCCAGGCCGATACGACGCCGTCCAGCAGCCCCGACACGGTGGTCTTGGTCGCCCAGGCCGAGGTCGCGGTCAGCGGAAACTTCAGCATCGCCACCGGCGGGTCGTAGGTGACGCGGGTGGAAAACAGGCCATCTTGCGGCGACGCCACGGCAAGCAGGTCGAGCGAGGCGGCACCCAGGCGAAACACGCCCAAGAGCGGGCTGGCCTTGGTCAGCTGCACCGCGTAGGTGGCGTCGGGATAGTGCTTTCCAAACCACTGCTTGGCCGGGTCGAGCGTCACCACATCGACCTTGGCGTCGCCGGGCAGGCTCGCCAGGTCCCAGGTCGGTTTGCCCTCCACGGTCTTGGGCACGAGGTTCACCGCCACGTTTTCGGCGACGCGATACGGCACCGTCAGACCCGGGGCAATCGGCACCTCGCCGTGCACGATCTGGCCGTCGTGGTTCGGTTTGCACGGGCCGGCTGGCGGATCGGCATCCAGCGGCGGTTGCGTATCCCCTGCAGAGGCGTCCTGGCCGCCAGTGGCCTCTGGCTTGGCGTCCCCCGGGCTGGCAGGAGCGTCCTTGGCCGGTTCGATGTCGCCCGTGCCGGCAGCCTCTGCCGCGGCGTCCGGTCCTGCCGCGCGCGTGTCTGCCTTGGCCGCCGAATCCGCCGAGCGTCCAAGGCCATCGCCGCCGAACACGGCGCCCACGTCGCCCGCGGCGGCATCGCTGGCCTCGGGCGCGCACGACCCTGAGGCCAGGCACACCCCTGACGCACACTGAGCGCCACTGTGGCAGACTGCGACCGTGTCGGTGCATGCCGACGCCGACGCGGCCCAGCCCAAGAGCAAGGCGACAAATTCGGGGCGGTGCGGACGGTTGTGCGGGGCGGGCATGGCGGTTCCACGGCGCGGGGCGGCGCAGCCGGCGGGGATTTTTACGCAGTGCACAAAGTTTGTCAAGCGCGCGCGATTCACCCTCAGCCGGGCCTTTCTTCTCCACAGGGTGCCCCCCTCGACACGGCCGCCCCGGTGCGCTAGGCTGGCGTTGTTTCTGCTGCACCTGCGGAAACGAGCGCCCGATCCGCCAAGGAACCTGCCATGGTCCTGAAAAAATACGCCAACCGCCGCCTGTACGACACCGGGACCAGCAAGTATGTGACGCTGGACGAGGTGACCGACCGCATCCGTGCCGGCGAGGACGTCTTGGTGGTCGATGCCGCTACGGGCGCCGATCTCACCCAGGCGACCCTGACGCAACTCATTCTGGAAAACCGCGGCGCGGCCAAACTGCTGCCAGTGCCGTTGCTGACCCAACTGGTTCGCCTCGGCGACGACGGCCTGGCCGAGTTCTTCAGCCGCTGGGTGCAGTGGGCGTTGGAGTCGTACCTGCACGGCAAGCAGAGCATGACGTGGTTGCAGCACCTGGCTCCGCTGCTGCAGGCCGGGCAGTTGCCGCCGAACCCGCTCGCTCCATTCGTTCCGCAACAGTGGCAGCCGCAGTGGCCGCCGCAGGTGCCGTCGCAATGGCAAGGCCAGTGGCCGCTGGGCGCGTTGGCCGCGCTTTTCGAGCAACGGGCGCCGCAGCCGTCGGGCGCTGCTGCCGCCGCTCAAAAGTCGAGCGCGCCAGTCCATCCGGGCCCACCGCCGCCGCCGCCGGGCAGTCCGCCGCCTCCGGCCGGGCCGGCCCATGCTGCCGCGGAAGAGCTGCAAAGGCTGCGCCAGCAACTGGACGAGGTCAGGGCGAGCCTGGGTGGGCGCAAGCGCGGACCCAAGAAGAAGGGGCCCGAAAGCGACGTCGGCGGCGAAGGTGGGTGACGGAGCGCTTGCGGTGCCCCACCCAGCCTTGACGCCGCCCCCAGCCCGCGCGACGCTGTTGGCGAATTCGGGTGTCGCCATGACCCTTGCTCCCCTCCACCGCATCGTCGCCTTGTGCCAGACATCGTCCGTGGCCCTGGCCCACACGCTGGCCGCCGCGTTGGCCTTGTGCGCCTGCGATCCCGCACTCTTTGGGGCGGGAACCGAAGCAGGTGCCGGGGCATTCTCGGACCCGGTCGGCGGCGACCTCTTCGGCGAGCCGGAGCCCGTTCCTACCGGTACCGCCAACCCGGCCGCAAGTGCGTGCGGCGCCGTCCCGGTGGCCGGCCGCTGCAAGGACGACAAGACCATTGAGCGCTGCCTCGTCGTCACCGGCGTGGGCGATCCGCAAGTCACGACCAGCAGTTGCGGAAAGTTCGAGTCGTGCACGCAGGACAAGGGCAAGGCCGTCTGCATGCAGCACGCGGGCAAGTGCGACCCCGGCGCCAGCCTCTGCAAGGACGGCAAGACCTTGCGCCAATGCGCCGACGACGGCGCGTGGAACGAGTTTGTCTGCGACAACGGCTGCAAGCAGACCGCCGCGGGCGCCGGGTGCTCGCCGGCCGGGACGGTCGGCTACAAGGTGCGCGTCACCTACCAATTCCGCGGGCCGAACGAGGCACTGACGGACTGGTCCAACCAGACCACGTTGGCGCCGGTGGCCGGGCTGCTCGGCCTGTCGCTGCGCAAGGACGGCGATGGCTACACCACGGTCGACGCGGCTTCGACCGACGCACAAGGTTGGCTCGACATCCAGATCGCCAGCGACACAGGGCAAGCGCCACTCATCTTGCTCATCGCCGGCAAGGTGGGCGCGGACGGCAACACCTTGGACTACGTCATCGCCCGACCCGACGTGGGCGATGGCGAACAAGACGTGGACCTGTCGGCCGCCGCCGTCGACAAGGCCAAGCTGTGGACTTGGACGGTGGACCCTGGAGAGCTGGACTCTGGCACCACCGTGACCGTGACCGAGGCCCAAAACAGCGGCGTGCTGCGGGTGTTCGACTACCTGCGCTACATCCACGGGCAGGCCAACACGATCCTGGCGGGGCTGACGTTGCCGCTGGTCGTATGGATGCGGCCCAACACGTCGTGGAACTGCGGCGCGTGCTTTTCGGATACGCCCGTGACGGTGCTGGGTTTTGAGCTGTGGGCGCAAGCGTGGCTGCCGATGACCGCCGAGGACACCAGCTTTTGGGCCGATCCGGTGACGGGCCACGAGTTCGGCCACTGGGTGATGGCGGGGTTCTCGACCTCGCCGCGCGAAGGCGGGCCGCATTGCCTGGGCGTGCCGACCTTGCCCGGTCAGGCGTGGTCCGAGGGCTTCGCCACCGCATTCTCGAGCCTGATGCGCAACGACCCGCGCTACTACGACAAGCAAGACGGTTCGTTCTTCTGGCTCGACATCGCCAAGCGCAAATACCCGAACAAGGCGTGGAGTCTGCCCAAGGCCTCACTTGGCCTCATCCAGATGCACGACGAGAACGACGTGGCGGCGATCGTGTGGGCGCTGGCCGGCCAACCGGGCATCGGCAAGCAAAATGCCCTTTTCGCCGTGTCGAGCACGCGCCTGCAAGTCGATGCCGCCAAGCGCGGCTACACCCGCCACACGTGGGGCGTCGCCAAATGCAAGAAGAAGGACATCGTCAACACTGGCGATCCGGCGCCGTTCCTGGCCGACTACCTCGACGCGCTTGTGTGTGAGGGCGCTCCGGGCAGTTCGATCGACGCGGTGACGTTGCCCGCGACCCAGTTCCCGTTTCCCAGCACATCGCCTGTGTGCGACTGAGGTGTCCCGTGGTGCGCGCGATCTGGTTGTTGGCGGTGGTCCTGGTCGGTTGCGCAGCCGGGTCGGCGTGGGCCAAGCCGCAGACTGCGCCGTTGGTGGCCAAGCTGGACGGGCCAGCGAGCGTGCGCCCCGGACAGACCATCACGGTCAAGCTGATCATCTCGCGGACCGTGGTGGACAAGCTGCCGATCGCCGTGCAGTGGCAAATCCCCGAGGGTGCCAAGGTGGTTGGCCGCGCGCCGCCCGGTCGTATCGTCGATGGGCGCAGCAATCAACTGCGACAGGCGATCAGGCTGCGCTTCGCGGCAGTACCTGATCGCGATCTGCTGGCCACCGTCGAGGTCAAGGGCGAGGCTTATGGCGTGTCGGCCAAGGCTGCGTATCGATTCGGCAGGCCTGCGCCGACACTGCCCGACGCGACCCACGGTGCGCCCGACATCAAGGTCAACGGCAAGACGCTGGGCACCGGTGTTCCGCTGAAGTAGGCGGCAAGAAGGCACCCGCAGCAGTTCCATGGGGTCGCCGCCACAGCGCCCATCGGCCGCACTGTCCTTCCGCGCCGACGCGGCAACCCGCATACTCCTACCCCCGCCGCGCCGGTCTTGCGCGGACTGCTTGGTTTTCCCATGACCCACAACCTGTCCTTTTTCGCGGCTTGTGCCGCAGCCGTCGCGGTGGCCACCGGGTGCAGCGATCCCGGCGCCTCGGGGAACACCAGTGGCGCGGGCGCCAGCAACGGCGCGCAGTTTGGCGATGCGGCGACCCTGCCCGACGGCGCCAAGGCCGACATCGCCATGGGCGACGCCAAGGCCGATGCCGCGAGCCCCAGCGACGTGGACCTCGACGCCCCGGCCGATTTCACTGGCCCAACCGGCGTCAAGTGTGACACTGAGGGCATCACCTCGTGCTTCAACGCCAAGGTCATCAAGGCGTGCGTCAACGGCGAATGGCAGTACGCCGAGACCTGCCCGGACGGTCAGGAATGCACGGGCGGCAAGTGCGGCACGCCGACCAACTGCACGCCGGGCGCTTCGGACGGCTGCGACGGCGCCAACTACGTCAAGCTCTGCGCCGACAGCGGCAAGGCCTGGATCACCAAGAAGTGCCCCGGCAAGCAGCTGTGCATCAAGGGCGCATGCAAGGATGTCGTCTGTACGCCCGACATCGGCACCTGCCTCGACCAGCAGAAGGTGCAGGTCTGCAAGCAGGACGGCAGCGGCTTTGAGGATCCCGTCTCGTGCAAGCCCGGTTCGTTCTGCTTTGGCGGCAAGTGCGTGAGCCTGTGCGAAACCAACCTCAAGATCAGCAACAACGTGGGCTGCGAGTACTGGGCGGCCGACCTCGACTCGTGCCATGACACGTTTTCGGCGGCGCTCAACAAGGACAAGCTCACGCCCGACTTCATCCCGCACAGCCTGGTCATCAGCAATCCCGGGCAGTTCGACGCCGAGATCACGATCAACATCGCGGCGTCGTGCGGCGCGGCGCTCTGCGAACCGGTCACCACCTGCGGTGGCAAGAACACCGAGTGCAAGGTTCCGTCGGGCGTCTACGCGCTCAAGCTGACGGACTTCGTGGTTCCCGCCGGAAAGACCAAGGAATTCAAGATGCCGGTCATGAACGTGGACGGATCGGGCATCTTCCGCAAGGCGATCCAGGTCAAGTCGACGCAACCGATCGTCGCCTTCCAGTTCAACCCGTTCGACGCCGAAGGCGCCTTCAGCAACGACGCCTCGTTGCTCCTGCCGATGAACACGCTCGGCAAGACCTACTACGCCGTTGCACTGTCGTCGCGGCCCGACATCAACATCGGCCTCAAGATGCCGTCGCAGAGTGGCTACGTGACCGTGGTCGCGGCCTCGGCAGGTGACACGACCGTGACGGTGACGCCGACCGACAAAGTTCTGGCGGCGCCCAAGTACGGGGTGCCCCAGGACGGCTCCACGCCGCCTGCGCTCGAAAAGGGCAAGAGCTACACCTTCAAACTCAAGCAGTTTGACGTGCTGAATCTCGAGCATCTCGCCGAGCTCAAGTTCACCGGCATCTCTGACCTGACCGGCACCAAGATCGTGGCCGACAAGCCCGTGGCGGTGTTCTGTGGCCACGAAGAGGCGGTCATCGGCAACGACGGGCCTTCGCAGAACGCGCCGATTGACCCCAACGCCCCCAACAGCAAGGACAGTTGCTGCGCCGAACATATCGAAGAACAGATGATTCCGCTTGAGGCGTGGGGCAACGAGGCGATCTGCGCAAAGACGAAATCGCGCGGCGGAGAGAAGGACCTGTGGTACGTGGTGGCGGGAGAGGACAACGTGCAGTTGACGACGACACCCAAGACCGACCTCGATGGCAAAACCCTCGCCAAGGCCGGCGACCGCCTCATCCTGCAGACCGAACTCAGCTTTCTGCTCAAGGCCACCGGCAAGGTGCAGGTCGTGCAGTTCATCGTCAGCCGCGGCCAGACCGCGGACTTCACCGGCGACCCGACCATGATGGTCATCCCGCCCAAGCAGCAGTACCGCGAGGAGTACCTCATCCAGACCGCCGATGGCTACGGCACCAACTGGGTGTCGGTCATCCGGCCCAAGGGCATGGTCATCGAACTCGACGGCGCCGCGCTGGCAGAGGCGTCGTTCGCGCCGTTCGGCGACAACACCTGGGAACTTGGCTACTTCGAGGTCAAGAAGGGCACGCACATCTTCAAGTCCAAGGACGGCGGCGGGTTTGGGCTGATGGCCTATGGGTACGGCAACGCCACGGCGTACGGCTATCCTGGCGGCATGAACCTGAAGTAGTGCGGCCTCGCGGTCCGGGTTGGCCGCCATTGCCCTGATTCTGGGCGCGCGGCGCTGTTCCCACGCCAATGCCATTCCCCGGCGCGCCTTGCCGACCGCATGGCCCGCAGCGCGCGGCCTTGAACCCGTTGCTACGCCTCAGGTGTTTTCTCGTCCGCGGCCCTTCTTGCCGAAACCGAATTGGCGCCGGATCGCCCGTCGGATGCCTCAAAACCCGGCGACGAACGAGATCTTTCCGGTGCCGTCGTAGCCGCGCACGCCAGCGGGCGGCCGCGTGTCGTAGCCGAGCACCCAGTTGACGCGCAGCGCCGTCGCCTTGCTGACCGTGACCACGAGCGCCACATCCACCAGCCCGCGCAAGTCGGCCCAATCCGCCCACCGCGGCTGCGCGTACAGCGTCACCAGCGCCGACGCGGTCGCGCTGACTTCGGCCGCCGCGACGAGGTAGCTCGACAATCGCTGCTCGCTGACCAATCCCGACAGGTCACCGGCCCTGGGTTTGAGCAACTCTTCCCACTGCGACAGGTGTGCAAGCCCCAGCGCGACATGGACGCCCTGCATCGCGTCGACGTCCAAGCGCACGCCGCCCCCCGCGACGATGCGGGTCTTGAGCCGGCGCCAGCGGTCGTACTCGTGCTGCGCGAAGGCCTCGAAGCTCCAGCCTTGCGCCAGTCCACGCCTCAAGCGCAAGTGCTCGAACACCTTGGCCTGGAACGGTTCGTCGGCATAGCTGGCGCCTGTGCCCTTGACGCCGTAGGCCCCCGAAACCGTGGCCAGCACCATCCCGTGTTCGCCCCTGACGAACACCGAGGCGTTGCCAGCGCCTGTCAGGAGCTGCGAGTTTCCGAGCAGCCAATCGCCACCGACGGAGACCTGCCCCGACAGGCCCGGCTGCACCGGCTTGCCCGCCAGTTGCTGGACGTTGACGATTTGCGCGGTCGCCGTGGCCGCCCAGCCGAGGCTGAAAACGACCACAGAATGAAGGCACCCTTTGTTCAGATCCATGATTCAAATAGGTATTCAGTCCGGGCCGCGATCGCCGGCTGCTGGATCATGGCGCACGCGCCCGTCCTTGGTCCAAGGCTCAGCGTTCCGTCGATGGATCACAAGCAATATCATGGATCTGAACAGACCCCCCCAACGTTCAGAACCAAGGGGGGGTCTGTTCAGATCCTTGAAAATGCGAGGCAATTTGCACATCGCGCCAGCCTGGGAGGAACGGCAAGGCCCATCGCGATCGCAGTGCCTCGGAAAACCGCATACGGATCATGGGCCTGAACAAAGGGTGGGTCCATTCGACCCCACGGAGGAGCGTGCGAATCCGCCCGCCCGTCGCCACCCCGCGGTTGCGGTGGTAGGCTTGCGGCGCGCGCCCGACCCGGGCGCCTACGGGTCGGCTGGGGCCATGGCGGCGCGCAACGAACCAGCGACCGGCGCGCGCCCCCAGCGCCGTTCGACAATTGCCTGGATGCTGCCGGCCGCGCTTGTCGGGCCACTGGGCACGCACGGAAGGGACACGATGACCGACACGACGCCCACGCCGATGGCCGCCAGCCCAAAGGCCTCGGCGTGCGACGTGCAGGTGCCGTCGGGCGGCGCCGGCTTGGCAGAGGCGGTGGCGAAGGCGACGACCGGGGCTCGGTTGTGCCTTGCCGCAGGCGAGCACCGCGGCGGGCTGCTGCTGGACAAGTCGGTGACCTTGGTGGGCGACAGCGGCGCGGTGGTGGTCGGCTCTGGCCGCGGCCCAGTGCTGCGCGTCGACGACGACGGCCTCGCGGTCCGGTTGGAGGGCCTGACCCTGCGCGGGGGCGTCTCGGACGCGGGCGGCGGATTCGCGATCTTCGGTCGTGGCAAGGTCACCATCGACAACTGCACGTTTTCTCGAAACAAAGCCGGCATGGCGGGCGGCGGTGGCCTGTACGCGCGCGGGGGCCTGCTGGTCGTCGAGAACACCACCTTTGACGGCAACGAAGGCCGGCAGGGCGGCGCAGTCTTCCTCGATCAGGCGCTCAAGGCCGAGTTCAAGCGCTGCACGTTCGCGCACAACCGCGGCGAGGTGGGTGGCGCATTGCGGGCCAGCGAAGGCGTCGAGGTTGCGCTCAAGGCCTGCACCCTGGCCGACAACACCGGAGGCGACGGCGCCGCGGTCAAGGTCAGCGGCACCAAGAGCCGAAAAGCCACTGTGGCGTTCGACCACTGTCAGGTCGCGGACGGGGCCCTGGTGAACGGCCCCGAAATCCCTGGAAACGTCAGCGCGCGCGGCTGCACCTTGCCCGCGTCGTGGAAGACCGCAGGCCTGGACGACCGCGGCGGAAACTCTTTCAAGTAGTTCACCTGCCCCCTGCGGAGGACGCCATGCCGGCAATTGCGCAAAAGAAGAAGAAAGACAAGAAGAAGAACCAGAACCAACGGCCCCAGCAGCCGCAGCCCGGCCAGCAACAGGCGCCGCAGAGGCCCAAGCCCGAAGCGAAAAAGCCCCCGCGCGACATCGTCGATCCCGGCGTGGTCAAGGACCAGACCACCAAGGCCGATGACCCCTACGCCTACAAGAAGAACGAGCGCGGCGCGCAATTGTACGGGCCGGACGGCATCAAGGCGGGCGATGTCCGCCAGGGCGCCATCGCTGACTGCTACCTTGCGGCAGCGATGGGCTCCGTTGCCGGGGCCAAACCTGACGCGATTCGCCAATCCATCAAGGACAACAAGGACGGCACCTACACGGTCCGTTTCTTCGAGCTGGACTGGCAGGGCCAAAAGACGACCCACCTTGAGACCGTAGACGCCGACCTGGCCCACAACGGCGACGCGCCGGCCTACGCGCGGTCTACCGAGGTCGTGGACGGCAAGCAGTGGATGGAACTGTGGCCGTCGATCATCGAGAAGGCCTACGCCGCGTGGAAGGGCTCGTACGATGCCATCGGCCACGGCGGCGTTGCGGGCGACGTGATGACGGCGCTCACCGGCGAGACGAGCCGCCAGCAGAGCACTCAGGGCGTCGGCGACAACGACCCGCTGTGGACCAAAATGAAAGCGGCGAGCGACCAGAAGAAGCCGATGACGGCTGGTTCGGGCGACAAGGACGACCCCAAGTACAAGGATCCCAAAGCGGGCGTCTATGGCTGGCACGCCTACACCGTCCTCGGCGTCGAGGAGGTCAAGGACGGCGACAAGACCAAGCGGCAAGTCGTCCTGCGCAACCCGTGGGGCAAGCGTCGCCGGGATTCCGACGCCGCGGCCGTAGGCGATACCGAGAACAGCACGGCGGGCGGCGTTTTCAAGCTGGACTGGGCCGAGTTTCGCAACCTGTACGACAACGTGACCATCAATGGGTAGGCGTTGGCTGTCCGTTGCGGTGTTCGTCGCCGCGTGTGGCACAACACCCGTCCCATCGACGACGGCGACAGACGCGGCGGATGCAACGGCAGGCGACGCCGCGGTGGTCGACACCGCCGCGGAAGTCCTGAACGCCGATACCGTCGCGGCAGATGCGGCTGTACAAGTCGACGCTTGGCAGCCCACGGCCGACGTGACCCCGGCCAAGCGCAACCCGGCATGCGGCGCGTTCGACGACAGCAAGCGCGGAAAGAAGCAGGGTTGGGCAGGCTACACCGTCGGCAAGCAGGTGTTCACGTGCAACGTGTGCCGCGGTGGCGATCCGCTCTTGCAGGGGAATTGGCGGCAGATCGACTTCAAGACCGAGGATCCCGCCACGCCGATGGGCGACGACAAGGAGTTGCTGGTCGTCGACGGCAACGTCTGGCACGACCGCATCGCCGGCAAGGACAAGGACGGCAAGGTCCAGGAGCAGGTGCTGGACGGCTGGTACTTCTGCAGCGACGCGGCCGAGTGGCCGAGCAAGGACCAGTTCTGGATCGTCGAGCAGGCAGTGCCCGAGGGCCTTTTTGGGAACAAGAAGGGCCATGTCCTGCGACTGGAGGCCCTGACCAACGGCAAGGACCTGCTGGCGCTGACCATCTACGACGCCATCGACAGCAAGACCACCAAGACCTACAACTATTGCCGTGTCGGCAGCACCATCAAGGGCAGCGCGTGCAAGGATCCTTTCGCTCCGTAGGTTCCCAACTGCGCATTCTTGCAAGACAAGGCCAGCGATGACGGCGACGAACTTGCCGCGCGCGGCTGGTGCGTTCGTTGCGCTGGCATGCGGGTGCGCTGTGCAGTTGCGCGCGCCCGAGCCCGACTTGCCCGACCGCAAGCCCGTGCAGCCGGCGCCCATGTTGAGTCATCTGGCGGCCGTGGCGCGCATCCCTCACGCGACCTTGGGCCGGTTTGCCGAAAACCACCTGGACAAAGGGCAGAGCGGCACCGAGACCATGGGCGTGCTCCACGCGAACTGGCAGGTAGCGCGCGACGGTCCGGTCACGGTGCGAGGCGACGAGCGCGGCCGCCTGTGTTTCGTCACCATGTTCAAGGGCAAGACCGAGGCCTCGGCGCTCGGCCAGCGCCTGGACAGGGAACTGCGCGGCCAGATGAACGCGTGCGCCCGCCCCGAACTGGATGCCGGCGCCACCTTGCGCATGCGCGATCCCGACGTGCGCGTGCTGCTGGACAGATCCTCGGTCGGTGGGCCGGTCGGCTTCGTCCTGGACGCCATCCTGGGAAAACTTCAAGCCATTGCTGGAGATGCCGCTTTGACCCGCCTGCGCGAGTTGGCGGTGCCGACGCTCGATGCCCTCGGTCCGCTCCAAGCGATGCTGCAGGCGCCCATCGGCTTGCCCGACAAGGCCTGTATCAAGCTGCGGCCGCAGTCCGTGCGCGTGACCCAGCCGATGATCGACCCCACCGCGCTGCGCATGGGCGCCAGCGTCGCGGCCCTGCCCACCGGCGAACAGCCCTGCACCGACGGCGCGGACCCCACCGCGTTTGCAGGCAAGCTGCCGTTCGCGGTCGTCGATCACTTGGAAACGCCCAAAACCTTTCTTCTTTTGCCGGTGGCGATGTCGCTCGACGCCCTTCAGAAACCGATGGCCGAAGAGATGGCACGCATCGGCGCGATGAAGACTGATCAGGGCTGGGTCAAGGTCACCGGCATGCGGCTGAGCACGGCCCGCGGCGCGCTGCTGGTCCACGCGGCCATCGAGGGCGAAATCCAGGATCGCTTCCTTTTTGTGCCGATCCGCCGACCGGTCAAGGGCGAGGTGCTGGTATGGGGCAATCCTGAGGTGGACCGAGAGGGCGTCAGGCTCGCCAACCTGAACCTCGAACTGCACACCGACGACCGCCTGGTGGCGATGGGCGCGGCGCTCAAGCACTCGCAACTGGTCGAGGTCGTCGCCAGACACGCGCGCATTCCGCGGGCGCGCATCGACGACATGGCCAAGAAGGCCCTGGAGGCGTTCAGCCAGGGCATCATGGTCGGTCGCGAAAGGGTGCCGGCCGCCGCGCAGGTCGAACAGCTGAACGTCGAATCCGTGTCGGCCGCCGGGCAGCGCATCGACGTGCTGGTGCGCTTCGTTGGCCAGGTGGTCATCGGCGAGACGGCGCGAAACTAAGAGGGTGTAGCCAAAACCCCGTCCCGCTACGGCCGAAGATCCTGGGCATCTCGCGGCTTACGTCCTCCCCTGTCCGAATCAGTGTGCTACTGGCTCGGTCGGCGCACTGCGAGTGCGCCTCGGTCGGTCGCTGCGGGCGCGCTCGCGATCTGCCGGCATGCTCTTCGACCTCGCAACAGACGAGATTTGGCTACACCCT
>Ga0194120_10003228_pt1 | contig 26922 bp, 23 predicted proteins | sample TA2MahCa65mmetaG_FD_148642 | JGI IMG/M metagenome (GOLD analysis project Ga0194120, IMG submission 148642) | Freshwater microbial communities from Lake Tanganyika, Tanzania - TA2015019 Mahale Deep Cast 65m | ecosystem: Environmental > Aquatic > Freshwater > Lake | place: Tanzania: Lake... | reverse complement strand
ATTACAACCGACAGGCGCCGCACAGCGCCTTAGGGATGCAGTCACCTACAGAGTTCTATACGGACTGGAGCGCCAAAAACACGAACCGACCTGTCCAAAATTAAGTGGGTCAGTACAAGATTCAACGGCTGACCTTGTCAAAGCTAGCTCGAATATACATAGCGGTAACATTTTAGTTAGTCTGCTACACTCTGGGCTTAATTCTATGGAGATAGACGCATGAGCGGATTTAATGGAGCGGCCGATCAGCGGTTGATGAGTTTGTTGTTCCGGGCGCATCCGTGGCATGGGGTGTCGATTGGGGATGAGGCGCCGAGGTGGTGACGGCCTCCAATCAATAGCGTAAGCCCCCCTAGCGGACAGGGTCCAGCCCGCAAACCAGCCCCCTCATAATCAGTAGCGCAAGCCACCGCTAGCGGGTGACAAATCCAAAAGCGATTTGTCCCCGCCAACTTGTTTATCTTTAGCCGCTGGAACGGATGGGATTGGAGGCGGCGGCACGGCGTTGCGTTGATATGGTCCAAGCGGGAACGGGTCCATCAGCGACGCGTTCCCGCCACTCCTCTCTTTCTTCTCGCGGCGTCATTCCTATAAGGCGGCCTGGTTGATCCCTCACTGCGCGCGTCATTCTCCTAAAAGGCCGTCCCCTGTTGGTCTAACTGCGGCCGTCGAGCGAGGCCCTTCTGAGGGCGCGCGCTCCGGGAGCAAGGACCAACAGGGGATGGCCTCCACCTCGACCAGGCCGCCGCTCCTGGCCGTTCGTCGTCCGCGTCTTAGGCCCGAGGCGACCGCTTATTCGAACAGCCGTTTGAACGCCGTTTTGATTTGGTCCAGCCCCTCGCGCATGTCGCCCTCGAAGGTGTCGGCCTTCGCCTGCGCCACCTTGCGCTTCTCCTTGAGCTGGCTCTTGAATGTCTCCAGTTTGGCGAGCAGCTCCTGCTTCTTGGATTCCAGCGAGGCCTGCTGCTTGGCCTTCTCGACCTCGAACCGGCCCTTCAGCGCATCTAATTCGGCCTCCAGGCTGCTGGCCCGGCCCACCAAATCCTCCCACAGCCAGCCCGCTTCGAACGCGGCCCCGATCAGTTTCTGATCCGCCACGGCTTCGAACTCGCGCAGGGCTTTCAGAATCTTCGACCGCTGTTCCTCGACCGAGTCACGGGCATCCGCCTTGCCAAGCGCCAACTGCACTTGCAGGTGTTCGAGCTTGGCCTGCACCTCGCCCTTCGCCTGCTCCGCCACCTCTTTCGACTTCTGCACCTAGGCCTGGACCTGCTTCAAGGCGTCCCGCAGTTGTTGCTTGCGCTCCTCCAGCCGCTGCAGCCCCTGCTCCATCGTCTGCGTCAGCTGGGCTTCCAGCGCCAGCGCCTGATGCTCCAGCAAGTCCAGCTTCTTGTCGAGCGAGGCTCTGATCGCCTTGATTCGCGACATGGAGGTCCTCCTCTGTGACGGTCTATTGCCCTTGCTCCCCCAGCGCCCGCAGGCGGTCGAGCCATCCGGCCCGCTGTTTGTCGGTCATCCCTTCCACCGTGCCGATCAGGGCGTGCTTGACCGGGCCGATGCCGGAGAATCGGAGGATGTTCTTGTCCAGGTTCTTGAGGCTATGGGCGAAAAACACCCAGCGGTAGACGAAGGCCGGCATGCCCATGGTGACGACGATGCGGGCCGACTTGCCGGTGAGGCGTTTCTTCGGGAAGCGACCCTCTGGCCCGTATTCGAAGGCAAACCCCGGGCGAAAGACCTGTTCAAAAAACGCTTTGAGGAGGGCGGGCACGTCGCCCAGCCAGAGCGGATAGAGGATGACGAGATGGTCCGCCCAGACGATCGCCTCCTGGGCCAGCTTGATCGAGTCCGGCGGTCGGCCGTGTTCAAACTCCTCCTTGGTCCGCAAAAGCGGAAAGTCCAGCTTGGCGACCTCGAGCCGCTGCACCGCATGGCCCCCGTCTTCAGCGCCCTTGGCATACTCGTCCGCCAGCGCATGGCCGAAATGGCGCGCCCCGGCATCGGGATGGCCCTGGATGATGGCGATGCGTCTGGGCATGGAAGCGGCCCACGCTGGATTCGGAACCGGCTTGTCGGAGCAACAAGGCTAAGCTTTGGGGGGAATCATGTCAAATCAGGCCGTCGGGCAGGAGACGGAAGCGGATCGTTTCGGGTACACTGCGACACATCGGACCCATTATCTATCCCACGGAGCATGAAAGAGATGAGCGGACAAGACGGCGCAGCCAATCAACGATTGAACAACCTGTTGTTCCGGGCCCACCCCTGGCATGGCGTCTCCATCGGCGATGAGGCGCCGGAGGTGGTGACGGCCTACATCGAGATCGTGCCGACCGACACGGTGAAATATGAAGTCGACAAGGTGACCGGCTTCCTCAAGGTGGACCGGCCGCAGCGCTTCTCCAACCTCTGCCCCTCCTATTATGGGCTGGTGCCGCAGACCTACTGCGGCGAGCGCGTGGCCGAGCTCTTTGCCAAGCGCGCGAGCCGGAAGGGCATCGTCGGCGACCGTGACCCCCTGGACATCTGCGTCCTCACGGAGAAGACCATCCCGCACAGCGACATCCTGCTCACGGCCTTGCCGATCGGGGGCTTGAGCATGCTGGACGGAGGCGAGGCGGACGACAAGATCATCGCGGTGATGAAGGACGACGCGGTCTACGGCGGCTTCACCGACATCGCCAACTGCCCGCCGACCCTCATCGACCGCCTCCAGCACTATTTCCTGACCTACAAGCAGGCCCCCGGGACGACCCAGCACAAGGTGGAGATCACCAACGTCTATGGCCGGGCCGAGGCGCTGAAGGTGATCCGCGCCAGCCACGCCGACTACCGGGCGCAGTTCCCGGAGCTGGCGTCACGCTGCCCGAAAAGCTTGTCTTAAATCCGAGCGGGTGCAGGTCCATTAACGATCTGCACCCGCCCGCTCTCTTTTATTGCTGCAGCCTGAGGTGTGACGCGCCATTGAGCGCACTTCACCGGAGGAGCGGGGTATCCGCCGAGGCTTCAGCGAGCAGGAACGCTGGAACTGACCAAAGCACCACGATCTTGATCGTGGCTGCGGGAATTCCAGACGGGTTCCGCTTGCTGAAGCCCGGAAGGGTCGTTCCGGGAGGTGCGAAAGCGAGAGGGCGCGCCACACCGACCTCTTGGGGGTTTCTTTAGGACCCGGCTGGCGCGTTTGGCTCAGGGGACTTGGCAGGCTGCTGCTCGCTCCACCCTCCGCCCAGCGCCCGATAGAGCAGCACGACCGCGACCAGCTGCCCCCGTCTCGTCTGCGCCAGGCCGATCTCCGCATTGAACAGTTGCCGCTGGGCGTCCAGCACGTCCAGGTAGCTGGAGACCCCGTTTTTGTACCGCAGCTCCGCCAGCGCCAGCGCCTTGGTCGCCGCCTCGATCAACTGTTCCTGATACAGTCTCGTCTCCCGCACCTTCTGGTAGGCGATCAGCGCATCGTCCACGTCCCGGAAGGCCTCCTGCACCGCCTGTTGGTACTTGATCAGCGCTTCCTTCTGCTTCGCCTCCGCCCCTTCCAGCTGCGCCTGGTTGCGTCCGGCGTTGAAGATCGGCAGCGTCACGCCTGGGCCGATCCCCCACATGCGGTTCGGCCCGACGAAGAGGTTCGAGAGGTCGCGGCTCATGTAGCCGTACTGGCCGGTCAGCGAAACCTGGGGGAAAAAGGCCGCTTTGGCCACGCCGATCTGGGCGTTCGCCCCCACCAGGGTCTGCTCCGCCTCGCGGAGGTCGGGCCGCCGCTCCAACAAGGCCGAGGGCAGCCCGGACGGCACGGTCGGCGGCAGCGGCTGCTGCGTCACGGCCAATCCCCTGGGAACAGAACCCGGGTTGCGGCCCAGCAAGATGCTGAGCGCATTTTCCTTCTGCGCGATCTGGCGCTCCAGGTCGGGAATGGCAGAGGCCGTGCTCACCGCCTCTGCCTCCGCCTTGCGCAGGTCCAGGGCCGAGCTGACGCCCCCGTCGTGGCGCATCTTCACCAGCTTGAGCGAGGCCTCGCGCGAGGCCAGCGTCCGCCTGCTGATCTCCAGTTCCAAATCCAGCCCCCGCAGTTCGAAGTAGGCCTGGGCCACGCGGCTGATCAGGCCCATGACCACCGCCTTGCGCACTTCATCCGTGGCCATCAGCTGCGCTCTGGCCGCTTCCGTGGCCCGTCGCAGGCGCCCCCAGATGTCCAGCTCCCAGGTCATGGTCAGCTCCGTCGAATAGAGCGGGGTCCGCAGGCTGGTGCCGGCCGGGATGCCCGGGATGTTCGCCCCGGGGATTTCCGTGAGCGTGGCGTTGGCGCCGGCACTCACGGTCGGCAGGAGCTGCGACTTGGTGATGCCGAGCTCCGCCCGCGCCTCGTCCACCCGGACGGCGGCGAGCTGCAGGTCCTTGTTCTCCTCCAGCGCGACCCGGATAAGCTTTTGGAGCTCGTCATCCTTGAAGACCTCCCACCAAGGCAGGTCCGCCAGAGAGGTGGGATCGGCCAAGGGCTTGGCCGGCTCATGGCGGAACTGCTCCGGCGCCTTGATCTCCGGGGCCTGATAGTCCGGCCCGACCAGGCAGCCGGCCAACGACAGGGCTACTGACAGGGTCATGACCGGGATGACGCTGGTACGGTGGCGGCTCACGGCAATGACTTCCCTTCTTGCGGCTGGTCCGTGGCCGAGACGACGGGTGCCTGGCTCCCCCCGCCCAGTTCGCCGGCGCTCACACTGTCCCGCGCGCCGCGCCGCGCGATGTTCATGACCAGGACATAAAAGAGCGGCACGAAGACGACGGCCAGGAGCGTGGCGGCGATCATGCCCCCGAAGACGCCGGTCCCGATGGAGCGGCGGCTGGCCGCGCCGGCCCCCGTGCTGAGCACGAGCGGCAGCACGCCGAGGATGAAGGCCATCGAGGTCATGACGATCGGGCGGAAGCGCAGGCGCGCCGCCTCCAGCGCCGCCTCCGTGACGGACAGGCCTTCCTCGTGCCGCTGCTTGGCGAACTCCACGATCAGGATCGCGTTCTTGGCGGCGAGGCCGATCAAGGCCACCAGGCCGATCTGAAAGTAGACGTCGTTGATGACCCCGAGCGGCAGCACCGTGACGGCGGTCAGCGCGCCGAGGATGCCCAGCGGCACGACGAGCAGGACGGCGAAGGGCACAGCCCAGCTTTCGTAGAGGGCGGCGAGAAACAGGAACACCACCACGAGCGCCAGCGCGAAGATGTAGGGCGCCTGTTTGCCCGCCTTGATCTCCTGGAAGGACTGGCCGGACCATTCGTAGGTCATGCCTTTCGGGAAAGAAGCGGAAAGCCGCTGCATCGCGGCCAGGGCCTGGCCCGAGCTCTTGCCCGGCGCGGGGGTGCCGGTGAAGCTGACGGCCGGATAGCCGTTGTATCGGTCCAGCGCGATGGGGCCCTGCACCCAGTCGATGCGGGCCACGGTCGAGAGCGGCACCATCTCCCCTTCCGCGTTGCGCACGTAGAAGCGGGCGATGTCCTCCGGCTTCATGCGCTGAGCCGACTCGGCCTGCATGCGGACCTGCAGCACCCGGCCGAATTTGGCGAAGTCGTTGATGTAGTAGGAACCGAGCAGGCCGCCGACGGTGTTGAAGAGGTCCTGGATTGGAATGCCCATGGCCTTGGCCTTGATCCGGTCCAGGTCCACGTAGAGCAGGGGCGTTTCCGGCGCGCTGGTCTGCATGACGCCGGCGAGGTCCTGGTGCTTGCCCGCTTCGGCGAGCAGACTGTCCGCCTGTTGCTTGAGCCGGTTCCTGTCGCCGGCCCGGTCCTGCAGCCGGTAGTCGAAACCGCTCACCTGCCCCAGGCCCGGGATGGCCGGCGGCGGCAGGGCGAAGACGGAGGCCTCCTGGATGCGGACGAGGTCGCTGTTGGCGAACCAGGCGATGACCAGCGCGTGCTGCTCGATCGTCGGACGCTCCTTCCAGTCCTTCAAGGTGACGAAGACCGTGCCGACGTTGGGCCCGCTGTAGAAGAGGCCGTAGCCGGCCAGGCTCACCATGTCGAGGACCGCCGGATTCTTCCGGAAGTGCGCCTCGACTTTCTCGAGCACTTCCACCGTGCGCGACTGGGCGGCGCCGGCGGGAAGTTCCACCGCCACGATGAAATAGCCCTGGTCCTCGTCCGGCACGAAGCCGCCGGGCACCTTCTGGAAGAGCCAGACGACCCCGCCGATCATGACCAGGTAGAGGACGATCAGGACAAAGGCGCGACGGACGGCGAAGCGGACGACGCCGGAATAGTGGTGGGTGAGCCGTTCGAACACCCGGTTGAACCGGGCCAGCAGGCCTGGCCGGGCGCCTGCTTCATGTCCGCGCGGCCTGAGCAGGATCGCGCAGAGGGCCGGGGTCAGCGTGAGCGCGGTCAGCGCGGAAAGCAGGACGGAAATCGTGATCGTGATCGCGAACTGCTGGTAGAGCGTCCCGACGGTGCCGCCGAGGAAGGCCACCGGCACGAAGACGGAGGCGATGACGAGGGTCACGCCGACGACCGCGCCGGCGATCTCGCCGATCGCCTGTTTGGTCGCCTCACGCGGGACCAGGCCGCGGGCATGCATGATCTCCTCGACCCGCTCCACCACGACGATGGCGTCGTCCACCACGATGCCGATGGCCAGGACCAATCCGAACAGCGTGAGCGTGTTGACGGAGAAGCCGAACAGTTGCATGCCGACGAAGGTGCCGACGATGGAGACCGGCACGGCGATCATGGGAATCAGCGTCGCTCGCCAGCTGCCGAGGAAGAGAAAGACGACGAGCAGCACCAGCCCCATGGCCTCGAAGAGCGTGTGGACGACCAGCTCGATGGACACCTTGACGAAGGTGGTGGTGTCGTAGGGGATGGCATAGGTGATGCCCTCGGGGAAGCCCTTGGCGAGCTCGGCCATTCGATCCTTCACGGCTTGGGCCAGGGCCAGCGCATTGGCCCCGGCCCGGAGGTTCACGCCGATGGCCGCGGTGGGCTTGCCGTTGAGCCGCGTGACGAAGGTATAGTCCTGCGCGCCCAATTCGACCCGCGCCACGTCCTTGAGGCGCACCATCGAGCCGTCCGCCTTGCTGCGCAGGATGATGGACTCGAATTCCTCCTTCTCGGTCAGCCGCCCCTTGGTGATCACCGGCACGGTCAACTGCTGGCCGCCGGGCGAGGGCTCCTGGCCGATTTGCCCCGTCGCGAAGTCCGAATTCTGCTCGCGCACCGCCTGGATGACGTCGGTGACGGTGAGGCCCAGGTCCGCCAGCCGGTCCGGCTTGAGCCAGATCCGCATGCTGTAGGCGAAGCCGTACAGGATCACATCCCCCGCGCCGGGCAGCCGTTTGAGCTCGTCCACGATGCCGGTGGCGGCGAAGTTGTTGAGATAGGCCTCGTCGAAGCGCGGGTCGGAGGAGCTGAGCGTGACCATGAGCAGGATCATGGGGCTGGCTTTTTCGACTTTGAGGCCGAGCCGCAGGACTTCCTGCGGGAGGATGTTTTCGACTTTCTTCAGCCGGTTCTGCACCTCCACGGCGGCCAGGTCCACGTCCGTGCCGCCCTCGAAAGTGAGCGTGATCGCGGCCGAGCCGGTGTTGGAGCTGGTCGAGGAGTAGTAGAGCAGGTCCTTGACCCCGTTCATCTCCTTCTCGATCGGAGCGGTGACCGATTGCTCCACCGTCTGGGCGCTGGCGCCGGGATAGACGGCGGACACGATGACCTGGGGCGGCGTGATCTGCGGGAATTGCGCGACGGGGAGCTGGACGAGCGACAGCGCCCCCGCCAGCACGATCAGGAGGGCGATCACCGAGGCGAAGACCGGACGATCGACGAAGAAGCTGCCGGACATATATTTTGAGCAGGAGGAGGCCCCGTGAAGACGCGCGCCTCCCGCACCCACGGTGATTTATTTGGCGCCGGACTGCTTGTCGGGCATGTCGGCCGCGGCCGCCCGGGCCGGCGCCTGGTCGACCGGCACAGGCTTGACCGTCGCGCCGGGCGTCAGCGCCTGCAGCCCGTCCACGACCACCGGATCGCCGGCCGCGACGCCCTTTTCGATGATCCAGGAGGATTCGAACCAGTCGCCGACCTGGACGTCGCGCCGCTCGACGGCGTTGTTCTTGCCGACGACATACACATAATGGCCCTTCGGCGCCTTGAGCACGGCGCGCTGCGGAACCAGCACGGCCTTGGGCCACTGGCCCACCTCGACGTGCACCCGCACGAACATGCCCGGCGCGAGTTGCTGCTTCCGGTTCGGGAATTCCGCCCGCACCGCGAAGGTGCCGGTCTCAGGGTTGATGGTGGAGCTGGCAAAGTCGAGTTTGCCCATCGCCGCGTATTCGCTGTCGTCCGGCAGCTTCAACCGCACGGGAATCTTGCTGTCGTCGAGCAGCTTAGCCTTGCCCGAGACGGCGGCCTTGTCCAGCAGCAGGGCTTCCTTGTCGGTCACCGTGAAGGTGACGTAGATCGGGTCGATCTTGTCGATCGTCGCCAGGTGCGTCGGCCCGTCCTTGCCGACGAGCCGCCCCTCCGGCACCAGCGCCCGGCCGATGCGCCCGCTTTCCGGCGCCGTGATCCTCGTATAGTCGAGATTGAGTCGGGCGTGCTCGACCGTGGCCTGGCCGGCTTGCAGCTCCGCCGCCGCTTCCTTCTCCCCCGCCACGGCCTCGTCGTAGTCCTCCCGGCTGATCGCGTTGGCTTCCGCGAGCGGCTTGAGGCGGGCGACTTTCTGCCTGGCTCGGTCGAGGACGACTTCGGACCGGGCCAGCCTGGCCTTGGCCTCGCCGAGCGCCGCGGCGAGCGGGCGCGGATCGATCTCGAAGAGCAATGCGCCCTTCTTTACGTCCGTGCCTTCCATGAAGGCGCGGCGCACGAGCAGCCCTTCGACCTGCGTCCGCACTTCCACGCTGCGGAAGGCGACGACGCGCCCGACGAAATCCTCCTCGATGGGAATGTCTTTGACGATGGCCGGCACGACGGTGACTTCCGGCGGGCCGGCCGGCGGAGGCTGGAGGTCGTCCTGGCAGCCGGCGACGAGCAGGGCGAACAGGAAGGAGCGGACACGCGGCATCCCGCGCGTGCGGACGGGTGAACGACGGTGACGGCGGTGCGTCATCGGTCGGGGCTGTATCCGTCGCGGTGCGCGACCACCTTATCCTCCCAATGGACCGGCTTGCCGCTCCGGCCCGGCAGACTGTCCACGCTGGTGACGGTGGTGAGGGTCATGGGCGTGAAGAGGCCCCCGGTTTCGTATGCGGTCTCCGTGTAAAACCTGGTCGTCACCAGGCCGGTGGGGCCGTAGAACACGTCCAGATTGTGCTGGACATCGGGCGTGCCGAGTCCGTGGAAGAAGAGCCCGTAGAAGGGGACCGGAATGTATTCCCAGATATTGATGATCGAGGAGGACCGGCGGTAGGACCAGCGCTCGAAGGTCGCGCCGGACAGGTCGATCACTCGTGTGCTGTCCGGCTCGCCCAGCAAGGCGACCACTTGTTCCCTGGTCGTCTCCCCCGCCTTAATCTGGGTCATTGCCTCCCGGTCGGCCAGACCGGCATTGCCGAACGAGACGCAGCCGCCCAGTAGCAGCCAGCATAAGCCGAGACTCAACCGTTGGCCGTTCATCTGTCGTCTCCTCTCGCTGAGGCAACGCCGACGCCATCCGAGCCTCGGTAGTCTACCGAAGAATGTCCGCTTTAGCCAGCTTCTTGACCGGACCAGGTCGGATCGTCGCAGCGCGTACAGTTCAACTCGGTCCCGAGGCGACCGGCCCGGCCTTCTTGCGTCAGCACCCAGGGCCTGACGCTCCAGGGCGGTTGGTGCCGCACGTGCTGCCCATGGCCGCAGGAAAGATCGGCCACCCAATCCCCCTGCTCGTCCTGGTGGAAGCCGCAGATCGCCCGTTGCATGGCTTTACAATAGAAAGGGAATCAGTCGTTTTGTGCCGGCCCTGTATGCGGGATAGTCGGGAAAGCGTTGAGCGAGGAGCCGTTCCTCGTAGGACAGCTTGACCCAGAGGTTCACGGCCAGGACCAGCCAGACGATCAGGCGCAGCAGGGACGCGTGTCCCAGCACCAGGCCCAGCGTGAGCAGCAAGACCGCCGTATACATAGGATGCCGGATGTACCGGTAGGGCCCGTTCGTCGCCAGCACCCCGCCCGGCCGGACATCGGGGAAGGCCGTGAGGGAACGAGGCGACATGGTGACCAGAGCCCAGACGGCTAACCCCAGGCCCACCCCGACCAAGGCCCGCTCGGCCAAGCCGTCCGGCAGCAAGGGCCCGGTGACCAAAAGGACTCCCAAGCAGAGAAATTGTGCGCCGACCAACAAGAACGATTTGGGGCGATTCTCCGTCCGCTCCATGCACCCTCCCTCTCTTGATCCCGTCCGGCCCTATCCTATCACCATATCAACCTTCGGTTGAACCGGCGGCTCTTTTGCGAAGAATCGTAATTGATGCCGTCGGAGAAGCGCCTCAAGTAGTTTCTCTTCCGGTCTCCCTTGGACCGCCCCCTTCGATCGAACGGGGGGCGGAGAGAGTTGTTGCCACCTCTCCCCAGCAGGCTTGTCGCAGTGGCGTCTCGGCCGCTGCGGCAGAAGCCGACTCGAATCACGGCAAAGGCTTGACAGGTAAGCGCGGAAAGCCTAGCCTGCAGCCTAAATTCTACGCAATCGACGGACTCCTTGTGAGGTTCCACGGATCGTGAGACATCGATGAGTGGGAGCAAGACGCGGGCCCTCTTCGCCTGTTGGATGACGGTCGTCCTGCTCGCCGGTTGCGCGTTGGAGGAAGCCTCGAAGAACTACACCTACAGCCGGATCGACGAAGCCGTGGCCCGGTACAAGGCCGAGTCCGCCAAGATCAAACTCGGCGATTCGCGGGACAAGGTCCTGGCGTTGCTGGAGCCGACGCAGGTCGAATTGGAAAGCAACGAGATCAAGGCCCCGGTGGCTCTTGAAGGCGATATCGGCGCGACGGGCGACCACGTGGTCGTCGTGCACTTCTTCCGATCGGCGCGATATGCCGATGAGGTGCCCGACGCCAAGGGGTTGCCGCCGGACGACAATTTTACGCCGTATATTTTTACGGACGACGTGCTCACGGGAGTCGGCTGGCCGTCGCTGCTCAGTCTGCGGGTCAGGAAGCCGGCTGAGCAGGCTCCGAAAAAAGCCAACCCCTGCGACATGCTGGGGCCGATGGCTGGCTGCTTCTAGCCCGCCGGCCGAGGGCTGCCGGCTGTCCGGCCGGGACAAAGGAATCGCGTCATTCATGCGGCAAGGAGGAAGATGATGAGACATGGGCAGGCGCTGTCGGTAGCCCTCACGCTCGCCGTGGCCACCGCCGGGTGCGTCACCACGGAAAAGTACGAGCTTGCGCTGCAGGAGTCCGAGCAAGTCCGCGTGGACCTGGACCGTGAGCAGGCCCAGATGAAGGCCCTGGAGCAGCAGATCAAAAGCATGGACGATCACACCAACCAACTGCGCGACGAGGCCAAGCTGGCCATGGCCGAAGTGCAGCGGCTGCGGGACAGCGGCGACAAGGAATTGTCCGGCGTGGACGGTCGTGTCAAGGAGCTCGATCATAAGCTCAAGGAGCTGGCGGCGCAGAACAAGACGTTGCAGAGCCAGACGCACGATCTCAAGAAGCGCAACGCGTCGCTTGAGGCCATGGTCGCCAAGTCGCAAGCCAGCCTGAAGGAGCAGCAGCGAGTCGCGTCCGCGCTGGGCGGCCCCGGGTCAAGCTCTCGCCCCGGCGGCCCGGCCCCGGGACCCCAGGGGAGCCCCCAAGCCAAGCCGCCCGGCACCGCGCCGGGCCAGCCGACGCCCCCGGGCGGAGCCGCTCCGGCCCCGCCTCAAACGGCCAAGGCGCAGGAAGCCACGGGGAGCCCGCAAGCCGCTCCGGGGAAAGCGGCCGAGCCGGTCCCCACCCAGGAAGACCTGGGCCTGCTCGCCACGATCAGGCATTGGCTCTCGACCATTTGGCACTGGATCTTCTGATCGGGAGCCATGGTCGAACACCTCTTCCATGCGGTGATCTTTCTGTGCATCGCCGGCCTCTCCTACTATGCCGGCTGTCGGGGCTGGCTGGGGAAGTGGTGACGGCCGGCCCGGCCTGATGCCGATGGTCCTCCGCCGGCGCCGCACCGACCTGCGCGGGACCCGGTTCTTGCGGTGATGCTCTCCCGTCGCGCCCTGCTTTTCTTCTGCGCCGCCTTCTTCGCGTCGGCCGATCAGGCCGGCGCGCAATGGTCCCTCGACACGGAGACCAACCTCTTCTACACGGACGACGTGTCCCTTTTCTCCGCCTCCCGCCGGCTGGCCCTGATGGAAGACCCGACCCAGCCGGCCGTGGACGTGACCGGCCAGGGGTCGGACATGGTCGTCGAGCCCCAGGCGGAGCTCAAGCGCACCTTCTCCTCGGCGTTGGGGCGCACGGAGCTGTCGGTGAAAGCCCAGGGCTTTGTCTTCGCCATCAACCCCATCTATAACCACGGGACCTTCCGCTTCGAGATCGAGCAGGACTTGACCCGTTCCCTGATGCTGCGGGTGAACTACTACTACGCGCCCGATCTGTTTCTGGCCCACAACACGCAACGGTTGACCGGCGTCAAGGCGGACGAACGGGTCTCCTCTCACATCTATAGCGCCCACTTGGAAGGCCGCCCGACCGAGGATCTATCCCTGCGGCTGTTGACCCGCTACGGAAGTCGCGACTACAACGCGGCGTTTCAGAACCGCGACACCACGCTCTGGACCGTCGGCCCGCACGTCGAATGGGCCGCCGCCCGCTGGCTGGACGTGACCGCCGGCTACCATTACGAACGGGGCCTGGCCGACGGGCGCAACCAGCCCCAGGCCAAGGACGACGTCTCTTACATCAACCACTACCTGGCGCTCGGGCTGATGATCAAACCGATGGAGGACCATGCGATCTTTCTCGGCGCGGACTACGAGCACAACATCTTCACGAGCACGATCGTGGGCGACGAGCGGCGCGGCCAGAAGGAGGACATCTATCAGGGGGAGCTCGAATACCGGCGGACCCTCGGCCCGCGCGCGGTCATCACGGCCGGCTTCCAGCGCTCCGTACGGGTCTCCAACATTTCGGCGCGCTCGGTGCCGGACAACAATACCTGGCTGGGGCTGGAATATAAGTTTTAGCGGGGACGGAACGGCTTACGAACGGGGTTGATGCTTCTCGGCGAGACGCCTGGCCATGCGGGAGTGCATGGGCTCCTGCAGCATGGCCTCGACGGAGGGGTCGTCCTTGAGGCGCACCGCCTTGACCGGCTCGATGCCGAAGTGCCGGCAGACGTTCGCGGCAAGGCTGAAACAGAGGGAGAACTTGCCCGGCAGAGTCAGGGTGTAATGGCCCCGGTCGATGATGTGGTACAGATAGTTCCGGATGAAGGAGGAGGAGGAGACCTCGGTCTTGTAGCCGAAAAACAAATCGGTGCTCTTGGCGTCGAATTCGCCGAACACCTTCTTGGCCATCGCCAGCATGTTGGCCCGCACCTTGTCCTGCACCTCCGGGCTCGTGTGCCGGGCGTCGTGATAGACCGCGTTCCCGATCAACGAATATTCCAGGCCGTTGACGCGGTGGCAGATGTGGTTGATCGTCTGGTCCATGTGGGGAGACATCCGCACGAAGTTGAGGTCGGTCAGCGCGGGATAGACGACGAGGAGCGGGCTGATGAAGACCTTGGTGTTCGCTTCGAACGCCGTCGTGTCCTTGCCGGTCGCCAGAATCGTATGGCGCGCGGCGATCCGGATGGGCAGCTCGCCCCCGTCCAGCTTGACCGTCACCGAACCCTGGTCCAAACTCTGCACCCGGGCCTGGGTCTTCACCTCCCCCCCCGAGGCCAAAAACGATCGGAGCAGGTCGGTGGCGATGAGGCGCGTGTTCATCGCCCGGTCGCGGGACTTGAGCGCGAAGGCCACGTGGTCCAGGTTAAGCCCCAGGGCGCTGCTGTGCATCACGTACTTGAGGGGCTTCGACCCGAAGCCCAACTGGTGGCTGAGACTGCGCGAGGCGTCCAGGGTCTCGAACCAGGACATGCGCTGCTTGGCCCGTCGCAGCGCCACAGCCCAGGGCAGCTTCCAGGCCCAGCTCACGCCCTGTGTGCTCGTATAGACGTAGAAGTTGGTCCGGTTGGAGAACCAGCCGTCGCGGCTCGTCGTGGAGATATGCTTGTCCACGCGCAGGTTCATCTGGGGAAACCCGCCGTAGTAGTCCACCAGGTCGTCCAGGTTCCCGACCATCGTGCGGCAGAAGAAGTTGTTCGGCAACGCCGTGTAGAGGGCGCCGGTGTGGAACCAGCCCTGCTGCTCGGCCGAGGCTTCGGAGCAGAGAAGCATGTTCTTTTCAAGCAGGACGACCGAGGCGCCGGACCGCTGGAGCATCTCGGCGATCGCCAGCCCGGCGATGCCGCCGCCGACCACCGCGAAGTCTTTGATCGCTCCCCCGTTCGCCATCATGCCTTCGATTATGCGAGATGCTTCACGAGCATCTCGGCGACATAGGCCGCGTCATCGTCGCTCATGCCGGAGGTCAGCGGCGGGCAGAGATGGTTCGGGCACCAGCGTTCCGCTCCGGGATAGGCCTGCCCGGCGCAGACCCCTTCGAACACCGGCTGCTTGTGGCAGGGCAGATCGTAGACCCCGCCGCCACAGATGACCCCCGCCTCGTTCAGGCGCTTTTTCATATCCTCCGTCGTCCGGCCTTCCGGCACGTGGACGATCAGTTTGTACTGGCTGGCCGCATCCATGTGCTTCGTCGACACGTAGCTGAGCCCGGCCTTGTCCAGGGCCCTGGCGATGATGGCGTAGCAGGCCTGCCGCCGCGCGAGCATCTGCGGGAGCTTCTTCAGCTGGATCAGGCCGAGCAGGGCGCCCGGCTCCGTGATGCGGGCGCTGTTGCCGAAATCGTGGTGGAGGTTGCCGAAGTTCATCCCGCGCTTGCCCTGATTGCGGAATGACCGGGCCAGATAGTCTTCCTCGTCGCTGTTGGTCGTGATCATCCCGCCCTCGCAGGTCGTCATGACCTTCGTGGGGAAGAAGGAAAAGGCGGCGCCGTCCGCCAGGTTACCCGACATGACGCCCGCAAGCTTGGACCCGTGCGCATGGGCCGAGTCTTCCAGCACGAAGAGCCCCTGCCGGCGGCATTCGGCCACCAGCTGCGGAAACTCCAAGGACACGACGCCGCCGATGTGCACCCACATGACGCCGGCGACCGGCTTTTTGCTCGAAGCCTGGTGGCGCGTGATCGTCTCCCGGACCATGGCCAGCGAGGGGGCGAAGGTCTGCTTGTCCATGTCCAAATAGATCGCCTCACCGCCCGCGCGGATGATCGCCGCGACCGTGGCGAAATTCGTGTTCGTCGGGACGAGCACGGCCTTGCCGGCGACCTGCTTGATCCGCAGCAGAAACTCCAGCGCCGTCGAGCCGCTGTTGCACGAGATCGCGTGCTTCACGCCGATGTACTCGGCGAAGGCCTTCTCGAACTGCGTCGTCTGCTCGCCTAGGATCAGCGTCGCGGACCGCATGATCTTCGCGGAGCCTTCGGCGTAGGCCGCAATGTCGGCCTCGGTCATATCGAAATAAAACGGTTTCACTTGCCGCATACGTGGTCTCTCCTTGTGACGGCTGCTTGACACCCCGTCAGGGATGCGTCGTGGCTTCCCCGCTCACCGATACCAACACGACCCCCACGATCACAAGCACGATCCCGGCCCAGCGCACGGGCGAGACCACTTCCTGCAGGATCGTCACGGCGAGAATCGCCGCGAAGACGTACTCGATCGCCGTGAAGGGCACGGCCACCGTGACGTCCGCCCAGGAGAGGGAGGCGATCAGGAGGAAATAAAAGATGCCGTTCAGGATCGTGCCCAGGATCACGTAGGGATTGGAGAGGGCCTGGCCGAAATAGGACAGGAGCGCCATCGGCTGATAGGTCTCTAGCGAGCCGACGGTCTGCATTCCCTTCTTGATCAGGATTTGCCCACCGGCCGTGGCGGCGGAGGCCACGATCATGGCAAGAATCACTCGTAGCATGGTCAGTCTCCTCGTCAGCGTGGATTCACACGAACGCTTCGATGCACCGACAGGCCGGGACGCGGCGGTCATGAGCGCGCCTCCCGCGGCACCAGCCGCCCGTTGCGGGTCAGGACGAATTCCGCGCCCCGCCAGATCACGGTTCGCTGCGTGAACGCGAGCGCCCAGGACACCAGGCCGGCCGCGTCGCGCAGAGGCAGGAGCCACAGGCTGCGGAGCCCTTCCCGATCCCCGATCCGGCCGAGGATGAGGGCGGTCGTCGAGAGCCGGATCGCGATGGCGCCGCCCAAGACGGCCAGGCCGACGGGATCCATGAACCGCAGGACCGCATAGAGCAGCGCAAAGGGGATGGACCGGGTCAGCACGGTGGCGGCAAAGCCGCCCGGCTGCGCGAACCTCGTGTTCTGGTCCCAGTAGACCTGGTGGCTCCACCATTGCGCGACGGACTTCAGGTCCACCGTGGCTTCGATGAAATAGGGCGGCACGGCCATGCGTTTCCCCGATTCCCAGATGCGCCGGCCGATCTCGTAGTCTTCCACCAGGTATTCGGCCAAGCTTTCCAGCCCGCCGATCTTCGCCAGGGTCTCGCGCCGGAGCGTGATGGACTGGCCGTTGCTGTAGTTCGAGGCCCTGGTGGTCAAGGCGAACATGACGCTCGGAATGAAGTCCGCGTTCATGCTCAAGAGCTCCAGCTGCTCGTACCAGCGGTCCGCGTTCACCGCCTTGAACGGCGCGCAGACGCAGCCGACTGCCGAATCGGCCAGCGGCGCCACGACCGTCTTGAGGTAGTCGGGGCGCACGCGGATGTCGCTGTCGCTGATGACCAGGACTTCGTGCTTTGCCTCGGTGATTCCGCCGATCAGGTTGTTCACTTTGCCGTTCATGCCCGCCTGGATATTTTTCACCACCACCGTCACACGGCCGGGTCCGAACTCCCGTTGCAACTCGTGGAGAATCGGAATCGCCGGATCGTCTTGCCGCTGCGCAGAGAAGACGACCTGGTATTCCGGGTAATCCTGCAGGCACATGGTCCGGAGGTTGGCCTTGAGATGCTTTTCCACTCCGTAGACCGGTTTGAGGACGGTGACCGGCGGCCATTGCCCATCCGGAAATCCTGTGGTGGCCGACACTGTCCGGCCGCGGCAGAACCAGCGGGCTGCGGGCACGCAGAGCAGTCCGAATAGCGAGCCTCCGACAACCGGAATCAGGCAGAGCCATTGGAGCAGGTCGATCATGGGCATCGTGTCTCGTTACTCGACGTAGGCGGCCAGTTCCAGCCCCAGCAAAATCAGGCCGACCGGCAACAGGTAAACTTTGGCCTTCCAGGTCAGGCGCTGCAGCCCGTCCCCGACCGAGCCCATCGCGATCAGCATGGCCGTCAGGGCCATGAGCCGGTGCTGCGTTTCGATCAAGGCCATGTCCATTCCTGGACTGTGCTCGTGCTGGTGGATCATGAGCCCGATGCCGCCCAGCACCATGACCAGGGCCAGGGCGAAATTCTGATAGGGCTTCAGCTCCGCCTGCCGCCGCGCACTCACCAGCGCATTGAGTCCGATGGCCATCGGAATCAGCGACAAGACCTTGTGCTGCAGCCATTCTCCGGATCCGGGCCTGGTCCAGCTGTCCATGAACGAGGCCGCCAGCGGCCAGTCGGTCGGGTCCGCGTTCAGAAAGATGTGGACGCCCATCAAGAACCAGATCGCGCCCATGCCTTTGCGAATAGCGCTGTAGCGTTTGTGGGTCAGGCGGTCGGCCAGAATCAGACAGCCCAGGCCGATCAGCGCCAGTCCGCAAGACCGGTGCATGAACAGCGAGTAGGCCTTCTCCTCTTCGCGCGTGACCCCGCCCCGGACGATGGTTGAGGTCTCGTCCACGGGGCCGGTGGCATGCGCTCCGTGGCCCTCATGGCTGTCCCCATGGTCCTGTTCCTGGGCCGCCTGGTGCGCGCTGTGATCCATCGCGGGCGGCTCCGGCGGGGCCGGCGTGCCGGCATGGCTCTCCTGCCGGGCCGACGGTTCATGCCCCTCGTGCGTCGCCTGCTCCGCCCAGGCGATCCCATGCCAGCCCAGCGCCAAGGCCGGGCCGAGCGTGGCGGCGATGGCCCAGAGGGCGAAGAGGCCGATCTGTCGAAGGAGGCTGCGATTCATACGATGGTGCGTCGATTCCGCGCCGAAAGGTCGGCCGGACGCTGCCGGGACCGTCTATCGGATTGAGGTGTGAGCAAGCTCGGGGGTCGTGCCGACCGGGCCATTGCAACCGGATCCCTCCTCCGGGGGCCTGGCCCCCGGTCGGAGAGAAGAACCGGCTGATCGTTACGCGCCGACTTCTTCGGCCCGGGCGAAGCGGTGGCGCTTGGCGCGCGTCGCAAAATAGTCCCTGGCCTCTTCGAGCAGCCGGGCGCGCTCGTGGGAATCGGTGGCCATGACGCGCAGGAACCGCAAAATCACCTTGGGGCGGAAGTAGAAGCGGTCGTAGAACCGCTCGACCATCTCCACCATGTAGCGCCGGTCCAGGCCCGGATACTGGATGCTTGGCAACTGATGTCCGAGTTCATCCGTCATCTCATCGTCGTTCAGGTACCCGTGCTTGCGCACATAGCTGTCGAATTCGGTCCCGGGATAGGGGTGCGACATGGACACCTGGATGGTCTGCGGATCGAGCAACTTGGCGAATTCGATGGTCTTCTCGATCGTTTCCGGCGTCTCGCCCGGCAGGCCGATTTGGAAGTCCCCATGCACGACGATCCCGACCTTCTTGACGTCCTTCATGAAGGCGAGAGCCTGTTCGGTCGTCGCGCCCTTCTTGATGTTCTTCAGGATCGTGTCGTCGCCCGATTCGAAGCCCACGACCATGAGGCGGCAGCCGGAGTCCTTCATGGCCTGGAGCGTCTCCAGATCCGTGTGCACCCGGGCATTGCAGGACCAGGTAATTTTCAACGGCTTGAGGGCTTCGCAGACCTCCAGCACGTGGGCCTTGGCCCAGGGGAAGGTGTCGTCGTCGAAGAATATTTCCTTCGCTTCGGGGAACTTCTCGCGCACCCCCTTGACCTCCGCCACCAAATTGGCCGCGCTGCGCGTCCGCCAGGGGTGGCCGCTCATGGTCTGGGGCCAGAGACAGAAGGTGCAGAGGGCCGGGCATCCCCGCGAGGCGTAGAAGGACACGTAGGGATGGAGCAGGTAGGGGATGTTGTACTTCTTATAGTCCAGGTCCCGGGCATAGATCTCCGTGGCGAAGGGCAGCGCGTCCAGGTCTTCGATCGCCGGCCGGTCCGGATTGTGCACGATCTTGCCATCTTTCCAATAGCTGATCCCGGCGATGGTCTCCAGCTTGTGGCCCCAGGCGAACTCGGCCACCGAGTAGTCGAACTCGCGCCGGCAGACGAAATCCAGCGCGCGACAGGCCTTGAGGCTCTCCTCCGTCTGCACCGTGACATGCGGCCCGACCATGGCGATCTTGATCGTCGGCTTGTTGGCCTTCATCCCCTCAGCCAGCTTGGCGTCGTTCTTGAACCCGGCCGTGCTGGTGAAAATCACGACAAACTCGTAGTCCCCGGAAATCTTGATTGTTTCCTCCGGAGAAACGCCCTGGGCTGGTCCATCCAGGAGCCGGCTGTCTTTGATGAGCCCGGCCGGGTAGGCCAGCCAGACCGGGTACCAGAACGAGCGTACTTCGCGCGTGGCCTGGTAACGGGCGCTGGCTCCCCCGTCGAAACCCTCGAACGAGGGCGGGTTCAGGAGCAGGGTCTTCATGTCTATCGCCTCCTTGTCACAACAATCTATTCGATATTCGTCTGCTATCCGCAGGACAAATTCGTGCGTAGTCCCGTGAACTTATACGTGAAGCCTGTTTATATACCCTAAACCGGGCCTGTTTGGGAAGGGAAAAATGAAAGACTCTCTTGTCCTCGTGTAAACGGGCGGCATGGTAATGACTCACCGGGTCGCGCACAGGAGGAGGACTTGGCCGGTCTGAATGACGGGCTCGCGGCTCTCTCTCTTGTCTTCTCACCCCTCTTTGACTACAATGGGCGCGTTTGAGCCGAACCGGAACAGGCGAGGAACGAGTGACGGGACTGAAGTTCGAGCGGCTGGCTCACGGCCAATACTACAAGGTGGTGCTGCACATCGGCAGCACCTACGTTCCGGTCGCCGACGAGACGCTGGCCGACCTGAAGTCCCACAGTCTGCTGCCGGCCGAGCGGTTCCTGGAGCTGCTGGTCGAGAAAGTTGGCTATTCCTCCTACCTCAAAGAGCAGCTCCGCGCCGAACTCAAGAGCACCGGCGATCCCATCACGCAGGTGACTGTCCTCCAGGGCGTCATCAGGGATTTGTAGGCGCTGTCGCCGTATCAGCGCGCCGCTTCCACCAACCGCACCCCTTTCAGTAGTCCCGGACTTCCCAAGAGCTGCGGCTGCTGGTCGTTGTTGTATTCCCGCCTGGCCGTCCGTTCGACTTGCGGTTTGAGATAGTCATAGACCTCGGCCAGGTCCACCGATCCGTCCTTGTTCGCGTCTGCGTCGCCTCGAAGCCCCTTGAGAAAGAAATAGGTCAGCAATCCGTGGCCCTTCTGGTCATAGGTGCTCGACACTTGGTCTCCTTTGCTCGCCGCGAGGACCAGGGTCTTGCCGCCGGCCAGGACCGGATTCTCCACCGACAGCACCATCGGCCTCATGCCTTTGGCAATCACCGACCGGCCGCCCGCGCCGGAGAAGCAGGAGTCGAGCAGGACGACGACTTCTTTAGCCGGGAGTTTGCCAAGATTGTCATAGAGCCGCTTCAAGGGATAGCCGGTCGCGTCCACGAAGGCCGGATCTCCGTCATAGGGCACCAGATAGGCATCGCCGGTTTTGGCATTCGGCGCCCCGTGACCTGAGTAGTAGATGAACACGGTGCTGTCTTTTTCGACCCGGTTGGGCAGCCAATGCTCCACATACTTTTCGATGTCGGTGCGTGTCGCGTTTTCGTTGACCAGCAGTGCGACGTTCTCGTCGGAAAAGCCCATCGTCCTCGTCAAGTAGTCCTTCATCGTCTGCGCGTCGCGGGCCGCGAAGTCCGCCTTCGGCAACTTGGTGCGGTACTGTTCGATCCCCACCACGATGGCGTACCGGTTCGGTTTGGTGGCTCGTGCCACGGACGGCGTTTCCACGTCGCTGGCCGGCGCAGCCGGACCGGACGTCCCGCTAGAAGGAGGCACGGCGGCCGGTTGTGGCGGCGGGTTTGGCTGAGCCACCGCGAGCTGAGGCGCTGCAGCCTGGTCCAGCAATTGAGCCAACGCCATGTGCCCCATGAATCTGGCGATGAACGCGGGGGTCTCACCCGCAGCGCTCGTTTCGTCAGGCCGGGCGCCACGCTCCAACAGGAGCCTGGCGATCTGACTATGTCCATACCAGGCCGCGGCGTGCAAGGGCGCATCATGGCCCTTGGCGTTGACGTCGGCGCCACGATCCAAGAGGAGCTTCGCTGCTTTTTCTTGACCACAGGCAATTGCCCAATAGAGCGGTGTGTTATTGCCTAACGGGGCTTTGGCATTGATATCGGCGCCGCGATCGAGCAGCAACGTCATGACTTCCGTTTTTCCCTGTCGCGCAGCTTCGTGGAGTGGTGTGCCAACATTCCAGCTTATCTGCTCATTCACGTCAGCGCCCTGATCAAGCAAGGCACGCACGGCCTGCGCGTCTCCGCGCCCTGCCGCCTGATGCAACGGACTCAAACATCCGTTTGCGAGGAGCGCGACGCCGAGCAGCCCCGCCGCGATCCAGTTTGACAGTTTCATGACTTCTCCTTTGAGCTAGGGGCCTCGCTCAATTTATAGCGAAACCGCCGCTAGCGGGCGACAAATCTACAAGCGATTTGTCCCCGCCAATCCTCATGGAGCTAAGGTACTTTGATCTTTCTTTGCCGAGCGGGTGGTGGCGACCCAGGGACTCTGGAAATCCGAACGAAAGGGGTTCCCCACGGGGGGATGGGGCGCACGGCGCGAGGAATGACGAGCGCCACGCTTGTGCGCGCCGCCGAGATGGTAAGGCGGCCGGGGCGCGAGGATTTCCGGGGTGGGTCGGCGGCAGGACCCGCGAGACTTCTTTCCCTAGACATCCCACGTGTTTCCCTCCCGGAACAGATCGTTCATGATCTTGCTTTTCTTTTCCGGGTCCTTTTCGTGCTTCAGGGCCAGGGCATAATTGTCCATCGCCGTCTGTTGCTTGCCCTTGAGCAGATAAACGCGCGCGACTCCCAGATGGGCCCTGGCATCCTCCGGGTCCGCCTTCAGCGCCCGGCCGAAGGACTCCAGCGCCTCGTCCCGCCAGCCCTTGTTCAACCGAATCCAGCCGATCGCCGTCTCCGCCGGACCGAAATTGGGATTGGCCTTGAGCGCTTCGTCGAATTCTTTCAGCGCCAGGTCCAGACGCCCCTTGGTCTCGTAGAGCCCGCCGAGCGAAAAATGGATTTCCGCATCGCGGGGGTTGAGGCGGATAGCTTCCTTATACTCCACGATGGCCGCCTCGACCTTGCCCTGTTCCCCCAGGGCGCAAGCCAGATTGGCGTGCGCGACCGCGTCGTCGGGATTCAGCTTGAGGACCTCGCGATACTGAGGGATGGCCATCTCCATCTGGCCCTGATCCTGGTACGCAACTCCCAGGTTGACCCTGGCCGCCACGAAGGCCGGATTCAGTTTGATCGCCTCGCGATAGGCCTTGATCGCCATTTCCGGACGGCCCGCCCGCTCGTGAATCTGCGCGAGGAAGTAATGGGGGTAGGCCGATCGGGGGTCGAGCCGGGCGGCCTCCTTGTACCGGGCGACCGATTCCTCCGAGCGGCCCGACTGCGCCAGGAAAAGACCGCTCACCAACTGGGCATGAGCCTGTTCGGAATGATCCTTCTGCACAGCCTCGACCCAGGCCCGGACTTGCTCGATGTCCTCCGCCGCTTCCAGTGATTTGGCATGGGCCTTCCAGGCTTCCTTGAACTCGCCGTGGAGGAGGTGAACGACGTTCAAGGCAAAATAAGGCCGCGGGTCCGTCTGTCCCTTGACTTCCAACTCCCGCACCCAGGCGGTCGCGTCGGCGCGAATGTCGTCCCAGTTCCCCTTCAGGACGGCTTCGGTAATCCGATTGATGTGCTCGCTCACGTGGTGACTCAATAGTGATAGGGCTTGTTGGAGGCCTTGTGGTCCTTGTGCTTGCCGTGAGCCGGCTCGGTCGGCGGTTCGGGCACATCCACCCCGATACGATGGCGGAAGACCAATTCGCCTCCGTACCAGCCTTGGATGCCCGTCAGCGCGGCCCCGATCACGTTCATGATCACGGGGACGCCCACCGAGACTCCCACGGGCACGTCTCCCCCGTTCCGCACCGCCAGGTTCAGCACCTGGACGACCAGTAGGCCGAGTCCGAAGATCAGATGCGAAGTGGCCGGCCGCCGCGCCTCGGTCTTGTCGCGCATGACGGCCAGGAAATCCGGCATCCCCGTCGCCGCCGCGCCCAAATGCCCGACGAGGCCGAAGACCAGGGCCCAGTAGGCCATCCGGAACCAGAACGACTCGTGCAGGAGGAGATAGAGCCCGTCACAGACCAACGCGGCGCTGTAGAGCCCGATCGGGACCCCCACCAGCATCGCGTGGATCGGATGCCCGGCGAATTCGAGCCGACTTTTCATGGCGCCCTCCTGTGACTCTCTGCTGGTGGCAGGAACACAAGACCGGCTTCGCACCCATGCTAGCCCCGTCGGCGGAGAAATTCAAGAAAGGGGGCGGAGCGTCGGCTACCGGGCGAGGCTGTCTTCGATATCGGGCGGCGTGGCCTGGATCTGATCGGCCAGGAAGGGGTGCCGCTCGGCCAGCTTCTGCTTCATGAGCCAAGCGATCGTGCGGTAGGACCAGTGGCCCTTCACGCCGGAGCGCAGGCGGGAGATGTACTCCACTTCGGCGTAATCCATCTTGAAGAGGCAGCGGACTTTGAAGCCGAACGGAATCGCATAGAGCGCCGCTTCCTGGTTGGATTTGCGCAGCTGTTCGATGTCCGTTTTCACCGCCTCCATCGCCGCCCGGTAGTCGGCCTCCAGGCCCGCCTCGATCAGGGCCGGCGGCACGTCGTAGCCATGCACGGTGGTAAAGTTCTGTTGGATTTGCTGGCAGCGCCGGTGCCGATGCATGTCGCGCCAGCCGCCGATGTCCATCAACACATCGAATAGGAACGTGTACCCGCTGCGGAATTCCTTGATCAGCTCGTCGTGTTGGCCCCGCTTATGGAACGCGATGTCGATCGTCTCCTGCTTTTGTTTCTCCGTCCAGCCTTGCACCAACGCCAGGATTTGCCGATAGGGGGCCTGCCCGCCCCGATACAGCAGGGTCGCGGCCAGTTCATCCAGCGGATGGTGCGGTTCGATCAGGTCCACCGGCTCTGTCCGGATCCAGGACGCAGGCTGATCGAGCCCGGCCGCCTTGAGCACCTCCCGCGCATGGCGGCCCAGATCCTGGTAGACCTCGGCCTGATAGGCGCTGGGGTGGGCATAGCGGGCCAGTGTGGGGGCCAGCGGTTCGGCGGCGCCGGCCGACTGGCCCGACAGCTCGCCCCACACGTTGACCGGGGGACGTTGGCAGGCCTCTTTCAACTCTTCGCCGACGGCCTTGAGCTCCGGAAGCTGGGCGGACACAAGCCGCGAGATCTGCTTTTCCAGCGTCCGGATGCTCACCACCTGCCCGACGTTCGTCCGCACGGCGAGCGGCAGCAGGTACCGGGTAACGTCGAAGGCCCGGGCGGCGATCGTCCGATCGTAATCCGCGGGCTTCATGTCGTCCGGCTTCGGGGTCCGGTTCGCGAGGAACCGCTTCAGCGGATCATGAAGCAGCGCGTAGCAGTTGAAGAGACTGCCGATGATGCCGCGGTAGGCCCCTTCCGTCTCGGTCCCGTGGATGGAGTCCGGCACGTAGCAGCCGCTGGGGCCGAAATTCTGGTACCGGCTGGACTTGGCCTGCCCGTCCCAAAGCGGTTCGTCTTCCAGCCGGATGGCGGCCAGCTCGGAGATATGTTCGAAGCAGATGATGACGTGGCCCAAGTCGGCGATGGACGCATGGCCGTAGGCGAAGTAAAACTGTTCCCAGAACTTCTCCGAGGAATGGCCGTGCACCCAGCGGAGACTGTCTTCAATCGCATCGGCAGAGCGGCTGTAGCGGGCCAGTGCGTAGGCGGATTTCTCCGGAGGCATCGGGGCAAGGGCGATGACGCGTCTGGTTGGGCCGTCGGTTGTCATGGAGCCTTCAACGATGAATGCCGAGTGCAGAATGATGAATGGGAAGGCAAGGACTTCCGCCGTTCATCCTTCATCGTTCTGCATTGTGCGCCGCACTATAGCGCCGGTGCGCAAGGTTCGCAAGCCGTCGCGTTGACTTGCCCGGGGGCCGTCGTTATAGTGCCGCTCAACTATGCGGCGTGACGCGTGACGCGCACTAGTCTCGGTTCTACTCCTCTCACGCCTGTCACCTCACTCTTAACGGGAACCTCATGATTCGCGGGATTAAAGGCGTCAAGGACACCCTGCCGGACGAGATGCCTCGGTGGCAGGTGATCGAAGGAGCGGCCCGCCGGTTTTCCCACCTGTACGGCTTCCGCGAGATCCGCGTGCCGGTTTTCGAAATGACCGAGTTGTTCGCCCGGAGCATCGGGACCAGCACGGACATCGTCGAGAAGGAAATGTATACGTTCCAGGACCGGGATGGCTCCTCGCTCACCTTGCGGCCGGAGGCCACGGCCGGCGTGGTGCGCGCCTACATTGAACATAACCTGGCCGCCTCCCCGACCGCACAGAAGTTCTACTATCTAGGCCCGATGTTCCGCCATGAGCGGCCGCAGGCCGGGCGCCTGCGCCAATTCCATCAGTATGGAGTCGAATCCTTCGGCAGCGTCTCTCCTCAGGCGGATGTCGAGGTCATTTCGCTCCTCTGGCGGTTCCTGTCGAGCCTGGGCCTACCCGGCCTCACGCTCGAACTCAACAGTCTCGGCGAGGCCGGCGACCGGCCGGCGTACAAGACCGCGCTCGTGGCGTTTCTGAAGCCGCTGGAGGACAAGCTCTGCCAGAACTGCCGGCGGCGGATCGAGACTAACCCGCTGCGGGTGCTCGACTGCAAGGTGCCGACCTGCAAGGCGGCGACCGAAGCGGCCCCGAAGTTGACGGATTATCTCTCGCCCTTCGCGCGGGAACATTTCGAGGCGGTGCGGGCTACTCTCGACAGCTTGCGCATCCCCTATCTTCTGAACCCGCGGCTCGTGCGCGGGCTCGACTACTACACCCTCACGACGTTCGAGGTGACCACCACGCACTTAGGCGCTCAAAACGCGGTCGGGGCAGGGGGCCGGTATGACGGCCTCGTGGAAGTGCTGGGAGGACCGACGACCCCCGCGGTCGGATTTGCGGTCGGCATCGAACGTATCTCCTTGATGCTTCCGGAAGGGTCGCTTCCCGCGGCGGTTAAGACGGTCTTCGTCGCCGGGTTCGGACCGCAAGGGCTGGTGGCCGGGGTCAAGCTTCTGGATGAGCTGCGCTTCCTGGGCGTCTCGGCGGACTCGGATTTCCGTGCCTCCTCACTCAAGACGCTCCTGCGTCAGGCCGATCGTCTGCGGGCCACTTACTGCGCCATCATCGGCGACGACGAAGTCGCCAAGGGGACCCTTATTCTTCGTCACATGCAGACCAAGGAACAGCAGGCCATCCCCCTCGGAAAGGCCGCCTCTTCGATTGCCTCCCTCTTCCTGAAACCGTAGCAAGACCCCCTCGGAATTTTGACGTCTCCCCGGAAAACGACGGCAACTCAAAACTAGAGTAGACTGACGGCTTCGACGGTCCTGTGCGAAAGGAGGGACCCATGAAGCGGTCGAAATTCTCCGAGGAGCAGATCGTCTATGTGATC
>Ga0194120_10003226_pt1 | contig 26927 bp, 24 predicted proteins | sample TA2MahCa65mmetaG_FD_148642 | JGI IMG/M metagenome (GOLD analysis project Ga0194120, IMG submission 148642) | Freshwater microbial communities from Lake Tanganyika, Tanzania - TA2015019 Mahale Deep Cast 65m | ecosystem: Environmental > Aquatic > Freshwater > Lake | place: Tanzania: Lake... | reverse complement strand
CGGGCTTCAAGCTCATCGCCTCCACCGACAGCGCGCCCATCGCCGGCATGGCGGACGAGGAGCGCCGCTTTTACGCCCTGCAATTCCACCCGGAAGTCACCCACACGAAGCAGGGCCAGCGCCTGCTGACCCGCTTCGTCACCGAAATCTGCGACTGCGAGGCCTTGTGGAACACGCGCAACATCATCGAGGACAGTATCGCTACCCTGCGTGAAAAGCTGGGCGAGGATCAGGTCATCCTGGGCCTTTCCGGCGGCGTGGATTCCTCGGTGGTGGCCGCCCTCCTGCATCGCGCCATCGGCGACCGGCTTACCTGCGTGTTCGTGGACACGGGCCTCCTGCGCTTGAATGAGGGCGATCAGGTGATGGCCACCTTCGCCCGGCACATGGGCGTCCGCGTGATTCGGGTCGATGCCGAAGCACGCTATCTCGCCGAACTGGCCGGCATCACCGACCCCGAGCAAAAGCGCAAGATCATCGGCCGGCTGTTCGTGGACATTTTCGATGAAGAGGCCGCCAAACTCACCGACGCCCGTTGGCTGGCGCAGGGCACCATCTATCCCGACGTCATCGAATCGGCCGGCTCCAAGACCGGCAAGGCGCATGTCATCAAGTCGCACCACAATGTCGGCGGCTTGCCCGAGCACATGAAGCTCAAGCTGGTGGAGCCGCTACGCGAACTGTTCAAGGACGAGGTGCGCAAACTTGGCCTGGAGCTGGGTCTGCCTTCCGAGATGGTCCACCGCCACCCTTTCCCGGGTCCGGGTTTGGGTGTGCGCATTCTCGGCGAGGTCAAAAAGGACTATGCCGACCTGCTGCGCCGGGCCGACGCCATCTTCATCGAGGAACTCTACCGGCACGATCTCTATGACAAGACCAGCCAGGCCTTTGCCGTCTTCCTGCCGGTCAAATCCGTCGGCGTGATGGGCGACGGCCGCCGCTACGACTACGTCATCGCCCTGCGCGCGGTCGAGACCATCGACTTCATGACCGCCCGCTGGGCGCACCTGCCCTACGACTTTCTCGACCTGGTCTCCCGCCGCATCATCAACGAAGTCCCGGGCATCTCCCGCGTCACCTACGACATTTCCAGCAAGCCGCCGGCGACGATCGAGTGGGAATAGTCCAGTCGACTGACCGTGAGCGCCCCGGTTAGGCTCGGGCGATCGCGGTCGGCAGGACGGGTTGGCATGCCCTCCGAGGGTACAGAATCGGATCGGCGCCAATCGGGTCTTCGATGACGATTGCATCGATCATCGACCTCAATGGGTGATGGGAAGTGGAGGCGGAATCGAGTGACTTTACCTGCCGGGCGCCCTGTCAACTCGGCCAGCGCACGGCCTGGTAATCCAGCGCCTCCTTGATGTTCAGTTCGCGCGTGGTCGCCGCCGAGCGCGGGAACAGCCGCGGGGTGCCTGACTGTTCGATGAACACCGCGCGCGGGGCCGGCAGGATGATGACACGGCAGACCTCCTGGCCCTGTATGACGTGAAAGACCACCTGCAAATAGGGACAGAGATCGCCGCCCAGATGGGACGCGACCGCCGTGATCAAGGCTTGTTCGAAGCCGTCGCGGTTGGGTTTCTTCAAGGTGCGGTAGTCGGGTTCCAGGCCGACGATGGCGCCGTCGTCGGCGACCCCGATCAGAAGTGTGCCGCCGCGCCCATTCAGGAAACCGGCGATGGCCTTCATGATGACCACCTCCAGCGCCCGGTTGGTGCGCTGCTCGTTGAGATCCCAGCGCAACGTTGACTTGAACTCCAGACTATCGCTCTCGCCCGCCTCGATCAGTACGTCCAGATCGCGCCCGAGTTCGGCGGTCAACTCGTCGATGCGATGATTGCGGGCGTGAAGGCTGGAATAGAACGCCGCCGCCAGCAGGCTGATGAGGGTGCCCACCCCGGCGTAGAACAGCGTCTTGATCGGCTTCCGTCCCCGGAACGAACCGCTCAGCTCACTCCAGACATAGCTCCAGACATTGGGCGCATTCACCTCGTGCTCATACCAGGAGACGAAATCATGGATGGGGCGGAGCAACAGCCAGCCCAACAGCACACCGCTGACCAGGGCCGCCACCGTCAGCTCGATCCGGCGCGCCCGCTCGCCGCGGGCGAAGGATGGAAAACGTTGCATGTCACCCCGTGTGGGATTATGGCGGGACGGACCTCATCAGGCGAGGACTCCACCATCCAGTCTCCCGGGCACAACGCTAACGCCTCGCCTGGCGCGGCTGGTGATGCCGTTCGCCGTCGACAGGTTCCCCACCAGGGTTTCGGGCAAGTTCAGCCGTTGTTCATGGGACGCGGGTAGATGTAGCACGGCGGACGTGGAACTCCATCGGGTCATGCATGCGTACTGTACCGCATCTTGCCAGGCGGCTTCGAGGAGTGGGTTACTCGCGGCGCCATCCTCGATCACAGGCGGGGGGCTTTCCCACCCTCTTGACTTTGCAGCCTTGCCGAGATGACCGGCTCCACATGGCAGAGTCATCGCCAGGTCGAACGCCCGAAAGAGCTGCCGGTGAGGATTGCCGGGGTAAGACGGCCTGAAGGCCCCAGGGTGGCTTCATGGCTTATAATTCATGCTTGATCACCGCCCGGAGTGGGTGAAACCTGTCATCGGAGGCGGCTACCCCGCGAGCGACGCCACCCTGATTTTGCCTTGACCCAGTAACGCCGAGATGGAGTTCATGCCCCGCCATTGTTCAGCACCCGCTCAGTTAGCCGCCATGGCCCTGTCCCAACGGCATCTGGTCAGACGCCGGCGGGCTTCATGAGCGCCTTTCTCGACAAGCTATATGCATTCCTGAAGCCTGCCCCGAATGCCGCCTCGGGCAGCGGTTCCGCCACTTTATCGCCAGCCCATGCCGAACGCCTGGCCGAAGAACTCCGGGTCTATCAGACCGAATTGGAGGTACAGAGCAAAGAACTACGCTCAGCTCAGGACAAGTTGTCGGGCAGCCTGGAAAAGTACCGGAAACTCTTCGGCAGCCTGCCACTGCCCTGCCTGGTGGTGGACAGCCATGGGGTCATCAGGGAATTGAATCATCAGGCCCTCATCTATTTCGATTTCAAACTGAACCCGGTAAGCGCGGGGTTTTCGTTCTACCCCCTGTTGGATGCCGATGGCCAGGCCCGGCTGCATCCCTTGCTGAACGCCGACTCGGCTTCCGAGACGGCCGAGTTGCGGGAGGTCTGGCTGGGGCTGGGCGAGCGCAAGACACATTTCTGTGACCTCAATATCATCCACTTCTTCGACCCGGTCAGCGGGCAGAACCAGAGCCTTGTGGTGCTGATCGATCAGTCGGCTCAACTCGGCTTGCGCCATAGTGAGGCGCGGCTACGGCGCATACTCGATCATGCCCCCATTCCGATGGGCTGGATTTCGAACGAGCCGATGCCCCGGGTCATTGACATCAACCGCCGGTTCCGTGAGGTCCTCGGCTATACACTGGAGGATATCCCCACGCTGGAGGAATGGGCGCGACAGGCCTACCCGGATGAGAACTATCGCCAGCAGCTCAGCGTAAGATGGGTGGCCGAAATGCGCAAGGCCGCCCCGCGTGCCGCTCATGTTCCGGAGCACGAAGTAAGCATCGTCTGCAAGGACGGCACGGTTCGCAACATGTTGAGCAGCGCCACGGAACTGGAGGACATGACGGTCTTTACCATGGTCGACGTGACCGAGGCGCGGGCCCTGCAGCAACGGCTGGCGGCATCGGCCCGCCGCTATGAGCACATGCTGAGCGCCAGCAAGGACGCCTTCTGGCTGGTGGATACGGCCGGGCGCCTGCTCGATGTCAATGACGCCGCCGTCAGCCTGAGCGGCTACTCCCGGGAGGAATTGCTCGAAATGCATATCCTCGACCTGGACGTCGAGGATCACGCCGATGCCTTCGCGGCCCGGATGAGGGCGATCCAGGCCGAGGGCTGGGGGTTGTTCGAAACCCGTCACCGGACGCGGGATGGACGTATCCTCGATGTAGAGGTCAGCGCCCTGCCCGACCGGGAGTCGGGGACCCTGGTGGTTTTCGTGCGCGACATCACCCAGCGGCGGGCCACGGAGAATCAGTTGCGGCAGTTGTCCCTCGCCCTGGAGCAAAGTATCGAAAACATCGTCATCACCGACCTTGACGCCCGTATCGAGTATGTGAACACGGCCTTCCAGCGCGATACGGGGTACACCCGCGAGGAAGTCATGGGCCGAAATCCGCGCATGCTCCAGTCAGGAAAGACGCCGCGCGCCGCCTATGAGGCCCTGTGGGCGGCGCTGACCGCCGGCGAATCCTGGCAGGGCGAGTTCAACAACCGCCGGAAGGACGGTTCGGACTATACCGAGTGGGCCAGTATTTCGCCCGTGCGCCAGCCGGATGGCCGAATCACGCATTATGTGGCGGTCAAGCTCGATATCACCGAGCGCAAGTTTTACGAGACCGAATTGATCGAGGCCAGGCTGACCGCCGAATCGGCAAGCCGCACCAAGAGCCGGTTCCTGGCGCACATGAGCCATGAACTGCGCACCCCATTGAACGCCATCCTGGGTTTTGCCCAAATCCTGGAACTGGAGCCGCTGAATACGGAACAGTACAAGATGATCGGCATGATCCATGAGGCAGGCGACAACCTGCTGCGCATCATCAGCGATATCCTGGATATCTCCCAACTCGATTCCGGCCGGATGGCCCTTAAACTCCAATCCTTCTCCCTGCCAGCCGCGCTGGACCGGGTGGATCGTCTCCTCCGGGGCGGGGCCAAGGACAAAGGGTTGGGTTGGCATCTGGAGAGTCCACCCGCCGCGGTGGAATCCCTCGTGGGCGATGAACAACGGCTGGAACAAATCCTGATCAATCTGCTGGGCAACGCCATCAAGTTCACCCACCAAGGTGAGATACGGCTCAGGATCATCCAGCCAAATCCGGTGGCGGATAGCACCCGCCTACGTTTCGAGGTCAGCGACACCGGCATCGGCATCGCCCGGGAGGTGCTCGATCACCTGTTCCAGCCCTTTAACCAGGGCGACAGCAGCTTGAGCCGCCGCTATGGCGGCGCCGGCCTGGGACTGGTCATCAGCAAACGGCTCACCGAACTGATGGGCGGAACCATTGGCGCGATCAGCAACCCGGGGCAGGGCAGCACCTTCTGGCTTGAGATTCCCTTCCAGCGGCCGGTGGCGACCGCCAGCCAGTCCAGTACGGCGGAGGCGGCGGAAGCCCTGACGGAGCGGGGCTTGGCGCTCGCCGGCCTGCGCGTCCTGGCCGTTGACGACAACCGGATCAACCAGCGCATGATCGAGCAGGCGCTCGTCCGGCAGGGCGCCCGGGTGATGCTGGCGGCCGAGGGCGAAGCGGCCTTGCGAATACTCCGTGCCGATCCCGGGGCCTTCGATGCCGTCCTGATGGATATCCAGATGCCGGTCATGGATGGCCTGACCGCTACCCGTGAAATCCGCCGGGAACCGGGATTGGCGGGCCTTCCGGTCATCGCCCTCACCGCCGGGGCCTTGCCCGAGGAGCGCGAGGCCGCCCTGGCGGCCGGGGTCGATGATTTTCTGACGAAACCCATGCAAGTCGTCCAACTGTTGAACGTGATCCGGCGCCATTGCTCCCCGCCGAGCGGATGCGCCGACTCCCGCGCCGGAGGGTCCGATGCGCGCGACTAAGCGATTAGACGCATGCTTCAAGCCAGGATACGCGATTCAAGGGGAACAAGGTCGAAAGGCCTTGGATGCCCTCCTCGGTAGGGACATCCATCTTGGGCTAGGGCTGGGGATTGTACGGCGGCGAAAGCGCTTCCGATCCGCTGGCAGGGGGGATATCCGCGCTGCCACGGCCAGTTGTGCAACCATCCAACGGGCGCACGGCCTTACCGGATATCGCCCCCCGGGCATCGCCCTCATCGCCGGAGTTCTCGACGAGGCGCGCAAGGGCGCGCGGCGGCCGGTCTTGCGCATTGATTCGCGCGGCATAAACGCATAATCTGGCAACTCCCGATAATCGGTCGGGCTACTCTCAAGGCAACTCTCGGAGACAACGCTATGAAACAAGTGATGGTGATGCTGTTCGAATCGCTGGCCAAGGTGGGACTCGACAAGCTGGAACGAGCGCTGATGTTTGGCGGCGGCCTGGTGCTGGTGCTGGCCGTGCTCACCGGCACCGTCAAGCTGGACCATAACTGGTTCAGCTTCCTGTTCCGCTGGCTCCATGTCATGTGCGGAATCATGTGGATCGGTCTGCTCTGGTACTTCAATTTCGTCCAGATTCCTTCCATGCCGAACATCCCTGATGAGCAGAAGCCCGCGATCAGCAAGGTCATCGCCCCGACCGCCCTCTACTGGTTCCGTTACGCGGCCCTGGCCACGGTGGTGACGGGATTGATCGTGGCGGCCATGAACGGCTACATCGTCCGGGCCATGACCCTGGGCTTCATCGGCGAGGGACCAGCCAAGGATGTCTATATCGGCATCGGCATGTGGTTGGGTCTGATCATGGCCTTCAACGTCTGGAACATCATTTGGCCCAATCAGAAAATCGCGCTCGGGATCGTCGACGCCTACCCCGACGACAAGAAGGCGGCCGCCCGCATCGCCATGCTGGCCAGCCGCTTCAACACCATGTTCTCCATCCCGATGCTGTATTTCATGGTCGCGGCCCAGAACGTGGGCTAACGCGCGGGATTGAAGGCCATCGGCCTGACTGCCCTGGACTTTCGCAAGGAAAGTCCAGGGTTTTTTATTTTCAGCCCTTGATTTTGGCGACGATGGCCGCGGCGATGTCGCGGGTGCCGTGGGGCGAATCTTTCTTCAGATCAGGGGTGACGATCTCCCCCTCGCGAATCACGTCGCGAACCGCCTGTTCGATCTTGCGAGCCGCCTCCAACTCACCGAGGTGCTCCAGCATCATGGCCCCGGCCAGAGTCATGGCTGTCGGGTTGGCGATGCCTTGATCCGCGATGTCGGGCGCGCTGCCATGCACGGCTTCGAAGATGGCGGCATCGGCGCCGATGTTGGCGCCGGCCGTCAGCCCCAGCCCGCCAATCAGACCGGCGGCCAGGTCGGACAGAATATCGCCGAAGAGGTTGGTGGTGACGATGACGTCAAACGACTCCGGTTTCATCACCAGTTGCATGCAGCAGGCGTCGACGATGCGGTCGTCGAACTCGATATCGGGATATTCCCGGGCGATGTCGCGGCCGATTTCGAGGAACAGGCCGGAGGTGCATTTGAGGATGTTGGCCTTGTGGACCAGGGTGATTTTCTTGCGCCGAGCCTTGCGCGCGTAGTCGAAGGCATAGCGGATGATGCGCTCGCAGCCCTTGCGGGTGACGATGGCGGTGCTTTCCGCGGCGAGTTTCTCACCGTCCACCGTGATGAAGTGTTCGATACCCGCGTAGAGCCCTTCGGTGTTTTCGCGCACCGTCATCAGGTTGACGTTCTGGTACATCGTGTCCGTGCCCTCGAACGAAACGGCCGGCCGCATGTTGGCGTACAGGTTGAAGGTTTGCCGCAGGGTGACGTTGACGCTGCGATACCCACCGCCTACCGGCGTGGTGAGCGGCCCTTTGAGGCACACGCGATGCTTGCGGATCGAATCCAGGGTCGCCCCCGGCAGCGGATTGTCATAGCGGTCAACCGCCGCCATGCCCGCCAGTTGCCGATCCCAGGCTATCCGGACACCCGTGGCTTCGATGACCTGAACGGTAGCCTCGACGATGGAAGGTCCAATGCCATCGCCGGGAATGAGGGTGATCTGATGCATGTGGTGCTCCTGTAGGGTCTTTCGGGTGAAATGTAGCGCTTCCAACCGATTATCCCCTAGCCATGGACCCAAATTAAAGCCTGGCGGGGGTTTCAGTGCATTCGCGCACGGTGATGAAACCGACTCATCGGCGCGTTGCCGCAGCCATGCTATTGCCGGCGGGAAAGATTCTGATAAATTTACTGGGTATTTACCGAACCTCACCCGTCAATGGAGACAATCTTATGGACGTGATCCAGCGCATCGAATCGCAATTGGCCGAGAACCCCGTCATTCTCTACATGAAGGGCACGCCCGCCTTCCCGCAGTGCGGGTTTTCGGGGCGCGCCGTGCAAATCCTGCAACACTGCGGGGTACCCTTCGCTCATGTGAACATCTTCGAGGATCCGGAGCTCAGGGAAGGGCTCAAGAGCTATTCCAACTGGCCCACCTACCCCCAACTCTATGTTTCGGGCGAATTGATCGGCGGCTGCGACATCATGATGGAGTTGTTGGAAAAGGGCGAGCTTCAGACCCTGCTGGAAGGGGCGCAATCCACCGGGACCTGAGCCGCCGGTTTCAGGGATTCGGGGGGGTGGGCGATACTATCGTCTCCAGGTCCCGCCAGCGATTGACGATCGCGCAGAACAGTCGGGCGGTCTGCTCCGCGTCGTAAATGGCCGAATGGGCCGCGTTGTTGTCCCAGTCCATACCGGCCGCCTGTACGGCCTTGGCCAGCACGGTCTGGCCGTAGGCCAGGCCAGCCAGGGTGCCGGTATCGAAGGTGCTGAACGGGTGGAACGGATTTTTCTTGACGCCCGCGCGCTCCACCGCCGCATTCAGAAAACCGATATCAAAAGCGGGGTTGTGGCCCACCAGGATGGCGCGAGTGCAACCATTGTCCCTGACCGCCTGGCGTATCGGTTGAAAGATTTTCTGCAGGGCGTCCTTCTCGTCCAGGGCCAGCCGAAACGGGTGGAAGGGGTCGATTTTGTTGAAGCTGAGCGCCGAAGCTTCCAGCTTCGCGCCAGGAAACGGTTTGACGTGACTGGCGTGGGTTTCGGCGATCTCCAGATGGCCATCGCCGTTCATCCGCACGATGACAGCGGCGATCTCGAGAACGGCGTTCTGCCTGGGGTTGAATCCCGAGGTTTCGATGTCGACGATGACCGGCAGATAACCGCGAAATCGTCGCGACATGAGGGGAGATGCGTGTAAAGACATGCTAAATGTGTAATTTATACTCGACTGTGTTAACGAAGCTTATTATATTGATGCATTGTGCCCGAGCGGATCCAAGCCTTGTCGAATCCCGTCGCCAGTCGCCGGTCGAATTTCCTCCCTATCCAGAAGTATCATGACACGTCATTGCCCCTCAGACTCCCCCTGGCGGTTTGCCTCGCTGTTACTCGCGGCTCTCTGGCTGCATGGATGTTCGTCGAACCCCTCCAAAACCAAGGATGCGCGGGATCCGATCGAAGGCTGGAATCGTGGCGCACAGAATTTCAACGACAAACTCGATGACTATGTCATGAAGCCGTTGGCGACCGGTTACAAGAAAATCACCCCATCGTTTGTCGACCGCGGTGTCACCAATTTCTACAGCAATGTCGAAGACGTCACCGTCATTGGGAACGATCTGCTGCAATTCAAATTGTTACAGGGCGGCAAGGATCTGGGACGGTTGCTCGTCAATTCGACGGTGGGCCTGGCGGGTTTCGTGGATGTCGCCAGCAAGATGAATCTGACCAAGCACGATGAGGATTTCGACCAGACACTGGCCAAGTGGGGCCTGCCATCGGGGCCTTATGTCGTGGTGCCATTATTGGGTCCGAGCACCCCGCGCGGCATCTTTGGATTGGCGGGAGACGCGGCATCCAACCCCATCAACTGGATTACGCCCATGGCTGGATATAGCATGTCCGGTTGGCATGTCACCGACTGGATCGTGCTCGGGTCTGGCGCATTACGGCAAATCGATCAACGCTCCGATCTGCTCAGCGCCTCGAAAATCATGGATGAAGCCTCGGTGGATCGCTATGAGTTCATCCGTAACGCCTACTTCCAGCAGCGTAACTATGCGATTCACGACGGCAACCCGCCGCTGGACGAAGAACTGGAAAAACAGATGGATATGGATCTCGAAGGGCTGGATGCCGATGGCAGTAGCAAGAACACCCCAACGCCAGCGCAACCCGAGACCAGGACCATCAGCCACTGAGCAACAGCCATCTTGCCACAAGCCCGCCCCCAATGGCTGCTGGCTCGTCGGTCAACAGCCATTCTCATTTTGGCTTAAGCCTTGTGGGGCCGACGCTGGATGAAGGGCAGGCATTCAAGACCCCTGCAAGGCCGCCATCGGCGTGATGGACACCTGATTCGGGCCTTTTGGCCGGTTCAGCTTCACGTCCCTGTGACTGGGTTCCCGCGTTCCCTGCCGGAATGACCGGGAGGAGCCAGGGGTCCGGCCCAGCAATGAGAACTGCGGGTCGGTCATCCGTGCCAAGCTAACTCAGGCCTTGTCAGTGGCATCTGGGTAGCGTCCGCCGCGTGACGGGATGTTCAGACCGCGATGACCGATAGCGGCACCCACATTTCGGCGTGGCTGACGCCGCCATGAACCCCGCGCTGGTGAAACGGTTTTTCGCTCGGCAACCGGTCGCGGATGACGTAACCATCCTTCATGACCAGCGTGTAGTCGCCAACACGGTCCGCCAGGCGCGGATGGGTGCGCCCGGTTCGCTCAGCAAGCGGTCGCGGATGACGTAACCATCCTTCATGACCAGCGTGTAGTCGCCAACACGGTCCGCCAGGCGCGGATGGGTGCGCCCGGTGCCAAACCAGCCCCGCGCAATCAGGTCCTCACTGCGGTAAAGGTGCATGAACTCGCTCAGTTCACCCGACATATAAGACTCGAACGCCCTCACGCGTTGCGGCTTGACATACGCGTAGGCCGCCCGAGGTTCGCCACAGAGCGGCAAGCTGAGACAATCCTCCCAGTCCGGATGTTCGGACAGATGGATGACCTGGTTCTCGTCGATATCGACGAAACCATGATCCGCGGTCACCAGAACCAGGGTGTCCGTTCCCGCCACCGCATCGATAAAAGAGCCAAAAGCCTGATCCCATTCATGCAGATGATGCGTGGTTTCCGCGCTCAGACTACCCGCCTCATGGGCGATATGGTCCAGTTCCGACCAGTAGGCATAAACAAAGCGACGGCGGCGGCTTCCCTGCAAGGACCGAGTGAGCTTCCGGAAAAACTCATTCATATCAGCGAAATCCGCCAGTCTCGCCCGGCCGAGATGAGACAGGTTGTAATCAGAGCGGGCGATGTGCCGGGGCGTGACAACCACGCTGGCGGCTTGCAGTTGATCGAACAGCGGACGATGGCCCAGGAGTTTTACGACATCCACACCCGCCTGGGAGAGGCTCATGCCACCGTATCTCGGCCGGCCTGGCAGGATCGCCAGCACCGCACCCAACTCGCGCAGGTACATGTGCCAGCCGGTCACGCCATGTTGACGGGGCGCCGTCCCGGTGAGAAAGCTGGTGATGGCGGCCGCGGTGGTCGAGGGAAATACCGAGGTCAATCGGCGCCGGCGATGGTGTAGAAGCGTTGACCGGGGTCCGATCCGGGCCAGCAGATCATCGCCCAGACCATCCAGCACGACCAGCACGACTTGCCGATACTGGCGGATTTCTTCTGGCGGCAATTCGCCGGCGGGGGCGTAACCCGAATCGGGACCCGCATAGGCCCTGAGTATGGAACTCATCAAGTTGACGATGCTGCCGTTCGCGTAATCGGGTAGCTGGATCGCGGCTCTGTCGCCGCACGGTTCCAATGCCACGGTGCTTCCGGCGGGAATTTCCTTCATTTTCTCAAGCTGGTTCAGGATGTTAGAATGATGAAAAGACTATCATCCTTTGCCAATCCGGCGCCTTCCCCCCCAATGCCTGCAAATCCTACGCCGACAGCCTCCAATTCCACCATCGTGGAACTCAAATCCGGCTCGATCACCCTGCCGATACTCAAGGTCTATTCCAGCGACTTGACGGAGATCGAGACCCAATTGCAGAAAAAACTGGGCTCGGCGCCGGAGTTCTTTCGACATGCCCCCATCATCATCGATTTGGGCGATATGCCCGATGACATGAAGGCGCACCTGGATTTTTCTGGATTCCTGAAAATCCTGCAAATTCACACGCTGGCCCCGGTGGGCATTCGGGGCGGCTCCGCCGCGCATCAGAAAGCCGCTCAGGCTGAAAAAATCCCGGTGCTTGCCGATGTGCGTAGCGAGAACCCTCCAGCGGCGCAACCCAGGCCAGCACCCAAGCGCACCATTCCGCCCCCGCGCCCGATCACGGCCACCACCAAAATCATCGACCACCCCGTCAGATCAGGTCAGCGCATCTATGCCACGGGGGGCGATCTCATCGTGATGGCGCAGGTCAGCCCCGGCGCTGAAATCATGGCGGACGGCAACATTCATGTGTATGGAACCCTGAAGGGCAGAGCCCTGGCTGGGGTCCAGGGCAACCTGGAAGCCCGAATTTTCTGTTCCGATCTGCGGGCGCAACTCATCGCCATCGGCGGACATTACCGTACCAGCGAGAGCGAAGACGACGCTCTGAAAGGCCGGCTCGTGCAGGTCTATCTGCGGGATGAAACCCTCACCGTCGACCCGCTCTGACTCTCAATCTTCAAGCATCAGGAGTAATACGTGGCAAGAATCATCGTAGTGACATCAGGCAAGGGCGGGGTCGGCAAGACCACGACCAGCGCGGCCATGGCCATGGGCTTCGCCCTGCGCGGACATCGCACCGTGGTCATCGATTTCGATATCGGCCTGCGCAATCTGGACCTCATCATGGGCTGTGAGCGGCGGGTGGTCTACGATTTCGTCAATGTCATCAACAAGGAAGCCAACCTCAATCAGGCCCTGATCAAGGACAAGCGCTGCGAAAATCTCTTCATCCTGCCGGCCTCCCAAACCCGCGACAAGGATGCCCTGAGCCTCGAAGGGGTTGAGCGCGTGCTCAATGAGCTATCCGAAACCCATGACTACATCATTTGTGACTCCCCGGCGGGTATCGAGCGTGGCGCACACCTGGCCATGTACTTCGCCGACGATGCGGTTGTCGTCACCAACCCGGAAGTCTCCTCGGTCCGCGACTCCGACCGCATGCTCGGCATTCTGGCCAGCAAGTCACGCCGCGCGGAGCACAACCAGGAACCCATCCGCGAATATCTCCTGCTCACCCGCTACTCGCCTCAGCGCGTCAAATTGGGCGAGATGCTCAGCGTGGAAGACGTACAGGAAATACTGTCCCTGCATCTGCTCGGCGTGATCCCCGAATCCAAGGCCGTGCTGAGCGCCTCCAACTCCGGCAATCCCGTGGTCCTGGATGAAAAGAGCGACGCGGGACAGGCCTATATGGATGTCGTGGCCCGCTACCTGGGTGAGGAGGTACCCCACCGCTTCATCGAAGAGGAAAAAAAGGGTCTGTTCGGTCGCTGGTTCGGGGGTAAAGCATGAGCCTGATGGATTATTTCCGATCCTCGCGGCCCAAATCCGCCACGATAGCCAAGGAGCGCCTGCAAATCCTGGTGGCGCACGAGCGCCGCGCCGCGCGGCACCAGCCAGATTATCTGCCCGATCTGCAACGTGAACTGCTCGCCGTCATCCGCAAGTACGTGCATGTCGATCAGAGCGCCATCACCGTCAACATGGAGCAGGACGAAAACCGCGAGGTGCTGGAACTGAACATCGTCCTCCCGGAAGAACCCCAACCCAAGCGCCGCAACACACGCTGAGATACCGCGAGGCGCCGGACACCGTCCGGCGCTGTCAATGGTCGATGAATGCGGCGACGGTTCACCCTCTTCCAGCACTACCGCCAGAGCCACATAAGGATCTGCCATTTTCATCCGGAATGAGATGGCCGAACGGAGGGGACGACCGCAACAAACGAAAGCTTGCCCGCCGTGCGTGTTCGGGCTAAACTCCACGGCTCTGTTCAGGTCCCCATCGTCTAGCGGCCTAGGACTCCGCCCTCTCACGGCGGCAACAGGGGTTCGAACCCCCTTGGGGACGCCAATTAAATCAACGCATTACGATTTATCCCGTACATTTTCGGTAAGATCGGGGATAAATCCACTCCGGGAAACCCAGAAAAACCGCCACACAGCGGTTTTTTTGTGCCCGATGGTCGACGCCAAATCGCCAGGCAGGGCCATCCACAAGAACAGATCAGCGCTTGCTTGCGGTTTCCGGGCTTGGCGGGGTTTACCACGCCGCGGTAAGTGCGGTATTCCATAGAAGGATGAGGACAGAGACGATCAGGCAGCGCTGTACGTCACCCCGCGCCATCAACTCCTTGATGAGCAGTCCGACCATGATGGTCTTGCCGGCGCCCCGTTCGTCGGCCAGTAGATAGCGCAAGGACTGGCGGGACAGCAGGTGTTCGTACAGCGTCGTGATCGGGGCAGTGGGTCGACCAGGGAGGTGTGTATCGCCATCACAGGGTCGAACAGGTAGGCCAGTCGAATGCGGTGGGCCTCGGCTACCAGCCGGAACATCGAACCATCGCCATCGAAGCTCCAGGGGCGCCCCGCGGCGACGATTTCCAGCCGGGGCTCCGCATCACGGTAGAGGATCTCCTGACTAACCTTGCTGAAGGCTGGTATCGGGACAATGTTAGCAAGCCGATCTTGGCATGACTCGCCGCAACCCTGGTTGACGATCTTGCCGCGTTGACTACGATCAAATTCTCAACATGCCCGCCGACGCCTTTACCCATCGCATCAGCCACCGCCGACACTGAATCCGGCTCGGAATTGTGTTCCACCAGGCAAGCGAGCGGAGTTGAGCAAAACCACCACCGGACAGGCGTTTTTCCGCTTTCAGCCATTTCATAGTCTGGGTTAAGGCAAGATACCCAGACTATGGCCGGATCCGCTGGGTTTACGCGACCCGGTAACCCACATCTCTGTGCGGCTGATCAGAAGCGTTCCGCCATTGCTGAAGAAATCATCCGGGCGTTCCCGCCCGTCATCATGTAGGCTTTCCGATCCCCGCCTGGGACCTAGCGCGATACCAAACCCGCCAGATGGGTATTGATGGATTCTTCGCGGTAGTGGTGAGCACTCATGCCGCCCTGTCTGCCCCTTGCCCCGGCGCCTGGCCATGGCTGGCGGATGGACGCTACGGACGCGTGGTGGAGCGCTCGGGAGGGATGTAATAGACTGCCGGTCACCAAGTAGCAAACCGCCTGAAAGCGGTGTGGAGGGTGTGGCATGAAGACCGATCAGCCAATGCTGAAATGTCATATCGATGAGGAAGAGGACGCTAGAAGTCATTACTCTTCCCCTGTGGGTTAATCGTCAGTCATACATCCGAGTAAGCTTCGCCATGAAAATGTCTTTCACTTCGTTATGCCGGGTGGGTTTCGCGGCATTGGGTTTTTATTCGAGTCACGCCCATGCTCAGCCCTTCATGATCGAATCGCCGGCCTTTGCCGATCAGGGTACTCTGCCTATTAGATATACCTGCGTAGGCAGTTCGGTTTCTCCGCCATTGCAATGGAGCAATGCGCCCCGCGGGACAAAATCCTTTGCCTTGATCCTGACGGACCTGGATGCGCCGTATGGGATGAACAGGACCAATACCCGCAAGTTTTATCACTGGGGGATATTCAACATACCCGCCAAGCTTCAATCCTTGCCGGACAATGCCGACGATCACCTGCCGGAAGCCATTTCGGAAGCCATGAATGACGCCGTGAACAAGAACTACAACCCACCTTGTCCGCCAGAGGGGACCCACCGCTATGTCTTCAGTCTCTACGCGCTGGACAAGACCTATAAGGATGACGCGATTGAGAGCGCGGAACAGTTGCAACAGTGGCTGGAGGATGCACACTCTCCGGAATACAGGCACGTGCTGGGAAGAGCCAAAATTACGGCGATTACCAGTTTTTGATCCAGTCCGATCATGAGAGGGTTGAAAACGGCGTCACTCGCCAGTTCCGTCACAATCCTCGGGTGACCATTACAGGCGCCCGCCCACCGCGAACGAATCAAGACGAGGGCATGATCCCGATGCGTCACCCTCATCAATTTTCACTGAAGAGGCGCCGTGCCCGGCCAATGATCAGGTAGCATGCGACTCCCGTCCGCCGCCAGTGAGTGGGCTCCCCTTCACGGATTCAGCGTATGGCTGGATGGCCGATGCCATCCTGCCAATGACGCCACTGTTTCCGGTAGCGCCTCAGGTCATCGTCCGGGGTAACCATGAGGCATGCGACCGTGGGGGTAATGGGTACTTCCTCTTCTTTGATCCCTTTAAGGACAGTTCCCAGGATTGCGCCCCGCTCGTGCAAAACAACAAGCGGGTGGCGCCGTTACCCCGGTTGACTCCCAGTTGGTCGACCGATTTGAGACTCCACGCACGGCGCACCTTGCGACTTGTCCTGGTGGACTCTGCTTATGGCAGCGATGGTCATGCGAGTTCCTGGGCAGGGACGCAGCGCGAGGGCTACGCGCAGGCCGATCAGCTCACCACGCCGTAACGAAATGTCGAGCCCTGGCTCTTGGTTCATCGACCGATCTTGGGGCATGTCACCAACCAGTTCGCTCCGGTCGGTGATCCGCTTTGGGCGCCATGGACGTCCGTGGATCAGCAGGTTGCTTCCTACGGGTTGCTGAGTCACTACAACCTCATCCTTTCGAGCCATCTTCATCTTGCCCAGGCCGTTCAAATCCCTGGTCAACCCGGGCAAATGAACCTCGGCAATGGCGGAACCCAGCTCGATCCACCCACCGGCTATGAAACCCCACGCTTTGGCCCGTTAGCCAACGCCCCGGGGGATCCTGTGGCGCCTGGTCTTGCTCCTTACCCCGCGCCGACGATGGATTTTACCGACGTGCGGTTTGGCTATGCCTTGGTGCGACCCGGTCGTAATCTGGGTGAATGGAACTGGCGACATTTCTCACCCGATGATGTGTTGTTGCTCATTGCAATCAGTCGGGTAAATCTCTGGCGTGTGCGGCCCCATAAGGCGCCGCGTCGTCGGCTTCAATTCGGGCATGGCGGCCGCCGGGGTTCGAGTAACCCGGCGTCCGGTTGGCGCCAATACGAGGTTGGCTGCGAGAGGGGTTGGCAGGCGCGGCTCTGACTCGCCCGTGTTGGGGGAAGTCCCACGCGAACAGGTCCGAAGCGCGGGATCAAGCAGATTCGCGCGCCTCACCGATGCTTCTCGCGCAAATCGAGAGTATAAAAATGGACATCCAGACCAGCACTTCGCCGGCAAAGAGGTAGATCGAGTGTCGGGCGTTGTGGGTGGACAGCAACGCCGCCAAATCATAGAGATCGATGGCCGCAATCCCGCCACTCACCAAGGGTATGAGCCAGCGGTAGGTACAGCCCCTGGCAAACGCTATGAGTGTTGGTAGCCAGATCAAGGTTTGTATGAGTACTTCGGGGGCTCTCATGAATTGTCTCCAGTTCGTGGGATCACATTCCAGGTTCACAGCATGCGATGATTTACGCTCGATAGCCAGAATTCATTGCCGGTCCGCGGCGGCATGACAGGCAAAATTCCGTATCCCGTTACCCAGGACAATGGACCGGCCGGTCGCGGTCAGGAGAAGAGGATGGAAACGTACTACGACGTGGCGGACATCGCCAATTTGATCAAGATGGCAGTGGCGCCGGTCTTTCTGCTCACGGGAATAGGCAGTTTTATCAATGTTCTGAGTTCACGGGTGGCGCGCATCGTAGACCGTGCCCGAAGGCTTGAAGAACTCATCGCATCGGAATGCGATATCGACGAATCGCTCGCGGAACTGAAGCTCCAGGTACGCCGGCTTCGACTGGTCGGATGGTCCATCGGGCTTTGCGTCACCAGTGCCCTGTTGATTTGCGCTCTGGTGGCTCTCCTGTTCCTGGGCGGTCTGTTGCACTTCGATCCTTCAGAGGCGCTGGGATTTCTGTTTGCCTTGGCGATGATCATCCTGATTGTAGCGCTGATCCTGTTTTTAGCCGAGATACAGATGGCGGTCCGCCACACTCAGGTTGGGGGTATGATCAAGAACCCTGCGTTAACAAGCTGTCCACGCGATGGCGAGTAGGCCATACCATCGCGGGCATGGTTCCCGTTAGGGTGGACCGCCTAGGCCAGGAATGTAACGGCCAGGGCGGCGCACAAAAGCCCGTGCGGGAGCGCCGATCTCATCGGGGCGTAACGGAAGGATTGGAATAGACTCACGACGCACGGAGTATTGGCAAAAGCGAGTTACTCCCCTCGCGCAATAATCCGAGCGTAGGCGAAGGTCCACGCACCACGACGACCTGCGGACTGTCCCGTGTCCCAAGCAAGGCTGGGAGCCAACAACCACTGATCGCCCGTGATGAACGGCACCCCATCAATCGCCTGCCTTCACCGGGATAGAGGTTGATGTCGGCTACGGGTGGGTATCCCTTAGCCAGGGGTATACTGGACCTGTATCCCGTTTTCCTGAGCGGCCCTGGTGATATTAGAATGGATTATGCAGAGTAATTGAGGTTATACTTAGCCCCTTCTACTGACTATTATTCACTATGCACATGGACTTATCACACTTATCGCTGACCGAATTACACGACCTGGTAACCAAGGCACAGAAGGAATTGGCTGAACGGCAAAAGACTGAGCGCCGCCAGATCATGGCGGAGATCAGGGCATTGGCCGAATCGGTGGGTTTGCTGGTGAACTTTCAGGAAGAGGAGAAAGCCAGCAGTTCCTTGCGGGGCCGGAAAGTCGCGCCCAAGTACCGCAATCCCCATAACCCCGAGGAAACCTGGACCGGACGTGGCATGAAACCGCGCTGGCTGGCTGAACTGCTCGAACAGGGCCGGGATATCGAGGAGTTCACGATTTAGGACGGATGGCCTCTAGGCCCAGTTATCGATAACTTATAGCTGACAAAGATCGACTCCCTCCCCCTCGCGGCATGACTACCTACGCAGGTATCGTAACACACTGAAATATATGGCATTAGCTGGTCACAAAGAAGCAGCCAATAGTCATTCAAATCAAGTGGCTGAAAAAGTTGTGTAGATGGTCATGCCCTCGCGGGGAAGGGTCGCGACTAAAGCGACCGTTTGCGATTGGTGAGTTGGGGTAGAGGGATTCAATATGAAGTTTTCTTGCCTGCGTTCTCTAAAAAGCCGCCTCACCGCGGCCCCCCAATACCCTGACCAAACGGATGCTGTGCCGCCTGGTCGGAGTCGCTTCAAAGTCCTGCAATCGAATGCAGCGCCTCGCACGGCGCTAAGTTTTCTTTTACCAGCCCACATGCCTAGATTCGGTCATGTGAGCGGGTATCATGGCACTGACCAACCCAATCTCACTACAACGGGTGTTATGGTAACACCCACTTCAAACTGACATTGTTTGTCATTTATTACCTACGCAGGCTCCACCCAACCGCTTGAATTTATTCCATTGTTCAGATTTTGGGGTAAGCGTTATTTTCATTTTTCTTGTGCCGTCATAGCCGCGGCGTTGACCACGAAGCTGAAGTTCCTGCGGAACCATACGGGTATTGATGATTAGCAGACGAGCGCTATCCGGATAAACGGGGTGGATCGAATCCACACAGGCATGAACCCGTGCGCATATCATGATCCGTGTGGCATGGAGCGCACTCTGTGGCGTTTCGTTACCACCAGGACGCCTGGTGCGGTGGCGGATCACACCGCTAAATTTGGAACGTCCGTTTCACGTTGGGCATTATGGAAGCACTGTCCCTGTTAATCATCTTTCCATGGGGTGCGCTGTTGATCGGAGCGGCGTTCGCAATAGCAACCTACTACCGGAGAAAGATCATTCCGGGGGTGGCGGCCATTCTCTGGACGGCCTATGCCGTATATGAGCACCTCATGTACGTCCGCATACTCTGCACGGGAGAATGCAACATTCGAGTAGATCTATTGCTGATCTATCCGTTACTTCTCCTGGTCACTGTCGCCGGTATCATCAGCGCTAGTCGAAAGAGTGGGTAAGTGTTCGGGTTGCCAAGATCGAAAGATACCCTTGCAAGAGGAAGAAGGAGGTAGAGGCTACGCCCATCCCGTGCATGGTTCCCCGTCAGGGGGCCGCAAACGGCTTGGGTACCGCTCCCGTCAGGCTATTGAGGAAAGCGACCAGGCTCTGGACCTGGTCGGGGTCAAGGTCCAGACCCAACTGAAGCTTGCCCATGAGACGCACCGCCTGACCCAGATCGTCGATCGAACCGTCATGAAAATACGGTGGCGTCTTGGCGACATTGCGCAGGCCCGGCACCTTGAATCGATAGCGATCATTTGGATCCTGGGTTAGCGCAAAGCGTCCCTCGTCCCGCGCGGATTGCCCCGTGGCGGCCCAATAGTCGCCAAATATTCCGAATTTCTGGAAGGCATTGCCGCCCAGCGCCACGCCGTTATGGCAATTCGAGCAACCTACTGCCATGAAAGTCTTGAGACCCCGCTGAGCTTCGGAGGACAGGCTGTTGGCATTCCCTTTGAGGAAGTCGTCGAAAGGCGCCGGGGTCACCAGCGTGCGCTCATAGCTGCCGATAGCCTTACCCCAGTTTTCCGGTTTGATGGGATCCGCCTCACCGGGAAACGCCTTCCTGAAGTCGTCTTCATACCCTAGGGATTTCAGTTTGGCGATCACCGCCGGATAATCAGGGTTGCCAAAGCTGGCGGGGCCGATCAAGGCTCGGGTGGCCTGATCTTCCACACTTTCTCGGCCGCCATCCCAATGGGCCTTGAATTGCAGCGCCGCATTCAGCACCGTAGGAGCGTTGCGCGCATTCGGGCGATGCTGGACACCGATTGATTTGGGCTGGCCATCCATGCCATGCAACCCGGGCAAATGGCAGGTCTCGCAACTCACCGCGCCATCCAGAGACAGGCGCTTATCGAAAAACAGTCGGCGGCCGAGGGCGACCCGATCCGGAGGCGTGGGATTGTCCGCTGTCGCCATCGTCTCGGGCAGCGGCTGGAACAGCGTTCGGGCCTGATCCAGCACGGCGGGCGGCTCGGCCTGGGCCAGGGCAGTTACGCTCAGCGCGGACCACAGGAGCCCGTTCGGTAGAACCTGTCGGATCTTGGCGTTACGGAAGGATTGGAGCAGGTTCATGGCGCACCTCGAAATGAAAGCGGGAATACATGGGCTTGCCAAGATGGCCCTTGGCACAGGGTTAAACCGACCCGTCACCGTCGAAGCGGTACGCCCACGCATCCAGGTCAGTGGCGCGCCCCTTCAATCGTCCCACTGCTGTTCAGGAGAGGCGGACGAACCGCGACTTCGGTCGAAATGACCGTCAGGCGGCGTCAGGGCTCCCACAACCAGGCCGCGCCACGGACGCCGCTGGAGTCGCCATGCGCGGGCGCCAGCAGGCGGGTGTCAACCCGGTCGGAAAAGACATAATCGCCCCAGAGCGCGGGCACATTCTCATAGAGTCGCCGGCAGTTCGAGAGGCCACCTCCCAGCACGATGGCATCCGGGTCCAGCAGGTTGATGACGTGCGCCAGCGCCCGCGCCAGCCGGTGCTCGTAACGGCGGAAAGCCGCCTCGCAGCCGGCGTCGCCGGTTTCCGTCGCCACCAGAATCTCCGGCCCGCTCAGAGCGCGTCCCGTCACCCGCAGGAAGTCCGCGGCCAATCCCGGACCCGAGAGGAAGGTCTCGATGCAGCCCTGGCGGCCGCAATAACAATCCGGGCCGGGTAACTCCTCCACTTGCGGCCAAGGCAGCGGGTTGTGGCCCCATTCCCCGGCGATGGCATTGGGTCCATGCAGCAGGCGACCCCGCACGACGATGCCGCCGCCCACGCCGGTGCCCAGGATGACGCCGAACACCACCGGCAAGCCCGCCGCCGCGCCATCGCTGGCCTCGGACAGGGCGAAGCAGTCCGCGTCGTTGGCGACACGCACGGGTCGGTCCAGCAGCGCCTGAAGATCCTCGACCAAGGGTTGTCCATTCAGGCAGACCGAATTCGAGTTCTTCAGCCGGCCGGTGGCCCGCGAAATGGCTCCGGGCGTACCGATGCCCACGCTGCCCCGAGTCCCCAGCTCGGCCTCGGCTCGTTCCACCAGTCCGCGCATGGTTGCCAGCGTGCCGCGATAATCCCCCTGTGGCGTGGCTTCCCGGCGCCGCCAGGCCTCGGCGCCGATCTCGTCCAGCGCAATGAGTTCAATCTTGGTGCCGCCGAGATCAATGCCGAACCTGATTCCCAAAATGTCCTGCCCGTTTCGGTTCCGAGAGAGCGTCAAGGTCTCTATTCGAGATTGGCCACGCGCGGGCGCGGCGGTGCTTATTCGGTCGGCGTTTCGCTCGTATCATCGGTGCTGTCACCCGTACCCTGATCCTCGGCGCCGTCCGTCGTTCCATCGGTCGTTCCATCCGTAGTTCCATCGGTCGTTCCATCGGTGGTATTGCCCGTGGTGTCTTCCGGGGTGGTGGTTGAGGTCTCCTTCTTGGCGCCTATGACGATGAGCGCATCGCTGGTATTGACTCGCTTGATGCGCGCGTCGGTGATGACGACATTTTGCAGGATGGCCCTGGCCAGATAGGTCTGCTCCAGGTTCGATTCGGTGAAATCGGCATCCGTGAAATTGCTGCGATAGGCGTTTGCCCGCAGCAGGTTGGCGCCCTTGAAGGTCGCTTCCCTGAAATTGGCCTCGACCATGAAGGCCCTGGATAAATTGACATCGGTCAGGTTGGCCTTTCTAACCGAAGCCTGAAACAGGTTGGCGTCCTTGAGGTTGGCGCCGGTCAGATCGGCTTCATTCAGCCGGGCGCCCTGAAGCTTCGCGCCGCCCAGACGCGTGCTTTTGAGCTTCGCACCCTTGAAGGTGGAACCCACCAGCACGGCGTTGGTCAGGTTCTCACCCGACAGGTCGGCGCCATCGAAGTTGGTATAAGGGCAGAAGGCTCCCTCCCGGATGACGCAGCCATTGACGTTCCTGGGATCCGCGTTTGCAGGCAGGGCTGTCGACAGAGAGAAAACGGCGATGACGATGGAAAGACCACGTGGCATATTTTTCTCCAAAGTTTTTATCAGCAGACATACTGCTTCATGGCGTACAGGATTGGCGTTGCCGGACATGTGATTCTTGCCCCGGCGGCCAGTGGGAGCATTCTAGCCCCGCCAACAGGTCCATGCACGCGATCCCAATGCAGGGAAGACTTTATGGGTAGGCGAGAGAACGGAAGCGGCCCGCGCCGGCTTTGGTCGAACGACCTCACGGTACCTCGTCAGCGATCCGCGGGCCGTGCGGCTATTCAGCATGATGGCATGGGTTCTCGCTCATCACGCTCGACCGCGACCCTGTGGTAGTCCGAAAGAGATTGTGGGGACACCCCTCAAGAGGGATGGTGCCGAGGAGAGGACTTGAACCTCCACGAGTCGCCTCACATGTACCTGAAACATGCGTGTCTACCAATTTCACCACCTCGGCATTGAGGCGCCACCTGCTGTGACGATGTGAAGCTGCGAATTATCAAGACCTGATTATCGCTTGTCAATAGCTGTGTGTTGGATTCTTGTAGGGACCTGCCTGCCTGGCAATTCCACTGGCCCAATCCCGAAGAGGCAGCAGGCGCTTTCCCTGTTCTGTTCGCCAGGCAACCGGAGCAACCCATGCTTGATCAGCCTGGGTAGGCGGCCTTGAGTATCGGGCGGATATGAAAGTGTTATCGACTTGCGCGAGTCTGGGGTATGCTTTGCGGCGAAGCGCGCCATTTAAATGATAGGCCACCGCGAGCATACCCCTGCCATCCCCAGACAATTCCGGATGTGTGATCCCGAATCGAACCGTTCTACCTTACCAATCGCGTCCTTATCGAGATTGATTCGACCATCCCGCCTGGACGGAATAGGAGCCAGTGCGGCGCCATTCCTCATGTTTACCCCGCAGTCCGGACCCTCCTGGATGGATTTACTCAATCCGCCCGAATTACGCCTCACCGGCAAACGTCGCGCCCCCAAGCCATGGCGCTGACGCATCATATTGACATTCAAGAGAAAACGAAATTTGAGTCCCAAGACCCCACGAAACACCAAATTGCAGGACCCCTACGCCGAACGGGAAGCCAGCAAGTACGAAAGGCCGATTCCCAGCCGGGAGCTCATTCTGGACGTGCTCCAGAAACAGGGCGTACCCCTGGGCGGCGAGGAAATCGCCGCCTTGCTGGAGGTAACCGAACCCGAGGACCAGGAGTCGCTACGCCGCCGCCTCAACGCGATGGAGCGCGATGGGCAATTGCTCGGGAACCGGCGCGACCGCTATTGCGTGGTCAACCAGACCGACCTCATCGCCGGCCGGATCATTGCCCACCCTGATGGTTTCGGTTTTCTCCGTCCCGAGGAGGGGGGTGAGGATCTGTACCTCTCCTCCAAGGAGATGCGCTCGCTGATGCACGACGACCGTGCCTTGGTCTGTGTCCGGGGCGTCGACCGCCGCGGCCGCCGCGAAGGCAGCGTGGTGCAGGTGCTGGAACGTAAAACCCATCGCATCGTCGGCCGCCTGCATGAGGAACGCGGCATCTACTTCGTAGTGCCCGACAGCAAGTACATCACCCACGATTTCCTGATTCCCGCCGAATCGCTGTGCGGCGCCCGACCCGGCCAGATCGTGGTGGTGGAAGTGGTCGAACAGCCCAGCCGCAAGCGCGACCCCATCGGCTGTATTGTCCATATTTTGGGCGATCACATGGCCCCGGGGCTGGAAATCGAGGTGGCCATTCACAATTACGATCTGCCTTGCGCATGGCCTGAAGCCGTGCGGCAGGAGATTGCCGGCTGGGGCGAGGAGATCCCCGACGCGGCGCGCGAGGGTCGCGAGGACATCCGCCACCTGCCACTGGTGACCATCGACGGTGAAGACGCCCGTGATTTCGACGATGCCGTCTATTGCGAGCGCACGCCGAAAGGTTGGAAGCTCTATGTCGCCATCGCCGATGTTTCCTCCTACGTGCGCATGGACACCGCTCTGGACGACGAAGCCCAGAAACGCGGCACCTCGGTCTATTTCCCCAACCGGGTCATCCCGATGCTGCCGGAGGTGCTGTCCAATGGCCTCTGCTCGCTGAATCCGCATACCGATCGCTTGTGCATGGTCTGCGAACTGACCATCACCGCGGAGGGAGCGCTGCAAAAATACCGCTTCTTCGCCGGCCTGATGAATTCCCATGCGCGCCTGACCTACACGGAAGTGGCCGCGATCCTGGCGGGTGACAAGGCCGCGCGGCGTCAGCATCGCGAACTGATCCCGCATCTGGAGGAACTCCATTCCCTCTACAAGGCCTTCCGCCGCGCCCGCGAGGACCGCGCCGCGATCGATTTCGAGACTCAGGAATCCCGCATCATCTTCGGAGAAGGCAAGAAGATCGACAAGATCGTACCCGTGGTGCGCAACGATGCGCACAAGCTCATCGAGGAATGCATGCTGGCCGCCAACACCGCCGCCGCGCTGTTCCTGGAGAAAAACAAGCTACCGCATCTCGTGCGCATCCATGAAGGCCCCGGCGCCGAAAAGCTGGCGGACCTGCGCACCCTGCTGGGACGGCTGGGACTCAGCCTGGGCGGCGGCGATCAGCCGGAACCCAAGGACTACTGCCGCCTCATCGATGAAATCGCGGGTCGCCCGGACGAGCATCTGATCCAGACCGTCCTGCTCCGCTCGATGGCCCAGGCTGTCTATAGCCCGGAGCAAAAGGGACATTTCGGTCTTGCCCTGGACATGTACACCCATTTCACCTCGCCGATACGCCGTTATCCCGATCTGCTGGTGCATCGGGCCATCCGTCACGCCATCGAGGGCAAGAAAAAGGCGACCTTCCATTATGGGCCGAGCGACATGGCGCAGCTCGGCGAGCATTGCTCCTTCACCGAGCGGCGGGCCGATGAAGCCACCCGCAATGTCGTTGCCTGGCTGAAGTGCGAATACATGCAGGACAAGCTGGGCGAGGAATTCTCGGGCGTCATCTCGGCGGTTACCGCGTTTGGCTTCTTCGTGGAGTTGAAGGACATCTTCATCGAGGGCCTGGTCCATGTCTCCAGCCTCGACAAGGACTATTTCCACTACGATCCCGCCGGGCTTTGCCTCAAAGGCGAGCGGACCGGCTTAACCTACCGGCTGGGCGATGTGGTCCGGGTGATCGTGGCGCGAGTCAATCTGGATGACCGCAAGATCGATCTGGACCTGGTCAAGCCGCCCGAGCCCGCCCCGACCGAGGCCGCGGCGCGCAAGAAACGGCGTCGCCGCAAGTCATGAAGGCGCGCCGCCGGGTCGCCGGACTGCATGCCGTCGAAGCGGCGCTGGAGCATGGGCCGGACCGGATCGTGGCGGCCTGGTGCGATACCGGCAGGGCGGATGCCCGGCTGACCCGGCTGCTGGAGCGCCTGATCGGGCTGGGCGTCAAACCGCAACCCACCCAGCGCAACCGGCTCGATGCCTTCGCCGAGGGTCAGGTTCATCAGGGGCTGGTGATTGAAATGATCATGCCCGGCGAACTGGGCGAGAACGAACTGCGCACGGTGCTGGATAATCCAGGACCGTTGCCGTTCTTTCTGGTGCTGGATCACGTCCAGGATCCCCACAATTTCGGCGCGTGTCTGCGCACCGCCGACGCGGCGGGTGTGCAGGGGGTGGTGCTGACCAAGGATCAGTCGGTGGGACTGACGCCGGTAGTGGCCAAGGTAGCCAGCGGGGCGGCCGAAACCCTGCCCATCTACCGGGTCACCAATCTCGCCCGCGCACTGACCTGGCTCAAGGAGGCGGGCATCTGGGTGGTTGGCGCGGCCGGCGAGGCGACCGGCAGCGTCTACGCGACCGACCTCAACCTGCCGCTGGCCCTGGTCATGGGCGCCGAGGGCAAGGGACTGCGACGGCTGACGCGCGACAGTTGCGACCTGCTGGTCCGGATTCCCATGGCGGGACAGGTCGAGAGCCTGAATGTCTCGGTAGCCACGGGAGTGCTGCTGTTCGAGGCGGTGCGCCAGCGCGGCGCGGCAGGCAAGCTCGCGGGCTAACCGTCGGTCAACCACTCATTCCTCCAAAGTCTGGGCCGCATACTCGCTGGAACGATTAAGGTTGATTTCCAGGCCCGGCTTGTCCGGCACGAAGCCGCGTTTCACCATCGCGACGTTCATGGCCAGCAG
>Ga0194120_10003219_pt1 | contig 26954 bp, 28 predicted proteins | sample TA2MahCa65mmetaG_FD_148642 | JGI IMG/M metagenome (GOLD analysis project Ga0194120, IMG submission 148642) | Freshwater microbial communities from Lake Tanganyika, Tanzania - TA2015019 Mahale Deep Cast 65m | ecosystem: Environmental > Aquatic > Freshwater > Lake | place: Tanzania: Lake... | reverse complement strand
AATTTGCTCGACGTGGAGGGATTAGCGCCAGAACAGGGCGAGCAGGATGATGATCGGAAGTGGGACGCCCAGAAGCCAAAGAAGAATGCCGCGTCCAAATCCCATGGTCGCCTCCTTGCGGTACCCCCGCCCCAACGCGATGCCGTCCGGCTGGTTCCAGCACCACCGGCCCTCTGGGCTCGGGCAGCCGTTCGGGGCCTTTCCCCGCCCTCCGTTCCAGCCCATAATGCAGCCCAGCTGAGATCAAAATGTCGAAAAAGTCAGGCAAATCCGATCCATCTGCCCGCATCGTGGATGCCGCGCTGGAACTCGCGGCCGAACGCGGTTGGCGCCAGATCGGCCTCGCCGATATCGCTGCCGCGGCCGGTATGTCGCTGGCCGAGCTGTATCGCGTGCACCGGTCCAAGGGCGCCGTCCTCGACGCCTTCCGGCGCAGCGTGGACGAGAGGGTTCTCGCCGGGATCGACGGCGGCGATGAGACGGAAAGCCCGCGCGATCGCCTGTTTGACGTCCTGATGCGGCGTTTCGACGTGCTGAAGCCGCACCGCGCGGCCATCGCCGCCCTCATGCGCGACGGTTCGCGCGACCCGCTTGCCGTCGTGGGCACGCTGTGCTCGCTGTCGCGATCCATGAGTTGGATGCTGGAAGCTGCCGGCATCTCCACCGCCGGCCCGCTCGGCCGGCTGCGCGCTCAGGGCCTGGCAGCCATCTGGCTCGGCACTTTGCCGACCTGGGTCCGGGATGACAGCGAGGATCTTGCGCGCACCATGGCGGCGCTCGATCGCAATCTGAAACGCGCCGAAAGCCTGGTCAAAATTCTGCCGCGCTGGCCGGGCCGGGCGTCGCACGAAACACCAGAGGCTGCTTGAACCAAGAGCCGCCGACATTCACCAGCAAATCGCCACAAGAAGGAGGCCGAACCATGGACCCGAAGAGCCCGTTCTCCCAGTTCGAAGCGGAAATGAAGAAGCTGATGGGCGATTTCAAGATGCCCGGAATCGATTTCAACCAGGTCATGGAGAGCCAGCGGCGCAATCTCGAGGCGCTGACTGAAGCGAACAAGCTCAGCCTCGAGGCCATGCAGGCGATCGCCAAGCGGCAGAACGAGGTGCTCAGCCAGTTCGCCGAGGAGGTCAATCGCGGCCTGCGCGAGATGATGGGCCAGGGTAGCCCCGAGTCCAAGCTCGCGCGCCAGACCGAGATGGCCAAGGATGGCTATGAGCGCACCGTCGCGCACATGCGCGAGATGGGCGAGATGATCCAGAAGGCGAACACGGAGGCCTTCAACATCATCAACCATCGTTTCAGCGCCAGCCTCGACGAAATGCGCGGCCTCCTGGACAAGAAGAAGCCGCGCTGAACGGGGGATGGAGCCCTATCGCTTCTCGTCCGGCTCGACGCCGCTTCTTCTCTCCGCACCCCACGTCGGCACCCACATTCCTCCCGAACTTGCGCGCGGCATGACCGATGCCGCGCGCAAGATTCCCGACACCGACTGGAACATCGACCGTCTTTACGATTTCGCGCGCGACCTCGGCGCCGGGACGATTTTCGCCACCCACTCGCGCTACGTGATCGATCTCAACCGGCCGGCGGACGGCTCGATTCTCTATCCCGGCGCCAGCAACACGGAGCTGTGCCCGCTCTCAACCTTCGAGCAGGAGCCCGTCTACACGGCTCAAGCCGGCCCCGACCGCGCCGAGATCGACCGGCGCGTCGCCGCGGTCTGGCGGCCATACCATGCCAAGATCGGCGCGGAGCTGGCACGTCTCAAGGCGCGCTTCGGTTATGCGCTGCTGTTCGATGCGCATTCGATCAAGTCGGTGCTGCCGCGGTTTTTCGACGGCAAGCTGACCGACTTCAACCTGGGCACGGGCAATGGAACGAGCTGCGCGGAAAGCCTGATCGCGCGTCTGGCTGCCGTCTGCCGCGCCGCTGCCGCCTATACCACGGCGGTGAACGGCCGCTTCAAGGGCGGCCACATCACGCGCCAGTTCGGCCGGCCGGCCGACGGCATTCACGCCGTCCAGCTCGAACTCGCGCAAAGCACCTACATGGACGAGGAGCATCCCTTCACCTATCGCGACGAGCTGGCGCAGCAGGTCCGGCCGACCCTGCGGCGCCTGCTCGAGGAGATGCTGGCCTGGAGGCCCGGCAAATGACGCCGCCGACAGCCGAGACGGCAGCCCGCGCGCTCGCCGACGCCCATGCGCGGCGCCAGCGCTACCAAGCCCTGCCGGAGGAGGTACGGCCGAAGTCGCTCGATGAGGCCTACGCCATCCAAGCAGCCTTCCACAGGCAGCTGACGGGCAGTCGCGGACGTATTGCCGGCTACAAGATCGCGCTGACCAGCAAGGCAATGCAGGACTTCGTCGGCATACATCATCCGCTGTGGGGCGCCATCTTCGCTCAGACGGTCCGTGGCTCCCCCGCCACGCTGCTTCACGCCGATTTCATGCATCTCGGCATCGAGTGCGAGATCGCCATTCGGCTGGCACGCGATCTGCCCGCCGCGAAGGCGCCCTACGACGAAAGCGCCATCGCCGCTGCGATCGACGCCTGCATGCCCGCCTTCGAGCTGGTCGAAGACCGCCACGCCGACTTCAAGTCGCTCGACGCCTTCAGCCTGGTCGCCGACAACGCGTGGAACGCCGGCATCGTCCTCGGCCAGCCGATCGCCGATTGGCGCGCGCGCGATCTCGGCAACGCCCGCGGCCGACTCTTTGTCAACGACAAGCCGGCGGGCGAGGGCCATGGCCGCGACGCGCTCGGCCATCCGCTCAAGGCGCTCACCTGGCTCGCCAATGGCCTCGCCGAACGCGACCTCGAACTCACCCGCGGCATGGTCGTGATGACCGGCAGCATCGTCACCACCAAGTTCCTCGAGCCGGACGACCGCGCTCGCTTCGTGCTCGATGGCAGCGAAGACGTCAGCCTCGCGATCCGCTAGCGCGGCCCGGCAATCCGCCCGCCGCGCACGACCTGGGCGCACGGATTGAAGCCTATGCGATAGGCGAGCTCTGCCGGCCGCGCCACGTCCCACAGCACGAAGTCGGCGACCTTGCCCGGCTCGAGCGTGCCGTGGCTCGCCTGCAGCCCAAGCGCCCGCGCCGCATGACGCGTCACGCCGGCGAGCGCCTCCTCGGGTGTCATGCGGAACAGCGTGCAAGCCATGTTGAGCATGAGCAGGAGCGAGGTGGCGGGCGAGCTGCCGGGATTGCAGTCGGTGGCGATCGCGATCGGCACGCCATGGCGGCGAAGCAGGTCGATCGGCGGCAGCTTCGTCTCGCGCAGGAAATAGAAGGCGCCGGGCAGCAGCACCGCGACCGTGCCGGAGGCCGCCATCGCCGCCACGCCCGCTTCCGATACATGCTCCAGATGGTCGGCCGAGAGCGCGCCATGGCGCGCGGCGAGTGCCGCGCCGCCCTGGTCTGAAAGCTGCTCGGCGTGCAGCTTGACCGGCAGGCCCAGTTGCTTGGCCGCCTCGAACATGCGTTCGGTTTGCGCGGGCGTGAAGCCGATGGTCTCGCAGAACGCATCGACCGCGTCGACCAGCCCCTGGCTCGCCGCGGCAGGCAAGGCATCGGCGCACAGCTGGTCGATATAGGCATCGGCGCGCCCGGCATATTCGACCGGCAGCGCGTGCGCACCCAGAAAAGTCGTCCTGACCGTGACCGGTTCGACGGTCCCCAGTGCGCGCGCGGCGCGCAGCATCTTGATCTCCGCCTCGCGCTCGAGCCCATAGCCCGATTTGACCTCGATCGTCGTGACGCCTTCGGCGAGCAGCGGCCGCAGCCGACGACGTGCGCTGGCGACGAGTTCGTCCAGGCTTGCGGCGCGGGTCGCCGCCACCGTCGAGCGAATGCCGCCGCCCGCGCGCGCGATCTCCTCGTAGGTAGCGCCGTTGAGGCGCTGCTCGAACTCACCGGCGCGATCGCCGCCATAAACGATGTGCGTGTGGCAGTCGATCAGGCCCGGCGTGATCCACCGTCCGCCGGCTTCGTGAACGGCGCGCGCCAGGCGCTCGGGTCGATCGGCGAGATCGGCGCGACGACCGAGCCAGGCGATGTGGCCGTCGCTGATCGCAAGCGCGCCGTCCTCGACGGCGCCGTAGCCGGCGGCCGCCATCGTCGCCAGGCGCGCATCGATCCACAGCGCATCCCACTGGACATTGCCACGGGACTCCATCAGCCTCTCCTCGCACCGCCTCGCCCGCGCCCCTGGTCATGACAGCATCGGCCCCGCGTCCACCGCAAGCACTGCGTCGCCTGTATGCGCCGGCAGCGTTGCTGCCGCGGGGCTGGGCCGACGACGTGCTGATCGAGATCGATCCCGCGGGTATGATCGCGTCGGTCGCCAGCGGCGCCGACCCACATCGCGATACCGAGCGGGCACGCGGCCCGGTCATACCCGGCATGCCGAATCTGCATTCCCATGCCTTTCAGCGCGCCATGGCCGGTTTGACGGAGCGCGCCGCGTCGGGCGACGACAGCTTCTGGACCTGGCGCGAGGTCATGTACGGCTTCCTCGCCAAGCTGACGCCCGAGCAGATCGAGGCGATCGCGGCCCAGCTCTATGCCGAGATGTTGTGCGCCGGCTACACCGCGGTCGGCGAGTTCCACTATGTTCACCACGACGCCGACGGTGCGCGCTATGCCGACCGCGCCGAGTTGTCAGAGCGCATCATCACAGCAGCGCGCGCCACCGGGATCGGCTTGACGCATCTGCCCGTGCTCTATGCCTGTGGCGGATTCGGCGGACAAGCCGCGTCGCCGGCGCAGCGCCGCTTCCTCAACGACGTGCCGACATTCCTCGCAATGGTCGAGACGCTACGCCGCCGGCACGGTGCCGATCCCAATATCAGGTTGGGAATTGCACCGCATAGCTTGCGCGCAGTGTCGCCGGACCTATTGCGCGAAGCCGTGGCCGGACTCTTTGCGCAAGATGCCACGGCCCCCGTGCACATTCACATCGCCGAGCAGACCAAGGAGGTGGAGGACTGCCTCGCATGGTCCGGCCAGCGACCCGTCGAGTGGCTGATGGGACACGCGCAGGTCGACCGGCGTTGGTGCCTGGTCCATGCGACGCACATGACCGAAGCGGAAGTTGCGGCCGTCGCGCGCAGCGGGGCGGTCGCCGGTATCTGCACCACGACCGAAGCCAATCTCGGCGACGGTCTGTTTCCCGCACCGGCCTATCTGGCTGAGCGCGGCGCGTGGGGCGTGGGCTCGGACAGCCACATTTCGGTCAGCCCGGTCGAGGAGCTGCGCTGGTTCGAGTACGGCCAGCGCTTGGCGCAGCGCCGGCGCAACCGGCTGACCCCCGCACTCGCCGGGCTCGAGCGCCCTGGCTCGGTCGGCAGTTTTCTCTATGGCGCCGCGCTCGCCGGTGGCGCGCGCGCGCTCGGCCGCCCGATCGGCGCCATCGCGCCAGGCATGCGCGCCGATCTCGTCGTGCTCGATGGCGACCATCCGCTGCTGGTCGGCCGCGCCGGCGACGCCCTGCTCGATTCCTTCGTGTTCGCCGGCAACAGCAACCCGGTGACCGACGTGATGGTCGGGGGGCGGTGGTTCGTGCGCGACGCGCGGCACATCGAAGAGGAAAAGATAGGCGCGCGCTTCCGCAAAGTGATCGCAGCGCTCGCGGCATGATGGCAATGCAAACCGCCACCTGGCGCTACCGGCTGACCACGCCCGGCGCTCTCGCGTTCGCGACTTGTTACTTCTTCGAATCCCTGGCGCGCGCCACGCTGGTCACGGTGCTGCCGCTGCAAGCGCTCGCTCTGCTCGGCCAGGCGCGCAACGTCAGCATTCTGTATGCCCTCGCCGGGAGTATCACGGTCGTGCTCGGTCTCTTCATGCCGATGCTGACACGACGGTTCCGGCCGGGACGCGTCTATGCCGCCGGCGGCGCCAGCATGGCGCTCGCCCCTCTCTGCCTTGCGCTTGCGACGCCGACGGGCCTGGCCGCCGCCGTGATCTTCACTACCGTCGGACAGAGCCTGCTCGTCAACGGCATGAACCTGATGATGATGATGAATGTCGGCAAGCGCGACCTGGTCTACGCCGATTCGCTGAAGCTGTTCGGCGGCGCTACGCCCTGGCTGTTCGGCCCGGCGCTCGGCGTCTATCTGTTCGAGCATGACGCATCGCTGTGGGCCATTGGCCTGAGCGCCGCCGCTGGACTCGCGGTCGTCGTCTACGCCGGCATGCTCGATGTCGCGCACCCGGAATCGCCGCTGGCGCAGGTGCCGCCGGCGACGTTCAGGCCGATTCACAGCTTTCGGCGCTTTCTCGCCCAACCGCGCCTGCGCCTCGCCTGGGTACTGAATTTCGCCAAGACGTCCTTCTGGGCGACTTTCTTCGTCTATGGCCCGCTCTACATCGTCACCGTCGGCATCGATACGACGACCGGCTCGATCGCCATCTCGATTGCCGCCGGCCTGCTTTACATCATCCCCGCCTTTGCCTGGCTGGCGCGACGCATCGGCGTGCGGCCCGTCATCATCGGCGGCTTCGCGGTCATCGGCGTCAGCATGGCGCTGGTGACGCTGGCGGCCAATCACGCCGCGATCGCCATCGCGCTGATCCTGATCGCGGCGATCGCCGGCGTGGCGCTCGACGCCACGACGTCGGTCACCTTTCTGCGCGCGGTGCGCGCCCGCGAGCGCCCCGAGATGGGCATGGTCTACAGCTATACCCGCGACGCCGCCGGGCTCCTGCCGCACACGCTGTTCGCCATTCTGCTCAGCTTCTTCGGTCTAGACGCCGTGTTCATCGTGACCGCGCTCGGAACCCTTGCCTGCGCCTGGCTCGGCCGCTGGGTCCCGCGCAGCATGTAGCGGCGGCGCCATGATCACCGAAACCGCTCTGCGGTCCTGGCGCGATCATGTCACGGTTCCCGGCCCCGTCGCGTTCGCCATTTGCTATTCGCTGGAATCCTGCGCGCGCGCGATGCTGATCACCATACCGCCGCTGCAGGCGCTGGCCCTGCTCGGCAATGCACGCGACGTGAGCATGATCTATGCCGCGGCAGGCGCCGCCGGGCTGATCTTCGGACTGTTCATGCCGATTCTGGCGCGCCGCCTGCAATCCGGGCGCTTCTATGCGCTGGGCAGCGCGCTTCTGGTCCTCGTGCCGGCAGCACTGGCGACCGGCACGGTCTCCGGCATCGCCGGCGCGATCGTGCTGACCTACATGGCCCAGGCCTGCCTGCTCAACGGCATCAATCTTCTGATGATGAGCCATGTCGCCAAGCGCGAGCTGGTCCGGGCGGAATCGCTCAAGTTCTTCGGCGGCGCGACCGGGTGGCTGGTCTGCCCCGTGCTCGGCGTCTATCTCTTCGAGCACGCTGCGCCGATGTGGGCCTTCGGCCTCAGCGCGGCGGCCGGCGTCGGTCACATCGTCTATGTCGGCAGGCTCGGCCTCCTGCACAGAGGAGAGGCGCCGGCAGCCCTGCCGGAAGCCGCGCTCAAACCCTGGCTCAGCTTCGGGCGCTTCATGCGCCAGCCGCGCCTGGTGCTGTCCTGGGTGCTGAACATCGGGCGCGGCGCCTGGTGGTCGAGCTTCTTCGTCTACGCGCCGATCTACGTGGTCACGATGGGCACGACGGGCACGACAGGCGCCTTGGTCGTGTCACTCGGGACTGGCCTGCTCTACGTCATCCCACTCTTCGGCAGGCTTGCCATGCGGATTGGCGTGAGGCCGGTGATCATCGGCGCCTTCGTCGCTGCCGGAGTCGCGACGGCCGCCGTGACGCTCGCCGGCGCCCATGTCGAGGTCGGCATCGTGATGCTCCTGATAGGCGCGCTCGCGGGCGTGGCACTCGATGCGACGACGCAAATCACGTTCTATCGTGCGGCGCGCGCCCGCGAGCGGCCCGAAATGGGCATGGTCTACGGCTACTATCGCGACGTCGCGAGCCTGCTGCCCCATACGCTGTTCGCCTTTCTGCTCAGCTTCTTCGGCCTCGATTCCGTCTTCCTGGCGATTGCAGCCGGCATGTTCGCCTGCGCCTGGCTCGGCCGCTGGGTGCCGCGCGGAATGTAGGCCAGCGATGTTGAACTGGCACACATCCCTGGGGCAGGATGGCGCCTCTTTCCGGCGGGACATATGCGCGTGATGGAAAGCGGGAGCGGGACGAGGCGCGCGGTCGCGCTGCAGACGCCGAGATATCGCCCGACGCGCGCCGCCATGACCGCGCTTCTCTCGCCGCGTTCGGTCGCCGTCGTCGGTGCCAGCGAACAACAGGGCTCGCTCGGCCAGCGGCTGCTGACGAATCTGCTGACCTGGGGCTATGAAGGCCGCGTTTATCCGATCAATCCGCGTTACCAGACGCTGCAGGGTTTGCGCTGCTACCCCGATCTCGCCGCCGTGCCGGACCGCATCGACTGCGCGGCGTTCGCCGTGTCGGACGAGCGAATCGAAGCAGCCATGTCCGCGGCTGTCGCGGCCGGCGTCGGGGCCGGCGTGGTTTTCGGCCGCCTCTATGAGCCGCACGGTCCCGGCCCGTCCAGATCCGAGCGGCTGGCGAAGATCGTCCACGACGGCGGGATGGCGCTGTGCGGTGGCAACTGCATGGGCTTCATCAATGCGCACGCCGGCCTGCGCATTTCCGGCAACCCGCCGCCCGTGCCCAGCCGCGACGGCAGGATCGCCTACATCTCGCATAGCGGTTCGACCTGGTCAGGTCTGACCGGCAGCCAGCGCGATCTCGATGTCACATACTCGATCTCGGCCGGCCAGGAGCTGGGCGCCGGGCTTGCCGACTACATCGACTACCTGGTCGACGACGGATCGACGCGCGCGATCGGACTCCTGATCGAAACCATTCGTGATCCGCAGGCTTTCGCCGCGGCGGCCGCACGCGCTCAGGCGAAAGGCGTGCCGCTCGTGGCCCTCAAATTGGGGCGCAGCGAGATGGGCCGGCGCTTCGCGCTCGCTCACAGCGGCGCGCTTGCCGGTTCGACCGAGATCTACCAGGCCTTTTTCGAACGTCACAATATTCCGACCTGCACAACGCTCGATGAGCTGACTGATTTGCTCGAGCTCATGTCAATTTCCCGTCGCCCGGCCGGCGGGGCGCTGGGCGCTGCGACCGATTCCGGCGCCGAGCGGCAGCTGGTCGTCGATCTCGCGGCCGATCTCGGCTGTCCGATCGCCTCTCTGTCGCCGGACTCCGAGGCGCGCCTGACATCGATCCTCGATCCCGGCATGTCACCGACCAACCCGGTCGACGTCTACGGCGATGGCAAGTATGTGCTCGACCAATGCCTGCAGGTGATCGCCGACGACGCCGCGGTTGGCATCGTCGCGGTGGTGACGAACCTCGTCGCCGGAAGGCCGCGGCTTCTCGATTTCACCGTGCGCGCGGTCGAGCAGACTTTCCAAGGCACAAGCAAGCCAGTTGTGCTGCTCGCCAACTTGCACAGCAGCGTATGTCGCGAATCGGCCCGGCGCCTGCGGCGCCAGGGCATTGCCGTGCTCATGGGCACGTCGACCGGCCTTGCCGCCATCCGGTCGGCGCTTGCCTGGCATGCGCGCCGCACGGCAGCGCGCGACACGCCGATCCCCGTATCTGGCGAGCTGATAGCCGCGTGGCGCGCGAAGTTGCGCCAGGGGCTCGATCCGATCGACGCGCTGGCGCTCTACGCCGCATTCGGCGGCCCGGTTGTCCCGGGGGCGCGGGCCGCAAGCGAGGCCGAGGCGCTGGCTGTGGGCCGGACGCTCGGCTTTCCGCTCGTGCTCAAGACCGCCAACCCGAGGATCGGCCACAAGACCGAGGCCGGCGGCGTGGTCATGGGCTTGGTCGACGGGGATGCGCTGGTCGCGGCCTATCGCAAGATCTCGGCATCCTGCGGCCCGCTGGTCCTGCTGCAGAAGCAGGCGCCGGACGGCGTTGAAGTCTTCGTCGGCCTCGTCGGCGATCCCCAGTTCGGCCCGGTCATGACCCTCGGTCTCGGCGGCATCTTTGTCGAGATTCTGCGCGACACGGTCACGGCGATCCCACCGGCGACACCGGCCGAGATCCGCGCCCTGCTCGGCCGGCTGCGCGGATTTCCGTTGCTCACCGGAGCGCGCGGCCGGCCGCCGGTCGATCTCGATCGACTGTGCGATGCGATCGCAAGCTTCAGCCGCCTGGCGGCTGCGCTGGGCGACGAACTCGCCGAATTCGACCTCAATCCCCTCATCGCCGGGGGATCGGGCGTTGTGGCCGTCGATGCGCTCGCGGTGCCGCGCAGCCACGCAAACAAGACCGGAGATCAGGCATGACCGAGACGATTCGCACGCGCGTCGACGGCCGTATCGGCATCATCACCTTCGACCGGCCGGACGTGCTGAACGCCATGAACCGCAAGCTCAAGCAGGAAGTGACCGAGGTCATGACCAGGTGGTCGGCCGACCCGGCCATCCTGGTCATCGTGCTCCACGGCGGCGGCCGCGCCTTTTCCGCCGGCTTCGACATGAAGGAGTCGGCGACCCGCAACCTGACGACGCTGGCCGACTGGCGCGAGGCGCTTCAGCAGAGCTTCGACTTCCTCATCCAGTTCTGGGACTGCCCGAAGCCGACTGTCGCCGCCGTGCACGGCTTCTGCCTGGGCGGCGCCTTCGAGCTGACTTTGTCCTGCGATATCGCGATCGCCGCCGAAGGCACACGCTTCGGCGAGCCCGAGCCGCGCTTCGGTTCGGGCGTCATCTGCATGCTGCTGCCCTGGGTGACCACCCCGAAGTTCGCCAAGGAGATTGCGTTGACCGGCACCGACCGGATCGACGCCGCCCGCGCGCTCGCGATGGGTCTCGTCAATCAGGTCGTGCCGGCCGGACAGGAGCTCGACGCCGCGCTGGCCATCGCACGCGACATCGCAACCGCGGCCCCCAACGCCGTGCAGATGACCAAGCGTGCGCTCAACCGCGCCTATGATTGCGCCGGATTGCGCCAAGCGCTGGCTGCCGGGCTCGACACCGACGTGATGATCGAAAGCTCCGGAGGGCCCGAGCGCGCGGAATTCAACCGGATCCGCCGCGAGCAGGGCCTGAAAGCCGCCCTGCTCTGGCGGGATTCCCGGTTCGCCGCGAACTAGCCGTCTGGGTCAGCCCATCAGCAGCCACTCTTTGAAGCGCAGGGCGACTTTCTGATAGTTGTCGGCCCACCAGTCGTCGTTGTTGACCGCGACCTTGGGCGACAGAGGATCCGGCAGCACCTTCAGCACCGCAGGACTGAGCTTCGAGGCCGCGCCGCGCGTGACGACGCCGTTGCCCGGGAGGGCATTGACGAATGCCGCCTGCATGTCCGGCCGCAGCAGGCCATTGAGCACCTGCATGGCCGCCTTCTTGTTTCGCGTGCCTTTGGCGACCGCGACGTAGGTGGTCGAAACGAGCGGGTACTCGTCGGCGATCTCGATCGAGATCTTCTGCTCCTGCGCGGCAAGCACGCGGCCCTTGTAGACGTAGTTGAAGTCGATCTCATTGCTTTGGATCAGCGTGACGGTTTGCGGCGTCTGCGCGATCCAGTTCGTGACATGCGGTTTGATGCGGTCGAGCGATTTGAACGCCCGGTCGACATCCAGCGGATAGAGCTCCTTCGGCTTCACGCCGTCGGCGAGAAGCGCCACCTCGAGGATCTCGTCGGCCCGGTTGCGCAGTCCACGCCTGCCGGGGAAACGGCGGACATCCCAGAATTCCTGCCACGTCGTCGGAAATTTGCCCGGCGCGTGGCGCTTCGGATCGTAGCCGACGCCACCCCAATAGAGATACCAGGGCAGGCAGGCCTCGTGCTTGGGCAGCGTCAAATCGCTGGCGTTGGCGACGATCGAGTAGTCGATCGGCTCGAGCAGCTTCTCGCGCTGGGCGCCAACCGCCATCGCTCCGGTCAACGACATGATGTCCCATTCGACCTTACCGGTCGTGACTTGGGCCTTGAGCTTGGCGAGATCGGGGCCATACGCGTTGATGATGGTGATTCCGAGTTCCTTGGCGAGGGGCTGCAGGCACTGCTCGTCATAGCCCTTCTGCTGGGTGCCGCCCCATCCGACGAAGACCAGTGACTCCGCCGCTTCCGCGCGCCGGGACGAGATCACGGCCGGCGCACAGATCGTCGCGGCAACGCCGGTCAGAAACAGCCGCCGGCTGGGCCCCGCTATTTCAAGGGTTGGTCGATTGCGTGCTTTGCCACCAAGTTCCTGCTTTGTCATTTCCTCCTCCATCTTGTTTTGACCCGAACGATAGCGTGAATGGCCGGTTAGTGCGTGAGAATGACTGTGTCCTCCGGACGCCAGCAGAGCCGGACCCTGCTCTGCACCGGAAACGAGCGTGCCACCCGCGACAGGCGCTGCACGACGATGCGGGTCTGCGCATCGACAGCGACCACCGTGCGCCAAGTGGTCCCCTGGAGCGAATGGTCGGCGACCTCGCCTTCGAGCAAGTTGAGACCCGCCGTCGCATCGTCGAGTGTCGCAAGATCGATCGCTTCGGGCCGCAACATCAGCGTGACTTCGGCGCCCGTGTTCAGCCCGACCGTCGGCGCGCCGCGCACCAGTCCGCCGCCGGCGAGCTCAACCGTCGACCAGCCATCGGCGTCACCGCGATAGCGGCCTTTGAGCAGGTTCGAGGTGCCGACGAAGCCGGCGGCAAACACACTCCGTGGCCGGAAATACATGTCATGGGGCGTGCCGACCTCGCACACCCGCGCGTCGCTGATCAGAGCGATCCGCGTCGACATCGACAGCGCCTCTTCCTGGTCGTGCGTCACATAGACGACGGTCGCCCCCAGCATGGCATGAAGGTGGCGAATCTCGCCCTGCAGCCCCTCGCGCAACTGCTTGTCGAGCGCGCCCAAGGGTTCATCCATCAGGATGACCTTGGGCTGGTAGACCACGGCGCGCGCGAGTGCCACCCGCTGCTGCTGGCCGCCGGAAAGTTGCTTGGGCCTGCGCTCCGCGAGACCTGCGAGGCGCACGAGATCGAGCGCCTCCATCACCTTCGTGCGGATCTGGCTGGAATCCATGTGACGGATGCGCAGGGGAAAGGCGATATTCTCGAAGACGGTCAGATGCGGCATCAACGCGTAGTTCTGGAACACCATGCCGAAGCCGCGCCGGTTCGGCGGCACGGCAGTCATGTCGGTGCCCTCGACCAGGATCTGCCCGGAGCTGAGTGGCACCACGCCGGCGATGGAATTGAGCAGCGTCGTCTTGCCTGAGCCGCTCGGGCCCAGCAGCGTCAGGAAATCCCCCTTTGCGATGTCGATCGTCGCGTCGTGGAGCGCGACCGTCTTGCCATAGACCACGCTCGCATTGCGTACGCTGACGATGGGTGTCACCGTCATGTCACGCCTCCGGCCGGCGCAAGGCGACGCCGAGCACGCAGATGACCAGCGACAGCAGCGTGAGCAGCGTCGAGATCGCGGCCAGCACCGGCGAGACCTCCCACTGGATGCTGCTGTACATCTTGATCGGCAGCGTCATGGTCCGTGGCGAACTCAGAAACCAGGCGATCACGACCTCGTCGAACGAGATTAGGAACGAGAACATGCCAGCCGCCGCGATCGGCCCGGCGATCATCGGCAGCACGACCGAGAAGAAGACGCGGAGCACCGAGGCGCCGAGCACCTGGGCCGCGACCTCGATGTTGGGATTGACCTGGCGCAGCCCGGCGATGACGACGAGCACGACGAAGGGCAGGTTGTGCACGGAGTGGCCGAGGATCAGAGCGAGCGTCGAGCCGCTGATGCCGAGTCGCGCAAAATATATATAGAGGCCCAATGCAAAGACGATGGTCGGCACGAGCATCGGCATCATCACGAAGGCGCGGATGATGGCCACGCCGAAGAGGCGGCTGCGCACCAGCGCATAGGCAACGGGTACGCCGGTTGCGAGCGACAGCGCCGTCACGCCAGTCGCGACGAGCGTGCTTTCGATCGTCGCGGCGACCCATTCCGGCCCGGCGAAGTACTCGCGATACAGCATCCAGGAGAATCCGCTGGGCGGGAACATGATCTCGCGCGAATCCGAAAACGACATCGGTATCACGATCAGGCTGGGCGCGATCAGGAACGCGAAGACCAGCCCGGCGGCAATCTTGAGCGGCAGCGAGATGTGATCGACCATCGCTCGGTCTCAATGACGATCGATGCTGTCGACCCGGGACAAGACCCAGATCAGCGCGCCCGATATCAGCAGCAGCATCACGGCCAGCGCCGCCGCCATTGTCCAGTCGAGCGCCTCGCGCGTGTAATAGTCGATCAGATTGGCGACCATCATGTCGCGGCGGCCGCCGAGGAGCGCCGGCGTGACGAAGACGCCGATCGAAAGCACGACCGTCATGATCGCAGAAGCGACGATCGCCGGAAGGCTCAGCAAGAAGGTCACGCGGAAGAACACCTGTCGCCGGCTGGCCCCCATGATCAACGCAGCGCGCCGCAACTCGGGTGGCTGCGCCAACAGATTGTTCAGGATGGGGAAGACGCAGAAGGGAATCAGGAAGTGCACCATCCCGACCATGACGCCGATCCGGTTGAAGACCAGGGATGTGCCGAGTTCGAGCGACAGGAACTGACGCAGCATCGTCTTGATAATGCCCTGCTCACCGAGGATGACGATGAAGGCGAAGCTCTTGACCAGGATGCTCGTCCAGAACGGCAGAAGGACGAGGATCATCGCGATGGCGCGCGGCGTCCGATCAAGTTGCGCAATGTAATACGCGAGCGGATATCCCAGCAGCAGACTGAGCAGGCTCGCTTCGAGCGTGATTTCGAGCGTCGTGCGGAGGATGCGCCAGAACAGCGTGCTGCCGAGAATCTGCTCATAACCCGCGATGGTGAACCCTTCGCGATAGAGACTCTGCAGCGCGACGATGACGAGCGGAATCACAAAAACTGCGGCTATCAGCACGACTGCCGGCGCCGAGAACCATGCCTTCTGATAATCGGGAGCGGCGCGCCTGGCACGGCCATGGGTCGCGTCCGCGACCGACGCAGCGGAAACTGCGCTCACGGAACGCTCGCGCCTGAGCCGTTCAGTCCATGTGACACAGGCGCACCATATCGCAATACTTCGACCCGTCTCCCGCGCGCACCAACGATATCATCCCGCGACGCCGGCATCGGCGTCAAACTGACCGGACTCGACGACGGGCGGAGTCACGCAGCGACGGCAGCAGCAGGACTGCTCCGCATGAGTTGCTCGACCGCGAGTCTTCCGATATCGCGCAGGCGGGATTTTTCTTGGTCGTGACCGCCGGCTGCCCGGCGCAGGCTCTCATCGAGTCCGATCAGGAACTCGCTGGGAGTCTGAATCTCCCAGCCTGAGGCGGCGTTCCGAGCGAACCTTCGCAGCCGGACCGGTGCCATGCCGATATCGACCTCCAGCACGGCGTCGTCCCCCAGGGCCGCGAGATCCGCGTTGCGCGGCGCGATGCGCGAGAGCAGGTCGACCGCACCGGGCCCGAGCAGAAAAAGACAGCCCGTGCGGCCGGTCAGATCCGAGATCGCGATCGCGCCGGACTCGCCGGCTTCTGCTTGAAGCCGAGCGAGCAATCGGAGCTGCGCTTCCGCCTCGGCGGCGAGATGGAAGAGTTCGTCGCACAGGCGGTAGACCGTCAGCGCCGTCGACCGCGCGCCGCCACGCAGCCGCAGCGTCGCCCCGCCGACACGGCCATCGCGCGCCGGCAGCGCCGTGCCGAGCAGGCGCGCCAGGAGCTCCGAGGCTCCGCTTCCGGCGACCTCGATCAGGCTGCGGGCGCTGAGATCGGCGATGCCACAGCCACCAGCCACGAATTTGCATTCGTCCGCTGTGGCCGCCTCGGCCGTTTGCTGGACATCCGTGCGAAACCAGGCCGGGCACTCCCAACCGTTGCGCGCGATGAATACGGCGCCATCGGCGCGCTGCTGGGCGTAAAGCGGCGAGGTCCGGGCCGGCCGGCCGGCGGCGCGGTCGCGGCCCGGCTCGATCGAGCCGTAGGTGTGCGCCTCACCCAGGCATTGGCGCACATAGGTGATCGTCGCATAGGGTCCGAAGCGCGCCACATCGAGCGGTGCCACATCGAGGCTCGGCTCGCCGTTGACGATCCACTCCGCCATCAGCCGTCCGACGCCCGCGCCCTGTCCAATGCCGGCACTGAAGCCGGCGAGCACATGGAGATTGCGATGATTCCACAGCGGGCCCATCAGGCCGTTGAAATCCACCGTACGGCTGGTCGGCCCGCAGATGACCCGTTTGATGCCGGCACGCGCGAAGGCCGGCACGCGCTTCATCCCGGCCTCGAGGCAGGCGGCGCCACGTTCGAGATCGGGCGGCAACAGCTCCTGGCCGAAACTGTCGGGGATGCCGTCGACGAAGCAATAGGGCGTATGCGGCTCATGCACGCCCATGATCAGGCCCTTGCGCTCCTGACGGAAATAGAGCGGCACATCATGGTCGCGCAGGATCGGCAATTCGAAGCCAAGGGTTTCCAGCTCCGGCACCTCGTCGGTGACGACGTATTGCCGCTCGGCGGGCACGATCGGCAAATGGATGCCCAGCGCCGCCGGAAGCTCGGGCGCCCAGATGCCGGTTGCCAGCACGACGTGCTCCGCCGAGATCGCGCCGGCCGTGGTTGCCACGGTCCACTTGCCGAAGCCACGCACGAGGGCGGTCACCTTGGTCTGGCGATAGATCTCTGCGCCCGCCGCGCGCGCCAAGCGTGCGAATGCCAGGGTCGCCATGCTGGGATCGATGTAGCCTTCGGTCGGGGCCCAGGATGCACCGAGCAGTCCCTCCGGGTTGATCAGCGGAAACCGCCGGACCACCTCGTCGGGCCCGACCATGCTGCAGCAATGGCCAAGCGTCTGCATTTTCGGCAGCAGCCGTTCGAGCCGGTCCCATCGGCTGCGGCTGGGCGCCAGTTGCAGGCTGCCGACCTGGTGAAATCCGACCGATTCGCCGGTCTCGCGCTCGAAGTTGGTGTAGATGCCGAAGCTGAGCGCGTTGATGCGCGCGACCTCCGGATCCTCCTCCAGCATCACGAGATGGCCGGCGGAATGCCAGGTCGTGCCGGCCGTCAGTTCCGTCTTCTCGACCAGGACGACGTTCGACAGCCCGAGCCGAGTCAGCTGGTAAAGCAGCGAGCAACCGACGACCCCGCCCCCGACAACGACGACATCTGCATTAGACTTCAACATTTCCTCCCCATCCCGCGCGGCGCTCCGCGAGAGCCCGGGCCGCAGTCTACTGCGAATTGCCGCGATGAAAACTAAGCCGCGAGCGCTCGCCGCGCCAAGTCCGCGCCCTCGACCATTGCCCGCATCTTGGCGAAGGCGACGTCGTGCGGCAGGTATTTCAGACCACAGTCGGGCGCCACGATGATGCGTTCGGCCGGCACATGAACGAGCGCGCGGCGAATGCGCGCGGCGACCACCTCGGGCGTCTCGATGGTCATGTCGGAAAGATCGATGACGCCGAGCATGATCATCTTGCCGGGGATCTTGGCGAGCACGGCGCAGTCGAGCTTGGGCTGCGCCGTCTCGATCGAGATCTGCTGGACCGCCGCGTCGGCCAATTCGACCAGAAAGGAATAGCCGGTCGGCTTCTGCTTCACGAACACGGCATAGCCGAAGCACATATGCACCGCCGTCGCGCCGGTCACGCCCTCGAGCGCTCGGTTGATCGCCTTGACTGCGAGCCGGCGCGCCTTGTCGGGCCGCGCCTGCATGTAAGGCTCGTCGATCTGCACGACGTCGGCACCGGCGGCAAACAGATCCTTGATTTCCTCGTTGACGGCAGCGGCATAGTCCATGGCGAGCGCCGCCTCGTCCCTGTAGTGATCGTCCTGGCACTGCTGCGACATGGTGAAAGGGCCGGGCACGGTCATCTTGATCCTGCGGTCCGTGTTGGCGCGCAGAAACTTGACGTCGCGCACCTCAACCGGATGGCGGCGCCGGATCGGCCCGACGACGCGCGGCACCGGCTGCGTCCGGCCCGGCGTGCGCGTCGGCGCCTGGCCCGGATTTTCGATGTCGACGCCGTCGAGCGCGGTGGCGAACCGGTTGGAATAGCTCTCCCGACGCATTTCGCCGTCGGTGACGATGTCGAGCCCGGCCCGTTCCTGGGCGCGGATCGCTAGGATAGTGGCATCGTCCTGCGCCTGCTCGAGCCATTCCGGCGCAATGCGCCACAGCTCGCATGCACGCACACGCGGCGGCGCCGACTTTGCCAGCCCTGCTCGATCGATCAGCCAGTCCGGCTGCGGGTAGCTTCCGACCAGGGTGGTCGGCAACAATGCATTCATGCCGTGTCCCCCAAAACCGGCGCCGCAGCTCACTGCTCGCCGCCACAGCCCGTGACCAGCCTATTGGAGAAATGTCCGTCTGGGTGTGGAGGTGAGCAAAGGTGATAGGTCCAGCCTGGCTGCCATGTCCAGGGTGACCTCACCGCTTCGTGAAGCGCCACACGGTTGAGCAGGTGCTCAAGGGCGTAGTAGGTCCCGCGATGTCCAATCACGAGGACGGTACCGGCGCCGATCTCGCGCATTCCGTCATTAAGCCATTCGGCGACGCGATCCACCACCTGCTTGTAGCTTTCACCGTTGGGGAATGGATGCGTGAGATGCAGCAGGCGGCGCGGCTCGATCTCCGACGTTGCCCGCCTTGTCAGGTCCCCGTAGTCGCATTCACGCAGCCGAGCATCACGGATAATCGGCAGGGAACGATCGCCGAACGCGATCTCGGCCGTGCGAAACGAACGCGAGAGATCCGAGCAGAAGACGACGGCGGGCTGATCGTCGCGCCGACGCACGCCGAGCATACGAGCTTGTCGCTCGCCACCGGGCGACAGGGCCACGTCGAACCAGCCTGAGGCAAGACCTCTCTCGTTGTCGAGGCTTGTAGCGTGAGTCTCGAAGATCAACCTCAGACTCGGGTCGGGCGGCATGATCATCGTCCCGGATCGGTAGTCAACTCTGCGTCAGATCAGCCGTTCGGGCCGCGGATGATTTCCAGCGGCGCGCTCGGCAGCAATGTGTTCGCGCACGATCCGCGAAGCCGGCGCCGGTAGCGCGGCCTAGTCGAATTCCAGCCGGTCCCTGAATTTTTCGAGCGCCGCCTTGGCGCAGGCTTCGTCGGCATCGCCGCCCGGCGCACCCGACACGCCGATTGCGCCGACGATGCCGCCACCCGCCTCGACCAGAACGCCACCGCCGATGATGATCGCGCCGGCGACGTTGCGCACGCCATCCTGGGGCGTGCCGGGCCTCGCCATGGCGACGAGTTCCGTCGTATTGGTGCGAAAGCTGACCGCCGTCCACGCCTTGCGCGTCGCCGTGTCGGGCGTGTGGGGGCCGGCGAAGCGGTCGCGCAACATGACGAGCGGCGTGCCGAAACGGTCGACGACACCGACGGCGACCTGGTAGCCCGCGGCGCGGCAGGCCTCGAGCGTCGACCGGCCGATCTCCAGGGCGAGCTCGGGGCCGAGCGACTTGTAAGTCACCAGTGCCTGGCCCCATGCCGGGCCGCAGACGAGAAATGACGCCAGAAGCGCAATGCGTGCTCCGCTCATGGTGGCCCCTCGCCCTGTTGCTTCGACTTGGACCATGATTCACCTTCGCGATCGAATCGCCAAGTGATTCGATCTCGAACGCCAGCGCTCTAAGATGCCGGCTTAAGCTTGGCCATGAGCTCTTCCATCAGTCCCCAGAATTGATACTCGCCCGTATAACCGACGATCCGGCCGATCTCGGCGCCGCCGTCAGTCAGCACGAAGGTCGGCGTGAAGCGCACCGGAGCGATGGACGCGAGATCCGCCGGTCGCGGCGCCGAAATATCGACGCGACGGAGTGTCGCGCGACGGCCGAGATCGGTCTTGCCATAGATCGGCGCGATCTCGCGATCCCAACGCACACACCAGGGGCAGCCCGCCTGCTCGAACATGACGAGCTCCGCAGCAGACGCTCCGCGAAGCGCCGCGATGACGGCAAGTAGGAGCAAGACCGCAGCGGCGCGCGCAACGCACGCGCGCCAAGGCAGCGCATCCATTTTCAGTTCACGCAGTTCGCTTGATGTTGAAGGTATAAACGCCGCTCTCTTGCGACTGATCCACCATCTGGTGGCCGGTCGCCCGGCAGAACGCTTCAAAATCCTTTACCGCCCCCGGGTCGGTTGCCAGCACATGGAGAATGCCGCCGATGGGCACATCCCTCATGGCTTTCTTGGCGCGCAGAATCGGCAGCGGGCAGTTGAGCCCCTTGGCATCGAGTGTGACCGTGCTCATCTGACGCTTGCTCCGTTGCCGCTTGTCATGGTTCGGCACGCCTGTTACGGCGCGCAGGGCGGTGTTAATATTAGAGAATTCAAATATAGCAGCGCGGCCGCCCTGCGCCAAGCATGGCCGCGCGCACGAAGGACTTGAGATGGACAGCATTCCCGTCACGACACTGGTTGCCGGTGCCGGCTTCGTCGCAGGCATGTTGTTCGGCGCGACCGCTCAGCGCACCAATTTCTGCACCATGGGCGCCATCTCCGATGCGGTGTTCCTCGACGACTATCGCCGCTTGCGCGCCTGGCTGCTGGCCATCGCAGTTGCCGTCATCGCGAGCCAGTCGCTCCACGCAGCCGGCATCATCGATCTGGGAAAATCGATCTATCTGTCCAGCAATCTCGGCTGGCTCGGGGCGGTGCTGGGCGGCCTCATGTTCGGCTTCGGCATGACCATGACGGGCGGTTGCGGCAACAAGACACTGGTGCGCCTGGGGGCCGGCAATCTCAAATCCATTGTCGTCTTCCTGTTTCTGGCGGTGTCGGCCTACATGACGCTGCGCGGCCTGTTCGGCCTCGTGCGCGCCAATCTGATCGAGACGACCAACATCGACCTCAAGGCGCGCGGCTTGGCGACGCAAGGGCTGCCCGATCTGCTGGCCGCGCTCGGCCTGCCCGCCGGCGCCGCGCGCTGGGCGACCGTCGCGGCACTCGCCGGCGGACTTCTCGTCTATTGCTTCCGTGATGCCGCATTCCGCCGCTCTCCGCCGCATGTCGTTTCCGGCCTCGTGATCGGCGCCCTGATCCCTGCCGGCTGGCTGGTCACGGGCGTTCTGGGCGCCGACGATTTCGACCCGACGCCGCTCGCCTCGTTCACGTTCGTGGCGCCGATCGGCGAGGCCGTGCAATACCTGATGACCTTCACCGGCAGCACGATCAACTTCGGCATTGCCGCGGTAGGCGGCGTCATCGTTGGATCGTTCCTGGCGGCGCAGGCGACGGGTGAGTTCAAACTCGAGGCGTTCGTCGGTGCCGACGATTTCCTGCGCCACATGGTCGGCGGCGTGCTGATGGGCACGGGCGGCGTGATGGCGCTGGGCTGCACGATCGGGCAGGGCGTCACGGGAATGTCGACTTTGGCATTCGGATCCCTGCTTGCGCTGCTCTCGATTCTGGCCGGCGGCGTTCTCGGGCTCAGATATCTGGAGACCGGCACCCTAGGCGGCGCCATGCGCGCACTGCTGGCGCGCAGCTAGACGGCGCGCACGACGGGAGTCCTTCAGGGCGGCGGGGTTGCAGTCGCCGAAAGCCCGCCCGATACTGGCCGGCCCCTGCGTCCCGGTCCGCGTCATTGCCTTCTGATCACCTCTCGCCTTGGGCCACCGCGTGGCAGCGCTGGAACGCGCTGCCGCCGACCACGCGCGCCGTCATCATGACGCTGATCGACAATGTCGGCATGAGCGTCATGGTGACGCTGCTCAAGCTGCTGGGCAGCACATACGATTCGATGTTGCTTGCCTTCTTCCGCAGCGTCATCGGGCTCGCCATCTTCATGCCTCTGCTGGCCGGCTACGGCTGGTCCCTGGTGCGCACCAACAGGCCGCTCATGCATGTGCTGCGCGTCGGCTTCGGCGCGAGTTCCATGCTGTGCGGCTTCTATGCCGTCACCGTGCTGCCGCTCGCCGAATCGACCGCGCTCAACTTCACGCGTCCGCTGTTCATGATGGTGCTTGCCGTCATCTTCCTCGGCGAGCTCGTCGGCTGGCGGCGGTGGACAGCGGCGACGGTCGGCTTCCTCGGCATGCTCATCATGGTGCAGCCGGGCGGCGCCGAGTTCCATCCAGCGATGCTCGTCTCGCTGCTCGGCTCGTGTCTCGGCTGCGGCACGGTCGTCGTCGTCAAGAAGCTGTCAAGGACCGACACCACGGCCTCGCTGATGTTTTCGGCCTCGGTCGTGACCACGGTGATCACGGCGGTGCCAGCGTATTTCGTCTGGAAGACGCCGACGCTCATCGACCTGCCGATCATCCTCATCATGGGCGCGCTCGGCACTTGCACGCAGTTCCTCTTCCTGCGCGCCTATTCGCTCGCCAACGCGGCCGTGCTGGCGCCGATCGACTATTCGCGCCTGCTGTTCGCCATCGTGCTCGGCTATGCCGTCTTCGGTGACTTGCCGGCTGAAGCGACATTGATCGGCGCGGCCATCGTCGCCAGCGCGACGCTCTACATCGTGCGGCGCGAGGCGAGGCTGAAGCGCGAGGCGGCGACTGCGCCGCCGGCGCCGACGCAGGAACCCCGATGACCGAGGCCGCGCCCTCTCCGCTGCGCGGCATCCTGCTGCTGGTCGTATCGAATGCCACGTTCACGGTGATGGACGTGTTGTCAAAACACCTGGCGGAAAACGGCTTGCCGGTGGTCGAGATCGCCTGGACCCGCTATGTCGTCCAGACGCTCGTCATCCTTTGCGTCATGGGACCTCTGCCGGCTTGGCGCGCGGCGCGCACCGCCCGCCCGATCGCCCAGATCTGTCGTGGCGCCTGCGTGTTCAGCTCATCCATCTTCTTCATCCTGGCGCTCAGCTATCTGCCGATCGCAACCTCGGCGGCGACCGGTTTCGTTTCGCCATTGTTCGTCACCGCGCTGTCGATTCCGCTGCTGGGCGAAGTGGTCGGCTGGCGCCGATGGACCGCGGTCATCGTCGGCTTCATCGGCGTGCTGGTCATCATCCGGCCGGGCTTCGCCGGGTTCTCGCCGGCGTCGATCTTTCCCGTGCTCTCGGCCGTGAGCTGGGCCTTGGCGCTGGTGCTGACCCGCATGATGAAGGGCGAACCGATCGAGACGACCTTCTTCTACAGCGCGGTCGTCGGCCTTGTGCTCGGCGCGGCGGCCCTGCCGTTCTTCTGGCAGACGCCTGACCTCATCTCGCTGTTCTGGCTGCTGATCATGGGTGTCAGCAGCGCGACCAGCCACTTCCTGCTGATCAAGGCGTTTCAATATGCCGAAGCGGGCTTGCTGGCGCCGTTCCAGTACACGCAACTGATCTGGGCGGCGCTGGCCGGCTTCATCATCTGGGGCGAGCTGCCGGATGGGCCGACCTATGTCGGCTCGGCCATCATCGTGGCAAGCGGTCTCTACGTGTGGGCGCGCGAACGCCGGCTGGCACGCGATCGCGCGCTCGGCCGCACCGGTCCATCCTAGACGATGCCAAGGCTCTTCAGCTCCGCTTCGCGTCGCGGCAGATCGCCGGCCAGAAAGAATTCGTCGAGCTGCGGCGGCGCCACGTGGGTGCCGGCGAGCATGGCATGCGCCTGGCCGCGATGGTGTATCTGATGCATGAACAGGTGCGATAGAGTCGCCCCAATCGTCTCGACGTTGATGACCCCGTCGCGACGGTCGATCGTGATGGTGCGCTGAAGCGCCGAATCGTCGAGTCGATCGCAAAACGCGATGAGCTTTCGGTCACTCTCCGCCTGCGCTTCCGCGAGAGCCGCCACGTCGCGGTAGGGCGTTTCGTCGGTGACGAGGACGCGGCCGCTGCCCTCGAGGTCGGCGATGTAGTAGCGGTCGACGACGAGAACGTGGTTGAGCGTTTCGACCAGCGAGGGAAAGAAGCTGACGCGCTGGGCCGCGAACTCGGTCGGCGTCAGACGGGCGCACGCGGCGAGCAGACGTGCATTGGCCCAGGCGTTGTAGCGCGCCATCTGGGAGAAATGATCGGCGAGGACCTTGGCCATCAACACCTCTTGCGCCCCTCGGGGATCGCGGGCAGCGGATTGGACGGTCGGCGGACAGACCAACAACTTACGGCCGACCGCGTGCCGCGCCAATGCCAATGAAGTGCGCAGGCCGACCGGGCTCCATTGGTCAAAACCGTGATTCATAGGAGGAATTCGGTCGCGCATTCGGCTCTTCAGGGAGCCGGTGACTGACGCGGCACGAGCGGGCGCCGGTTCGGCCGAGCTGCGCTCGCACCATCCGCTGAGCCCGCCCGCCACGGTTCAGGACTGGGACGATTCAGTCTGATGGCAACGGTGCGACGCAGCGGCGTTCAGCCGCGTCGGCAGCGCTTGAGCACCGGCAGACTCAGGAATAGAGTGTACAATGCCAATGCGATCAATGCAGAAGCCGACGCTGGCGAGCCGCCGGATCGGCCCGTTGACCGCGGTCCGCACGGACCGGGCGGCCATCAGCATCCTGAAGAATTTGCGTCGAGGGTGCCGGGCCGATCCGATGATGCTGGTGCCGGAATGTCCGTTGCGCTTGGGCGGCGGGAAGAGTTGTGCGAAGGAGAGGCCGAAATGGCTGTGCACGGGGATCAAGACGGAAGCCCGAACCGGCGCGATGTGATCGCGGGCGTGGGCGGGTTGTTTGCAGCGGGAATTGTGTTGACGCCGCTTGCGGCGGAGGCGACGCCGGAAGCGGTGGCCGACGTGGTGAAGAAACTGACCGGAGGCAAGGAGGTCAAGGCGGGCAAGGTGATTCTGAGCGTCCCGCAGATCGCGGAGAACGGTAACACCGTGCCACTCAAGGTCAATGTCGACAGCCTGATGAGCGGCAGCGACTTTGTGAGGGCCGTGCACATCTACGCCGATGGCAATCCCGCGCCTGACGTCGCGACCTTCAATTTCTCTCCGATGAGCGCCAAGGTCGAGGTGCAGACGCGAATGCGGATGGCCAAGACTCAGAACGTCATTGCCATCGCCCAGATGAGCGACGGCACTTTCTTCAGCAGCCAGGCGGAGGTCAAGGTGACCATCGGCGGCTGCGGCGGTTGACGCGGAGACATTGACATGACCATGGAAAAGCCGCGCGTCAAGCTGCCCAACAAGGCGAAGAAGGGCGAGATCATCGAAATCAAGACTTTGATTTCTCACCCGATGGAAACCGGACAGCGCCGCGACGCGCAGGGCAAGGTGGTCCCGCGCAACATCATCAACAAGCTACTCGTCACTTACAACGGCAAGGAGCTGTTCTCCGCGTCATTGGCGCCGGCTATTTCGGCCAACCCGTATATTTCATTCTTCGCGCGTGCTGACGAGAGCGGCACGATCGAGTTCACATGGATCGAAGACGGCGGCGAGAAGATGACTCACCGCGAGACGATCGAGGTTTCCTGACTCGGCGCCTCGCCATTCGATAGATAGCCGCAACGCACCCCATCGCGGCCCGAGGTGCGAGCCGGCCGGTGAGTTTGCGGCGAAGACGCGCGCGAGGGGTATCGATACCGCTTGCGCCGCGCCCGGTGAAAATGTTCCAAGGGAGGTTGTTCGTGACGAAGCTTTCTCGCCCGTGGACAGCTTTCGCCTTCCTTGCTGCCCTCGCCGTCGTCACAGCGGGGCTCGTGCCGACCTGGATGGCGGTTCATGCACAGGACGACCAAACAGAGAAAGAGGTCGAGCGCTATCGCCAGATGCTCAAGGACGACCCCTGGAGCAATCCCGGCAATCTGTGGGTCGATCGCGGCGAGGCGCTGTGGGATCGGGCACGCGGACCGAAGAATGCCTCGTTGGCCCAATGCGATCTCGGCCTGGGTCCTGGCAAGGTGGACGGCGCCTATGCGCAGCTACCGCGCTATTTTGCCGACGCCGACCGCGTGATGGATCTCGAGGCGCGTCTGGTCTGGTGCATGGACAAGCTTCAGGGCTTCGATCCCAAGACTCTGGCCAAAACCGCCTTCTCCAACCGCGATCGCAGCTCCGACCTCGAGGCGTTGACCGCCTTCGTCGCCAACCGCTCGAACGGCATGAAATTCTCCCTCAGGCTCGAGCATGCCAAGGAAAAGGAGGCTTACGCCGTAGGCGAGGCCCTGTTCTACCGTCGCCAGGGACCGATGGACTTTGGCTGCGTCACGTGTCACGCCGATGACGGCAAGCGCATCCGGCTGCAGCAGCTGCCCTATTTCGGCGATACCAAGAGCGCGCAGGAAGTGGTCGCGACCTGGCCAGCCTATCGCGTCTCGCAGGAGACGGTCCGCACGATGCAGCACCGCATGTTCGACTGCTATTGGCAGATGCGGTTGCCCGAGCTCGACTATGGGTCGGACGTTTCCGTAGCGCTCATCACTTACCTGACCAAGCGCGGCGAAGGTGGCGAGATCAACGCACCGTCGCTCAAGCGCTAGCCGGAGATCGCCCGATGACCAGCTTGCGTAACGCCGTCCTGATTGCCGCCGCTGCGGCCATGGCGACGCCCGCCCTGGCGCAGACCGCATCGCCGCCGCCCGACCTCGTCGATCGCTACATGAGCGAGAGCTGGAAGAGCGCTACGCCCGAATGGCGCGGCCGCCTCGCGCAGGACCAGACGATGAAAGACTGCAGCACTTATCGCAACAATCCGCCGGCCGCGGTCCACGACGCGATCATCGCCCGCGAGAAGGCAACCATTCAGTATCCGGCCGACGGCAAACTGCTGGGCGACTGGAAGAAGGGCGAAGCATCGGCGCGCGACGGCTACGGCCTGCGCTTCACCGACAAGGACACGGCACGTGCCAATGGCGGCAATTGCTATGCCTGCCATCAGCTCGATCCCAAGGAGATCACGTTCGGCACGGTGGGCCCCAGCCTCGTGCACTATGGCAAGAATCGGAACTACAGCACCGACGACGCCAAGCTCGCCTATGAGCGAATCTTCAATCCGCAATCCGTGTTTGCCTGCTCGCACATGCCGCGCTTCGGCCACAACAAGTTCCTGACCGTCGACCAGATCAAGGACGTGCTCGCCTACCTGATGGATCC
>Ga0194120_10003211_pt1 | contig 26998 bp, 18 predicted proteins | sample TA2MahCa65mmetaG_FD_148642 | JGI IMG/M metagenome (GOLD analysis project Ga0194120, IMG submission 148642) | Freshwater microbial communities from Lake Tanganyika, Tanzania - TA2015019 Mahale Deep Cast 65m | ecosystem: Environmental > Aquatic > Freshwater > Lake | place: Tanzania: Lake... | reverse complement strand
GACAGGCACAGGCACTGGGACAGGGGCAGGGACAGGGACAGGGACAAGGACAGGGACAGGCACAGGGACAGGCTCAGGGACAGGCTCAGGCACAGGCACAGGCACAGGCACAGGCACAGGGACAGGCACTGGCACAGGGACAGGGACAGGGGCAGGTGCAGGGGCAGGCACAGGGACAGGGACAGGCACAGGGACAGGGGCAGGGACAGGGACAGGCACAGGGACAGGCTCAGGGACAGGCTCAGGCACAGGCACAGGCACAGGGACAGGCACAGGCACAGGGACAGGCACTGGCACAGGGGCAGGTGCAGGGGCAGGCACAGGCACAGGGACAGGTGCAGGCACAGGGACCGGCGCCGCAGCAAACCGGCCACACTGCGCCGGCACCCGTGGATGCGTGGTCGATGCGCGCCGCCCGCGTCACCCGCCCCCGGACTTGCGCAGCCCCAGCAATGCCCGCACCATACCGGCCTTGGCCTGCCGGTGCGCGGGCGCGACCGCTCTGCGTGCTGACCCTTCGCGACGTGCATGTAGCCCTAGGCCGCGGCCGCGACGCCCGCGCTGTCCTGCGCGGCGCAGACCTCGTCGCCCGCGACGGCGAGCGGTTGTGCATCGCGGGACCGTCGGGGGCAGGCAAGACCACGGTGCTCAAGCTGCTGCTCGGCCTGCTGGCGCCCGACCGCGGCGACGTCTGCGTGCAAGGAAGGTCGCTGGCGCAGTGGCTTCGGCGCGACCGCCTCGGGCTGCGGCGGGTGGTCCAACCGGTGTTCCAGAACCCGCTGTCGGCGCTGCCGCCGCGCATGCGGGTGCGCGCCATGCTCGAAGAACCCTGCAAAATCATCGGCCTGAACAATCCCCCCCACGCAATCGCCGAGGTCCTGGCGCGGGTCGCCCTGCCCGACCGCGTCCTGGAGCGCCACGCCCACGAGCTGTCGGGCGGGCAGCAGCAGCGGGTCGCCCTGGCGCGGGCGCTGTTGGTACAGCCGCGCTGGTTGCTGGCCGACGAACCGACCGCTGCGCTCGACCCGGCGACCGGCGCGGCCATCGCCGATCTGCTGCGCGACCTGTCCCAACGCGACGGCGTCGGCCTGCTGGTCGTCACGCACGACGCCGCGCTGCCGGGCCTGCTCGACGCCAAGGTCGCCCACCTCCGCGACGGTCGCCTCTCGACGCCCGAGTCCGCCGACGGTTGGCGGTTCGCCGAACACGCGGCCTGGCAGGCCATCGGGACGGCACCGTGAACGCGACTGCCGTGTGGCACAGGGCGCGTCCGGTGCTCGGCTGGCTGGCGCTGGTGAGCGCCTTTGGCTTTGCCTGGTACACTTGGTCGCGGCGGCCCATCCCGGTGCAGGCAGTAGTGCTGCTGACCCAGACCGACCGCGCCCACTTGGTCGAGCTGCGCTGGCGGCTGTCCACGGCGCCCGGCAGCGACGACCAGCGCGGCAGTCTGCGCTTTGCCAAGGGCAGTGCCCCCGAGGCGGCGGGACCGATTGCGATGCATGTGCCGCACACCGCGCGCTCGCGCGCCGTCGAGGTGCAGGTCGAATGCGTGTTCGACAGCGGCGCCGGCCCGGTGACGACGCAGGCGACGCTGCGGGTCGGCGGCGCCGAACGACAGACCCTGGATTTGGCCAGTTGTTGTGATGGGTGTTGAGGGTGGCGCATCCTTTGATCTGCGTGCGGCGCAGGGACGGGGCCAACCAACCTGGGGAGCACCATGCTGTTCGACAAGGCTGACCTGCCGCCCTCGCCCAAGTCCGAGCTGCGCCAACCAGTCGCCCCGCCTGCGCTTGGAGCGGACGCGACACAGGTAGTCCTGTTCGCCGACGGCGGCTGTGAACCCAACCCCGGCACCGGCGGCTGGGGCTGCGTATTGGGCAGTGGCGCCGTGTGTCGCGAACTCGGCGGCGGCGAGGCCGACAGCACCAACAACCGCATGGAACTGATGGGCATCATCGCCGGGCTGGAAGCGCTCAAGCGCCCGTGCCGCGTTCTGGTGGCGTCCGACAGCCAGTACGTGGTCCACATGATGACCGACTGGATCAACGGCTGGTCGCGCCGCGGCTGGTCGCGCCAGGCGACCAAGCACAAGCCACCAGAGAACTTGGACCTCGTGCAGCGGCTCGCGCGGGCTGCGCTGCGGCACCAGACCACCTGGCATTGGGTCAAAGGCCACGCCGGGCACGCAGAGAACGAGCGCTGCGACCGCATCGCCGCCGCGATGATCCGGGCGGTCGTCGCCAGCGGCAAGGCAGCGATGGACCAGCGGGTGCCGCGGACCGTGGCAGCGCCGCCGGCGGAGGGGTTGCCGGGGGCGGTGGTGTGGTTGACGCAGGAGGAGAGGGGGAGTTGGGGGGCGGGGTAAGGTCGTGTGGCCAAACCACGTTCGTTGCGAACTCGAAGAGCCCCCGGGCAGATCGCGAGCGCGCCCGGAGTGACCGGCGTCGTGGCGGGCGCGGCGGAGTTTTCGGCCGCATGTCGCAAGGGGCAAGCGCAAGCCCCGCCCACGAGCGTGTGGCCCATACCCGTTCGTGCACCCGGGCCTGGGCCAGCACCTGTCCGGCGCAGCCGGCTGACCCTGAGAGCTCTGTGCGGTCGCAGTGTCCGCGGTGTTGGAGATCGGCCGCAGCCGGGCACCCGACTTCGAAGCTCCGCACTTGCCATGCGGGATTGTGCCTCGCCTGGCTCTCAGGGTCAGCTATCGGCGGTTTCGTCCAGACGCGAGTTCGCGGATGTGCGGGTTTGACTGGACCCCATTCCAGGAACCACACCCTGGGAGCGTGTCGGACAATCGTCCGGCGGGCTTCTAGCGATCCTGACCCGGCTGCGCCACATAGCGCAGGTACGGCTTGGGCGCGCGCCACCCGCCCGGGAACCGCTCGCGCGCCTCGTCGTCCTTGACGGCGGGCACGATGATGACGTCTTCGCCGTGCTTCCAGTTGACGGGCGTCGCCACCTTGTACTGCGCGGTCAATTGGCACGAGTCCAGCAGACGCAGCACCTCGTCGAAGTTGCGCCCCGAGCTCATCGGGTAGGTCAGCATGGCCTTGATCTTCTTGTCCGGCCCGATGAGGAACACCGACCGCACCGTGGCATTGTCAGCGGCCGTGCGCGGAGCGGTGCCCGAAGCGTTCGGATGCAGCATGTCGTACAGCTTTGCCACGTGCAGGTCGCTGTCGCCGATGAGCGGGTAGTTGACGGCGTGGCCTTGGGTTTCGGCGATGTCGCCGACCCAACGGTGGTGGTCTTCGACTGGGTCGACGGACAAGCCGATGACCTTGCAGTTGCGCTTGGCAAACTCGGGCTGCAACCGCGCCACGGCGCCGAGTTCGGTGGTACACACAGGGGTGAAATCTTTCGGGTGCGAGAAGAGGATGGCCCAGCCGTCGCCGATCCACGGGTGGAACTGCAACTTGCCTTCGGTGGTTTGTGCTGAAAAATCCGGGGCTTCATCGCCGATGCGCAGAGACATATGGACCTCTTCGTGGGGTTGCGCCGCGTGGGCCGTTGCGCCGTCGGCGGCTGTTTGGGGGCGCGCAGCGTCGAGCTGCGGGGCGAGGGTGGCAATCCACTTCGCTATTGTTGCTTGAAATAACTTCACAAATGAGGTCGATCGGCCTCGCGGTCGAGGCTTGGGATTGCGGACCCTACGCGTCGGCCTCTTCGGCCACAAACCACCAATTCCTCGTCGCGACACGCCGCAATGGCGAAAACGTGCACGCCCGCCGCCGAAAACGACCCGCTCTCGTCCACAAACAAATGCCACTTCGCCATCGTCCCACGCCACCGCCGCCACCACCGCGGCCAGTCGCCTACAACCAGCGCACACTGACGCGCTCGCAGCGCCGGTCTTGAAACAGCACCACGCGAAACTCGTTGTTCACTTCGGCGATCTTGCTCAGCCACTCGTGGCACACGCCGCAGGGCTCCAAAAACGGCGTCGCGTCGCCTTTTGGGTTCGGCATACCCAACACGCCCGCTGCTAGGATCTGGCTGCGCTTCAACGAAGGCCGGGTGGCCAGGGCCTGGGCAATGGCGCTGCGCTCGGCGCACAGGCTGCCGGTCGGCATCGACGGCTCCAGGTTGCAGCCGCGGAAGGCCGCCAGCGCGCCCGCCTCGTCGCGCACAACCAGCACGGCGAGCACAGGCTTGAGGCTCTTGCGCAGCCAAAAGGCCTGCAAGTCAGAGTCCGCATCGGGCCCGCTCTGCGCAAACGCCGCCGCGTAGGCCTGGGCGTATGCGCGCAGCTCGTTGGCGCACAGCTGCACGACCGGGTCCGTGACCTGTGCCACGTCCGTCACCGGGGCCTGGGTCAGGCTCGCCCACGACTGGTGCTCCACCTTGAGCGGTGTTCTCAAGCTCGGCGGAGCCTTGGCGCTGGGGATGTACATCGCGGTCGCGCGGAACCTGGCGAGCGCCGAAGCCAACCCCTGGACCATTGGCGGCGTGCCGGTGTTTGCGCTGAGAATGACCTCGAAGCCGCCAGGCATCGCCGCGCGTTGCAGCCTCTCAAGGCACGGAACCACGCGATCGCGTATGTAAGGTGTCACAGCGTCCAACTGAAATGGCGATGACGCAAGGCCTTCGATCAGGTGGACGGTAGTCGCCGGCAGCCGGCTGTTGACGTATCGCCTTAGCAACAGCGCGACCTCTCGCGTGCCTGCCTTGGCCTCGTCGCGCGCTTGCGGGCAGGAATAGGTCATGACGACGTGGTCCGGGCCGGAGCTTTCCGGCCAAGTGGCGAGCGCTGCGGGCAGCAGGGAAAGCACGAAGCCAACGTCCTCTTCCGCGCTGCTCGACGCCCGCTGCGCTCGGCCATACCCATAGACCCCAGGAATCGCCGCCGTGAGGTCCGGCTGTAGCCCGCGTTCCTCGACCAAGCGCAGCACGCGGGCGGAATCCTCCTGCATCCGTGAAAACAAGATCTCCACCGGCATGGGCTTGGGCGACCCGCGCAACAGCCACAGGTCGTGGTGGCCGATGTTGTGCACCAACACCTGCACCGTACCGGCTTTCTTGGCCACTGCCGGTTGCTCGGCGGCGCCCATGACGGTCTGGACCTGCAGGCCGCTTGCTGCCGCGCGCTCTGGGCTCGGCCTGTGGTTCGCTGCCGGGTCGTCGTTGTGGTTGGGCATCGCAACGGTCTCCAGGCGCAATTCTGGGTCGGGCGGCGGCAGCGGTCAAGCGTGGTCCGCGGCCCCGGGGTTGGATTTGCTGCGCCGGCCAGTTCGCCGTCGCTGCCGCAAGCGCCCTGCAACACGATTCGATTGGATGTCTTTCTTCATCGGTCACAAGGGCTTCACCGTCAAGCCCCGCGCCCGGTCTCCACGATTGCTTCGCCGCGCGCGCCGCGGCTATCCTTGCGCCACGTCGTGGAGGCGAAGCGACATGCACCCTGACAACACAGCGAACTTTCGGGCGCCCGGCATTGCGGACCCAGAACTCGCGCATCTTTACCGCACGCGGATGCCGCATCCTGTGGCCCGGGCGTACTACCAATGGGAGTGCGCGGCGCCTGGCACACATAGCGAGCTGCATGCCGCGTTTGGCTTCTACGAGAGCTTGTTGTGGACGGCTGCGGTGGTGACGGTGGCAAAGTACCTGGCCGGCCTGCCGGACGATACCGCGCGCCGTGCCGCGCTGGAGCGACCGGAAAAGCTTGGACTATGGCTGCGCAAACCGACGCTCGCCTACTTGCAGGCGACGATTGGCCATTGCGCGGCAGCAGCCGACCAAGCCGAGTCAGACCAGCGCCGGCTGGGCAGCGACGGGCTGCGGGCGCTGGCACCTGACGGAAATCGGGAGTTCGTTAGCGTCCTCGAAACCGAGGCGGCTAGCGTGCGGCTTGCGCGCAACAGCCTGTACCACGGCCAGTTTCTCGCGTTGGAACCCGACTGCGTGTTGCCCGGCCTGCGCGAAGACCTTTGCCAGATTGCTCAGGGTGCGCGCTGGTTGGGCGAGCGTTGCAGCGTGGCGCGCATTCGCAAAGAGGGCAGCAGCATCCTGGTTTGGCCTTTTGTCGGCACAAACGGCGAACAGCGCCCGTTGTCAATCCATGCGAACAACCTCACCTTTCCGGCGGGCGCCGAAGGCGACGTGTGTGTTTCCATTGACGCCCAAGGACACCTGACGCTATTGGCGCCACTGGTTCACGCAACAAAAGGTGGCTGGCGCATCGCTTGGCAGATGGAAGGACCACAGCGCTGGCGCTACGTCGACTACCGCGAAGGTGGACAGCAACTTTCTGAAAGCGCAGAGGATATCGCTGACACCGCGCTGACCTTGCCGGTGTCGCTCGGCCGCTTGGACCTCTCGCTGGACCAACTGGCAATGACGCCGCGCGACGCCGCCCGCAATCCGGCGTGGCTGACCCGCTATCTGGTGGACCTGAATCCCTTTGGGCAGGGCGGGCAGGGCGAGCTTTTCTGGGCCCGCGACCGCCTGCTGGACCGACCGTGCGTGGTCAAGCGCATCCGGCGGGCCGCGGAGTCGGGCCTGGCGTCTCCGGACAAGTTCTTTCGCGAAGCGCAGTTGCTCGCTCGGGTGCGCAATCCGCATGTCGTCGCCGTGTACGACGTGGTCATCGATCACGCGAACCTGCCCGCGATGATCCTAGAACGCGTCCCCGGCATCACGCTTGAGGCGTACGTCAGGGCCGCAGGCGGCAAGCTCGACGCGCAAACGGCCGACAACTTGTTTCGCCAACTGTGTGCAGCCGTCAACGCTGTGCATGCCGTCGACGTGGTCCACCGCGACCTTTCGCCAAGCAACATCCTAGTTGTCACGGACGCGGACCTGGACAACGACGACGACCGCAAGCGCTGGGCTGCTTGCCCCAAGCCGCATGTAGTCGTCGTTGATTTTGGCTTGGCGCGACCAGTGCATGCGTCAGCCGTCACCCGCGTGGCTGGCGCAGGGCACCACTACTATACGGCGCGAGAAGTGTTTCTTGGCGTCGACGTACCGGCAAATGCCCGGCCGCGTGCCGACGTTTTTAGCCTTGCAAAGATCCTGAACTTCATGGTTTCAGGTGGTCGCGGCAAGTGGCGCGGCGACGCAGTCCGTCAACAATGGTACGAGGAAGCAACGGACGATGAGTACGAGACGCGCACACCCTCGGTGGATGCCCTGCTGTCAACCCTGCCGCCGCTGCCTGCGAAAGTCGAAGTGCCCGGTGGCCCAGCGCCGACACAGCCGGCTGCTGAAACCACTGGCCCGAAGGCAACCCAACGGCAACCGGCCGCAGCCAATCCAGCCCCCCCATCTCGGCCAACGCCCGCAAGCGATCCGGTTGAGCCGTCGCAAACCCCGCCACCACGCAATGGCGCGGTCGGTAGTGTATTTTCAATGGCGGCCGTAGGCCTCGCCGCTGCCGTCGCAAACTCTTGGAAGTCCTTGGATGCGGCGCCGGCACTGCCCGAAAAAGCCGTGGCGGCCGACGTCCCTGTGCCGACCAGGCCAACCGGCAACCCCACTGCGCCGTTACCGTCGAAAAACCAAGCGCCGCCAGCCATCCCCTCGGCCCAGGCACCGCAGGCACCAGCCGATGAAGCGGCCCGGCCGCCGCCGCAAGCCCCTGCAGGGAAGAACGCCACGTTCGGCACCGCTTGGTCTGTCGCGACCCGGTGGAGCGTGCACCGACTCGTGGCTACCGAAAAGGTATTCGCAGCGATCCCCAACCCGGCCACCCAAGCGAAGACCGTGGAGGTCATCTACACACTGCTCGACGGCGGAGACGAGCTTGCGCCCGTACGCCGCAAAAGCAACGAACTGGCTGAATCGTGGAGCGCAGTGACCCTGGCAGACGCAGGGGTGCTGTATGGCAGCACGATTGCGGGGCAGATCGTGCGTATGGGCGCCCCGTATGCGCACAATGAGAAAGTGATGCGCTGCCCCAACTTCACTTCGCACATCGCGGCGGGTCGGGCCTGGGGCGACCACTGGTTGGCGATGGCGTCCATGGAAGGCGTGCACGCACACCTTTGGCTGGCGCGGTTGCCGGTCGTTCAGCACGAGATGCCAAAACCGGTCATTTGGCTACCGGGCCAGACCATCGCGCACTTGCAGTTCGGCGATGGCGGCCTGCACGTGTTGACGACGGATGGCCAGTGGTCGGTGCTCGCGCTGGAGGGCCAGTGGTGGCAGTCGCCGCCCAATGTCCTGCGCCGCTCAACGACTGAAAGCGTGTGCGCGGTGGCGCTTGCCGCTGACTGTCGGGCCGCCGCTGTCGCGACGCAGCATCAGATCGTGGTCACTGCCCCGGCATTGGGCATCCACCATGGTGCGTTGGCCGCACCCGCCACCCGCCGTCTTGCGTTCGTGCCGGACGCGACCAACGGCAGCGCGGTACCCCGGTTCGTTTCGGTGGACCGGTCAGGCAATGTCTGGCTGTGGAGCGCGAATGATCCGCAGCCAATGCGGCTCGGCCAGGCCGAGGGCGTGACTGCGCTCGCAGCAACCCGTCGCTGGGCGGTGGTGGGCACCGCTAGTGAATTGCTCGGCTTTCGCATCGCATAGCTCACAACAAGGCTCAATGCAGTGCAAGGTCGCCGGAACTCAATAAGGAAAGAACCGCGCCACCCGCTCGGCCTGCGCGTCGACAGCCACCCCTGCGCACACGGCGGCGAGCCCCTGCAACGCCGGCTGACAGGCCAGCACGCCGCGCAGCGCCGGCCCTGGGTCGCGCCCCTCAACGAGCGCACAGTCCAGCTCTGCCAGCGCCACGAACCACGTACCGACCGCGGGTGGCAACCCCACCAGCGCCCGCTGCAGCGCGTCGGTCGGCCGCCCCAGGCTCCGCGCACAGCGCATCCGCCAACGCAGCGCGCTCGCCCCGACATGGCCTGTGCCGTGCGACGGCGTCTCCAGCGCCGCGTCGGCCAACGGCCACTCGCCCAGCAGCGCGAGCCCGGTGCCGAGCGCCAGTTGCAGGTAGCTCGGATCGGCCACGAGTTGGTCTTCGATGACCTCGCGGGCTAGCGATGCAAGCCCCTCGAAGGCTGTTCGGTCGCGCAACGCGCCCGCCAAGCGCAGCGCCGCAGACAGCGGCAAGGACAAGTTGTCGAAGTCCTGCTCGCGCCACCACAGCGACGTGGCGCGCTGGAGCAGCTCGAGGGCTTGCGGTTCTTCGCCGAAACGCAGCTGCCGGTAGCGCCCTAACGCGCCGGCAAGCTTGGCCCCATCGCGGTTCATGGCACCGTGGGTGAGGGCGGCGGCTTCGGCCACGATGGCCGCGTCGATGGCACCGCCGTCCGAGGCGTTCTGAATCCAGTTGGCCAGGACGTCGGCGCGGTAGCTGTCGGGCAGGTGTTCGAGGCGCTGGGGCGACGGAAGCTGGCGAATGGCCCGACCCGCGTGTCGGCCCGCGATCGAGTGCAGAAATTCGAGCTCTGCCGCCTCACCATCGGGCAGGTTTGTCCACGCTGAGCGCGTCCGCTCCAGCAGATCGGCGACCTGGGCCCAGTCTTGCACCACATGGCGGCCGGTGCGCACGAGGTGCCAAAAGCGCCGCAGGATGCGCGCTCGACGCACTGGATCGTGCTCGGCGGCAAGCTGGTCGCGCACCACGTCGCCATCGAACGCCTCTGCCAGCGCTATCGGCAAGCTGGTCACGCCAAGGACCGCGATGTCGGGTCGGCCCGCCGCGTCGAGCAGCTGCCGCGCCTGCACCTCGCTGTCCCTGGCGACCAGGACGCGCACGATGCGCCGGGTGGTTCTGGCCAACAGATCCAGTTTGCCCTCAAGGGCGGCGCCGATCACTTCGCCGCTGTCCGTCAGCTCGGCGATGGCCAAGGTGTCGGGCCGCGGATGGACCCGCGTAGCGCACGCGGTGGCGGCGATGGCAAAGGCCAGCCCAAAGCTGTGCCCTGACAACGAGTCCGGCGCAACACCGGCGGACCCAGCTGCGCCATGGCTTGCCAGATGCCCGGCCAAGACGTCCTTGAAAGCGTGCTGCACAGCGATCGCCGCCGGTGTGGGCACTGTGCGCGCCACCGCGGTCAAGGCATCGCGCAAGGCTCGGCGGGCGTTGGGCGCCAGTGTCGCCGTGGCGAGCGCAGCACCGACCGGCGCTGGAAACACCCACAGGTCACAGCGGTTGGCCCCGAACGAGGCCAGCAGGACCGAGGCGTTCGGCGACACTTCCGCTGTCTGGGCTATGTCTTGGCATTGGGCCAACTCCGGCGCAGTCGGCAGGGGCCACAGCCACGGGCCGGCGCGCAGCTTTGATCGCAATGCCTTGAGCTCGACGGGCGGCAGCGTGCCGTTGGCGAGGCGAATTGCGATGCGCGGCCAGTCCATCGGTTAGTCTCCGGTGCCCAACCGCACCCACCAGGCGTCCGGGTCAACGACGGCGGCGCTGTGCAGGCGATCGTCTTCCAGCGGGACAGGACGCGCCACGCCAGCCCACAGATCACCGCCGAGCTGGTCGACGTGGGCGAGGACGGCGTCGAGCGCCCCCTGGACGCCGTGCCAGGCTAGCACCGCGCGCGCAGCCTGCAGCTGCTCCCGGCGCCAGCACTTCGCCAGCAGCGCCTGCCACCACCCCGCATCGCCGGGGTCATAGGCCTCGTCGAGGTCTGCCAGGTCTTCGGCAAGGCTAGAGGCGGCTGCGACGCCGAGGTCGGCGATGTCGGCCAAGTTCTGTGCGGAGAGGCCAGCGATCCAATCGCGATAAGGGGGCACGGTGGCCTGGCCGGCGAGGATGCGCGCAACTTCGGCGCTCGGGTCCGCTGCGACGCCGTGGCGCGCGGCCAAACCGGCAGCCGTTGCTGGCCACAACGGACTGAGGCTTGCATCCGCACAAGCCTCTAGCTCGCCGCGCAGCCAGTCGGGGGCCTCCGCAGTCACCCATTCGGCGATTGGCGCGGTGAGCGGCGCGAATTGCGCCACACGGACTTGCGCAGCGCTGCACGCGATTGGCACGACTACGCGCCCCCCCTCGGCAATCGCAACCCTGCGCCCGTCGACAAGGTGGACCAGAGCGGCGCCGCGCGTCCCCAAGTGCAGCCAGTGGACGCCCTCATGCGCAACCGTCTCACCGCTGTCGATTGCCGGGGCGACGCGCGCAACGTCTGCCCCGAAGATGCCAGTCAGCCGTAGACTGCCTGATTTTGCCTCGTAGAGTTGCATGCCATGTTGTTCGGCTACCGTCGAATCCAGGGGTTCGGCGCCTTGCAGCGCCAACACTGCAGCAGCGAGATTGGCCGCCACTGAGGCACCGACAGCGGCAGGGTCGGCCGCGCGGCCGAGGTCTTCGGCGGCACCCATGTCGGCCGGGTCCACACCAATTCGGCGAGCGAGTTCAGCGGGGTCAAATGGGGTCGACAAGGGATACCTCGGGCGGTCATCGGGTTGGACGGAACCTGGCGGGCTGGTCTGACAGGCGATGCGTTCTAGTCTTTTGCCAAACGATCCGTGACCTTTTGCTGCAGTTGCAACTCGTGGTGCACAACGACCTGGGCCCGGTCGAGCCGGCCCGGCGGCCAATGTTCCGTTTCTGCGCGTCGGGTCAGACGGTTCATGATGGCGGTGCGGTAGTTCTTGAAGCGGGTGTCGAGGTTGACGCGGGTCGCATCGATGGCGGCTTGGCGCGCGGCCGCGAGCAGCGCGCGCTCGTCCACCGCAGTCTCAAGAGGCCGGTTGCCGGATTGTGCGAGGCAGTTCAACTCGACGGCCTTCGGAATTGCGCAGCCGCGCGCGCGCAGCAAGGCCAAGGCCGCCGCGTCGAGGTGCAATCCCGCCTCACCGATCCGCTTCGCGATGGTCGCAGTCAGCTCGGGCGGCGCGGCGTCGACCAGTTGGCGGGCGGCCTCGGCCACCGTCGCCTCAGTCCGGACGGTATCGCGCAGTAGCTCGATGCCCTCCCGGAAATCGCGCTCGTAGGCCGGACGGCTGGCACAGCGGGCCAGGGCTTCGGCTTCGATGGCGTCGTCGACGTCTTGGCGGGCGGTGGCAATGGAGGCGAGCCTTTCATCGGTGAGGTCGCGACCGCCGCCATCCTCCACCGCGATGCGCGGTTGACCGTCTGGGCCGCGCTCAAGGACCAGTGGCTGATGGACATGGTCGCCGACGTGCGCGATCTGCCTGCCCTGGTGTTTGGCCGCCGTTGCGCCTTTGCGCTCCCTTGCGCGCTGTCCGACTTGGTCGCCAATCTGGCGGTGGACGGCTTTGCGAAACCACCTGGCCAAGGCTTCCAGGTCGTGAGGATCCTCTGGAAGAATACCGCGCGGCCCAGACCTGCGAAGCCGAATCAGGACGGTGTCCACCGCGATCCGGATAGGCTCCCTCGGACTGTGATAGCCGTCCTCCAAGTCATAGGTTCTCAAGTCTGGCGTACTGTCCAGCCCAAAGCGCTGCAGGGTCTCCAATCGCTTGTGGTCGAGCGCCCGATCCCGAAGGCTGGCGTCGCGGCCAGGGTCGCGCAATTCCCGAAACGCGGTCAGCGGATCCATTGTCTAGCCCTCTGTGTACGCCGTGGCCTGGTCCCATCGCCGATTGCGGTCGTCATTGGCAATAGGTGGTGGCGCGCGCTGCGGTGATCTCGCGAGCCCAAGCCCCGCCGCACCGGTCGCCGCCAACGCTGGCGTCCGAGAACGCCCTGCGCAGTCCCTGCCGGGCCCCTCGCAAAAGCGCCAATGGGCGACGACTGAAGGCTGCCAGAGGTGGCCATCACGGAATGACCGGCCAAGCGCAGCGCACGCGCACGACGCTGCGTTGGGTAAGGCCCTCGCCGCCGTGGTGCCATGCGAGCCGGGGGTCGCCGACGTACCGTTTCCCCAGGACGCCCCCGTGCAGCATGCGCGCGCAACGCGACTTGGTGCATGGCGGGCCAGCCGCGTAGCCGAAAAGGACCGGAGGAAAGGTGTCGTCCGCCCACTCCCAGCCCAGCCTGATGTCGCCGCCGACGGCGGCCAACCACGCCTCGTATTGCGCCACCGTGGGCAGGAGACCACCGCGGGATCGACACCAGCCGTCGGAGCTCGCCCACACGCGGGTGCTCGCAAGCTCGCCCTCGGTCGGTGGCGCTGCTGGAGTCGCCGGAGTGCCGGACTTGAGCAACCACGCGGCCCACGCAGCATCCGTCGCTGGTGCTACCTCCATGCAGAATGCGGGAACCTCGACTGCCTTGGGTGGGCCCGCCGCTGTCGGCCACTTCGGGCGCGGGTAGGGGCCGCGGGAAAACCGCAGCATCTTGGCGGGCACAAGGACCGCGCCTTGCTGGCAAGACGGTCCTGCAAGCGCCGGCGATGCGGCGCGGCCGGGCGGGTCCGCAGCCGCGGGGTCAGGCGCGGACCCGGCGGAATCGGCTGCTGCGGCTGGGGTCCCAGGGTCAGCTCCGACCACGGGCGAGGATGCGCGGGGAACCGGACGCACGGGCTCGGGAGCTTGGGCGCCGACCTCTGAAGCGGTTGACCCGGCGACCGCGGCGACACCGGGTTTCGTTGCGTCTGGCGCGACAGCTTCGACGGCTACCGGCGCCGCACCACCGGCCGCGGGTGCCATCGCGACCGCGGTGGCAGTAGCGACCGCCGCCGTCGCCGTCGCCGCAGGGCCACAGGTCGGGCGGCGGCCGGCATCCCACCACATCGCAGCCAGCACGCATGCCACCGCGGCCAGGACGATGCTCGAGAGGCGCCAACCGGCCGCAGCCCGCCGCATCCGCAGCACATTGCGCTGGACGGCCTTGCTGCCCTCAGCGTCGGCCACAACCTCTGCCAACGCCTGACGGGCCGCCTCTGCACGGTCGAACTGCCTGCGAAGGTCGTCGATTTCAGCCTGCGCCCGTTGCTCCGGTGGCGTCCGCGGTGCGCTGGCTTCCAGATCGCGAAGCGCATCCTGCAGGCGCTGCGGCATGTCGCGCTGAAGCGCGGATTTGTCGTAGAGCCACTGCGCGGTGTGAACGATGGCCGACCGGCACACTTCGAGCGTCGTCTGGTCGACGGGCGAACTGGGAGACTGGACGTGCGTTCCCAAGTTGCCCGCCCAGCGAATACTGTCCAGCTGCTTGCGAATCCCCTGGTGCAGTAGGTTCTTGGCCGCCAGTCGGTCGGCGAGCCGGTCGCACGACCAGCCGCCGTACTCGTGCACCCCGTCCCAAACGGCTGGGTCGGCGTCGTGGCCCAGGGCATACAGCACTGCTTCTTGCGCCTTGCGGGCGTTCCAGAGGAAAACGTCGCTGCGGCCGGCGCGGTGTTCGGCGCACTCGTGGACCGCGAGTTCGAACACCTCTAGCCAGTGGGCAACGGAACCTTCTGGTCGCAGGCGCTTGGCTGGCATGGCGCGGGCCGACTCCGACCGAAGGCGCAGCCCCGCGGTCGTGCGGATTGTGGCGTGCGCGCGCGGGCTGTCAACCCGGCCTGGGGCGCCGACGCGATCTATCGCTGGATCTGCTCGGGCGCGAACGACCATCGGACTTATGCATCTCCTGGGGCTGAGGCACTCGTCGCGGCGATTGTGGTTGGGCGGGCGACCACAGCTTTTGCGAGCCTGCCGGTCGCAACCCACCAAGGCCCGCGTGTTCCCAGGAACCTGGAAGGCGTGGAACCCACCAGACCGACAAGCCTCGCCAGGCACCGGAGCGTCGAGTCAGCCCCACGGGACGGCAAGGGGCGAGCCGCGCGGCAAGCAACCGTGCCAGCAATTCGATGGAAGCGGCCCCTTCGCGGCACTACCCGGCGGTCGTCCGGCCGAGCAGCGCAGCGGTGGGGAACCCCGTGACAGCGAGCGACCCGTCCGTCGAGAGGTGGAATTCCACTTCGGGCAGTCCGGCCAACTGCTCGGGACCATAGCGGTTCGACAGAAAGTGCACGCGCTGATTCCCAGAGCCGCGCCAAGGCAGGTCAAGGGTCCGCTCTGCCTGCCGGTAGCGACCAGCCACGACCACGTCGGCAAGCTCAAGCAGCGCCCTGTGCGCAGGCAGCGTCAGCTCGCTGAGGTCGTAACCGGTGAACACGAATACCGACAGCCCGGCTGCGCGGACCGGCGCGGCGAGCGCGGCCAAGGCGCGGGCCTGCGCGAAAGGTTCGCCGCCGGTGAAGGTGACGCCTTCTAGGCCCGGGGTCGCCAGGATGATCGCCGCCAGGTCCTGCACCGAATGGAGTTCGCGGCGCCCGAAAGCCCAGGTGTCGGGGTTCCAGCAGCCGGGGCAGGCGAGCGGGCAGCCCTGGACCCATACGACAAAGCGCTCACCCGGGCCATTGGCAGCGCTGCGCGCGAGGGTGCGGGCAAGGTTGAGGAGCATGGTCAGTAGGTCCTTTTGACCAGCAACAGGCGGACGGTCTCGCCCTCGCGCGTCTCTTGCACGCGGTAGCCCATGGCCTTGGCGCGGTCGTGGACTGCCTGGCGTTGGGCTTCGACGAGGCGTTGCCGCTCTTGCTCTTGCCTGCGACGCTCTTCTGCCGCGAGCCGCTCTTGTTTCGCGCTCCAGTGTGCGCTGTAGCGCTGGTTGAGCTGGGCGAGCCAGCCTGATCCGAGCTTGGGGTGGTCGAAATCGCTGACGAGCGCTTGGTACCCAGTGGCCGTGGCGAGGAACCCCACATCGTTGGAAGCCACGCCGACGTTGTGTCGCCGGATGACGATATGCGCCGTCTGGGTGCGCTGGTCGCCGCCGTAGCCCTCGAGGCGAACCGGGGTTGCATGCACCTCGACCAGGGCAGCGCCAAAGCCGAGGTCGGCCAGCGCGTCGAGCAGGCACGCCTGATCGGTCATCGGCGTCAACAGCGTCATGTACGCACTCATGGTTTTTTTCCTGCGACCTGCTTGTTCGCGGTCGTTGCGCGCGCGGTGCCCGCGTCTGGTTTGCGATCCATGGTAGCTGTGCCGGGCGCGAGCCCTTCCAGCAGGCGTTCAAGGTCCCTGAGGCACGCACCCTGCGTGAAGCCGTCGGCGTCAGCGGTGATGCGGCCGTCGCGGTCGATGGCGATGGCGATGCGCTGCTCTTTCATGTGTTCTCCGGGGCGACGAGGTGGGCGGCGAGGCGAGCGGCAGCCTGCTCACCAACCGCGAGGTGATCCCACGAATCGATGACGAGGTAGCGACGGCCCTTGTGGCTGCGCAGGGTCCCAACCTCCGGCAGTTTTTCGTCGGGCACATCGACGGCAGAGCGCGCTGCGGAAGCGACCGGGACGAAGCGGCCTTTGACCTGTTGCGCGCGGCTGGCAGGAGCGGGCGGCGGGCGGAACTCAAAGCACCCGGCCAGTTGCTGCGCCAAATCTTCAATTTCGTTGCGGTGTTTGGCGATTTCCTTTTCGGCACGCTGCAGGTCGTCGGCCAGCTTGCGCTGGCTGGCGACGGCGTTTTTCTTCGCCGTCTTGTCGGCGGCCTGCATGGCCTCGTCGACACCGCGAAGCTCCTCTGCGCAGGCGTCGCGGCGCTGTTCCGCCGCTTTGAGCGCCGCGCGTCGGTTGGGCAGTTCGCGTTTTGCGTCTTCCGTGCGGCGCTGCCACGCCGCAAGCTGCCTATCGCGCTCGTCGTCCTCTCGTGCCTTGCGCTCGGCCGCGTCTTGTTCGCCGTGAAGCTTGCGCGCGGCGTCCTCGACTTCAGCTGCCTGACTGAGCAGCGTTGCCGCGCCGCCAGGCCCGACCAGCGAAGGCCGTTGCGCGCGCAGCGCCTCCACCCGCTGCAGCAGGCCACCGTGCGTGCGCTCAAAACCCAATAGGGCGCTTTGGAGCCGCTGCAGAGCGCGCCCCATGCGCCCGCGCTCGTGTTTGGCTTCGCCCAGCGCCTCTTGAACGGTCGCGAGGCGCGCTTGCCAGTCCTGGTCGAGCTTGCGCCAGCGACCGACCAGCACGTCCTCCACCGCACCGGCTGGCACGCGAGGAGGCACCACGGTCCACTGATAGCGGACGGTCAGCGCCAGTGGCTGTGCGGCCGGCACCTCGACGGGTGCGGTCGTCGGCAGTTCGCGCAACGAACTCGCTGTCATGTCAGCCAATTCGACGAGTTGTTCGGCCTGCAGACCGCTGGCACTTGCCTCTTCTGGCAGCCAGAATCGGGCGTTGCGATAGGCCGCGTCGCCGATCCTGGCCTCGGTGCGGAACCGCCACACGGGCGCGGCTGCCAACAATTGCCCCAATGCAGCGGATTGGCTGGGGGTAAGGCGGAGCCGCAGGCGGCCCTGCGCACCGGGCATCAAGACTTCGCCCTCGCCGCCACTGACGTAGAGATCCGGCAAGCCTCGGTCGGCCCACACCACTTCGACGCCCGCCTTCGCCAGCCGCGCGAGCTGCCCGTGGTGGCTGGGACCAGCCGGAAACCACAGCCGCCGCGGCGCGACCTCGGGTGGCAGCCCGGCGCTGAGGTGAAGCAGCGCGCCGCCGAGATCTCCGGATAGGTGGGCGTCTGGATCCTCCCACCGCACCGCTGCAGCAGCCGGCATGGCTGGCACGTCGAACGGCCGCTCGCCCACTGCGTGCCACGCGAACTGTCGGCCGTCGGACCATGCCTCCTCGGTCGCCTCGTGCCAAAACAGCCGCAGAAAGACCTGGCGCAGCGCCTGGGCCTGCGCCGGATCGAGCCGCAGCGACCAGTCCCCCCCGATCCACAGCCGCGCTTCGGCCCCGTTCAGGACGGCGGACGCTGGCACCTCGGCGACCCGTCGCACCAGCAGGCGCGGACCCTGGGCCAGAGCGGCGTCGGCGCGGTCTGTGCCCCATTGCGGCCCGACGAGCAGATACACACGCGCCTTGGTGGCGGCGTGGACAAGCAGTTCAGCAATGGCATCTGCGCTGTCGCTGCCGAGAAACGCGAGGATGGCCGTTTCTTTGGCGGGGACCGCTGGCGGCAGCGTGCGCGTCAGCCACTCGCCATCAGCGCACGCGCCAGGACTGGCTTCGCCGCCGACCCAGGCGGTCGGTAGCCGGGCTTCCCCGCGCGCATCCACACGGTCACACAAAGTGCGGTGGATGGTTCCCTGTTTCATCGTGCGCCTCCGGTAAGCCAGTTGCGAAAAGCCGACGCAATTTCGTGCGCCTGCACGCGGGTCGCAGTGAGGTCTTTCCAGCGCAACCGGGTGTCAGGCCCGCCGTCGTCCACGTCCAAGCGCGCGTGCAGAGGGCTGTTGCTCATCTGCCAGCCGAAGCCGGGGCTGCTGGCGTGGCGCACAAGGAAATACCTGTCGTGGGGGACGTCGCGGCCAAATTCGTCGCGGTAGCTGCGGGGTGCTGTACCAGTAAGCTGTCGAATTTTCTTGTAGTCTGCGGCGTCCCCTTCGCTCCAAACGTCGACGATGACGCTTGGGGCCACTGCGCGCAGGGCCGCGACCAGAAGTTGGAGCATCTTGAGGTTGTCCTCGCCACGCACGTAGCGATCGCACAGCAGCACGCGCGCGGGCACGTGGCCGGCGAGCAGGCTTTCCACCAGCTTGCGCATGGGCCACCCCGCCTGGTACGGAACCCGCACCGCACCCTCAGGGGCATCGACAGCAACCAACCCGGGGGCACCAATGCGCATCGGCCCAAGTTCGTCCGCCGCCAGCGTGAACGGCGACAGATCCACAGGAGCGGCGAGAGACCACAGCCGCTGCGGGTCTTTGCACGCCTGCGCCAACAGGTCGTCATGGGACGGCAGTGTGGGCGCGAACGCCTCTAGCGGCGTGTCTTCGGTCAACTGCGCGAACTGCGCGCGGACCGCGGCGCGGCTCCTGTACCCTGGATTCGCGGCCAAATGTCGGTCGAAACGGGCCAGGGCCCAGCGCTGAGCGTCCTGCGCAGAGGCCGGGCCGATGGGCAGGTCGGTCAGGGTGACGTCTTGATAGGTGCCCTTGCCCGGAACCTCCACTTTCCGCAGCGCCAGCGACTTGCGGAAGCTCTCGAATTCGCCGTCTGCGAGCCCGTCAAACGAGACGGCCAGTCGCCGCTGGGCCTGCTGCCAGCGCCCGACAGCGGCCAGCGGACCGGTGGCCCACGTTGCAACCAATTGCCACAGGTCAAGGCCATCGGACTCGGGGTCGTGGCGTATTGGCACCATGGCCGCCTTGCCATTGGTGTTCGGGGCTTCCACCACGCCATCGAGCTGCCACTGGTCCCGCGCTTGGTCGAACTCTAGCGCCCAACGGAAACGGCACACCGCTTTGGTGGCGACTGGCAGCCCGCCGGGCTGGCCGTGGTTGGAGGGCAGGTCGCGGACGATGAACCTGTCCTTTGCGTTGACCACCGAGCGGAACACCTTGCCGCGGTCCGGCTCCATCGCGAGCGTCTCAATGGCCTCAAAGCGGTGGTCGCGGTTGGAGGCGAGTCGCTCGACAGACAGCACGCGCCGTCCGAAGACGGGGTGTTGGGCGAGCCACAGGCCGTACACGCCCTGCTCGGGCACGGGCGCTTCGTCACTTTGTGCCACGTCTTCGCCGAGCGCAGTCAGGCCGCCGCGGGCGTCGCAAAGCCCGATCATCTTGCACCAGGCGATGACGTTGGTCGCGCCAGCGTCTGGCAGACCCGGCAGCGCCGACTGCACCACAGAGGTGGTGATACTGCGGCCGTGGTCCCGCGCAGTCCGGCAAAGCAGGCCCAGTTCAGGACGGCGCTCCAGAAACGCCAATTCGGCGAAAACCGTCACGCGCGTCACTGCGATCTCAGTCGTCAGTTCACATCTCATGGGTTGCTCCTACGGTCGCGGACTTCGTGCGGATCGACGCGGGGCGTTCGGCGAGCGAGTTCTTCAAGCTCCGAGACGCGGCAACTGTGGAAGTAACCGTGGTTTCCGACCACGACCAACTGTTGTCGCGCGCGCGTCACGGCCACGTTCAGGCGGTTCGGGCTGTCGAGGAAACCCGGCCTGCGCGTGTTGCGCATCGACAACAGGACCAGGTCCGCTTCACGGCCCTGGAAGCGGTCCACCGTGCCGCACACGATCTCGACGGGCGTGTCCGGGGCCATGAAACGCGTCTTGCGGTCGTCTCCAGTCACCGCGCGGAGCATGTCGGAGATCGCCCGGTCCTGTTTGGCATAGAAGCACAGGCAGGCCACCTCCCAGACTTTGGGCAGACGGCGGGCGGGCGGCCCCTTGCGCTTCGCCCACGCGAGGAATTCGCGCAGCATGGCGGCCATCAGGCTGATCTCGTCGTAGTTGACGCCCCCCTGCTCGCGACCATCGACGTCAAGCCACGTGCGCCGCGACCGAACCTGGCCGAAGTCCCAGCCGAGCTGGGCGTCGCGGCTCTGGATGGTGTTTGCGTCGCGAAGGGCCTGCCCAGAGTAGAAAACCTCGCGGGGAAAGGCTGCGACGTCGGCGTGCATGCGGTGCTGATAGGTGAGGCTTGCGAACCGTGCGTCGTAGTCCTGTCGCCGCGCGGCCTTCAAGCCAGCGGTGAGCGCACTGCGCCGCTTCGCCCGATCTACGCCGATGCCCTCCTGCAAGACCTCCAAAATGCTTGGCAGCCCGATGTCCTCAAGCTCAGCGAGGGGCTCGTCAATGGACACCGCGGCCGGGCGGAGGCGCTGCAAGTCGCCGCGCAGGCGCTTGCGCTCCCCGTCGTTGCGGCCGTGGCGGAGCTCGTGCAAGCGGGTGAGGCGCCAGGCGATCTCCTGCGCGAGGTCGGCGCGTCGCAACCCTTCCGCCTCGCACGCCTGAGCGTCCGCGATGGTCGTTACGTCGTCTCGCCTGAACTTGCGGTCCCGATTGGACCACTGCAGCGGCCCCGAGCGCTGCAACCACCACGCCTGTCGCGAGAGCAGCACATCGCCCTCATGCAGGGGAGCGCCGGTGCCGGTCAGTTCCTTGGCGATGAGCAGGTTGGCCGGCAGCCACGCGGACACCTCGCCGATCAGGTCATCGCCCACCAGCACCCACTGGGCCGCCGCGAGCCGCAGCGCGTCGACCGCGCCCGCGCGGATTTGGGCGACCGTCACGGCGTCCACCGGCCCGCTCGACGGGCCATGCGTGGCGACGATGCGGACCACCGACAGTTCTGGATGGGGGTGGGCTTGCAGTTCGCGCTCAATCCAGGTCAGCACGCCGGGCCGCTCGACGATGAGCCAGCGCATGGCTGGCTGCAGCAGTCGGTCCTGGATCAGCCGGAACAGCAGCAGGCATGCCCGCTGGTGGTCGAGCGGGAAAACGGGCTTGTCGTACTCGTCCACGAGGTCGCGTAGGTTTGCGACGAGGTCGGCGCGGTCCGCAAAGGGTGGCAGCTGCCGCACGTCGCCGACGATCATCCAGCGCTTGGCCATCACAGCCGGGACCATGAACTCTTGGATGAGCGTCTTGCTGGCCTCGTCCACGATGAGTACGTCCCAGTGGGGCATGGTGGTGATGGGCCGCTCGGCCACGTGCAGGTCGTCGTCTCGACCCCAAAACAGCGGGTGGTTCACGATGCCCATCGTCGTGCCGCAGGTCAGGTTGGCGGCCATGATGACGGTGCGCACCGCCATCTGCTGAAGCTCTGCATCGCCGAAGGCGCCCATCGTCGCTTGCTGGCGCCATGTGGCGACCAAGGCGGCCGCGCGTTCGTCGAGTTGGGTGGACTGCACGGCGTCATCGACCTTGTCGAGCCTGCCGACGCGCACCGCGTCGATGGGCGAAGTGGTCTCAAGCAACCGCTCCAGCACGTTGTCGATGGCGACGTGGGTGGAGGCGCAGAGCAACACCCGCTCTCCCTTTGCCACCAATTGCTGGACGATCTCGCAGATCGCGGTGGTCTTGCCTGAGCCGGGCGGGCCCTCCAGAAACGCGAAATCGGGCGAGCCGAGCGCCTTGGCGACGAACCGCCGCTGCTCGTCCGTGCCGTCGCGGGTGACGTCGGTAAGCGCGCGCCAGCCCTCGTCAGGGATGTGCACGGGCGTCACGCGCGGCCACCGCACATGCTGGGGGTCCTCGCACAGCCGCAGCAGGCCCTGGTGGTGGGGCAGCGGCGCTTCGGCCAGCTGGCGCAGCGCGCGCTTTTGGAGGTGCAGGGTGCGCACGTCTACGGGCAAGTAGAGGATCGTGTCTTGCGGCGGATAGCGGTCGAGCAAGAGCTGATAGCGGTCCTGATCGACCTTCTTGACGTGGAAACACGTGTCTTGGCGATGCCGGGGCTGCGTCCACACTTCGCGAACGTCGCCTTCGCAGAAGGCGGCCCGCGGGTCCAGGAATTCCTCCTCTTGCGTGTCGTTCGGCAGCAAGAGTTGCACCCAGCAGCCATCTCGGCCGGTGGCCTGCGCCTTATGCCAGCGATAGCGCAGGCCATCGGAACCGCGCAGCAGCCCGTCGGCAGGGGGTGTCTCGGTGCGAATGATCCCGTCTTGGACGTCGAAGGTGGCGCCAGCCTGGTCAACCGCGCGCAGACGGCCGTCCAACGTCGGCATCGCCTCGGCCGCGACCTGCTCGCCATCGACGATCAAGGCGCAGTCGCCCACGTGGCCTTCCAAACGCAACAGCCAGTGTCGGCCTTCCTCGTCGGCGCGCGGCGCGGCGGTGAGACAAAGCTCAGTTCCGCCGAGGTCCCAAACCAGTTCGGGAGGTGGTGGCTCCGGCTCGGGCACCACGGCGCTCTCGACCATGCACCACAGCACCCGGTCGCCGGAGAGCAGCGGCGGATCGGCGTGGACCAGCAGCCCGCCTGCGGTCCGCATGGCCGCAGTGAAGCGCACAGCCACCCCGCGGTTAGGCACGAACCCAGTCTGGGCCAGCTCGGGCGCCTTGTCCGCAGGCCAGTCGGCCAGTACCACGCCCGGCTGCCGGCGCGGCACCCGCACCAAGCTGTCCGTCGGAACCAGCTGGATTGACATCAGGTTGCGCACCCACTCCCACGGCAGTTGGTAGCGCGTCTGCCGCTGCTTTGCGGAGTGGATGGCCTGCCCAAGAAAGCGGTTGAACGGCCGCAGCACGTTCGCGGCCTGGTTCATCAGTGGCCGCGCGACATTGGGGTGGCCTGCGGTCGCGTGGAAGAAAAGCACCTTCACGAGCGGACCTCCGGGATGAAGGGGTTGCGGCTCGCCTCTTGGCGCAGCTTTGGCGCTGCAGCCTCGGGTGCCTCCTCGGCAAGCGGCTCGGGCGGATCCCCGGCGGCCAGGCGTGCGCGCACTTTCGCCCATTGGCGCAGGCCGTTGATCTGGTCGCGCATGGTCCGAGACAGCGGAAAGGTGTTGTCGAGCGCGCGCGCAACGTGGTCGGTGTGCAGCTCGCGACCCTCGGCGAAGGCGTCATACAGACCCTCGCGCACGGCCTCCTCCAACTCCGCGCCAGAGAACCCCACTGAGCGCGCGGCGAGGTCTGCGAGCGCAAACTCCTTGGGGTCGCGGCGCTTCTTGGTCAGGTGGATGGCCAAGATGTCTGCGCGAACCGCGCAGGTCGGCAGATCGACGAAAAAGATCTCGTCAAAGCGGCCCTTGCGCAGCAGCTCAGGCGGCAGCATATCGATGCGGTTGGCGGTCGCGACCACAAACACCGGGTCCTTCTTCTCTTGCATCCACGTCAGCAGCGTGCCGACTACCCGCGCGGTGGTGCCGCCATCGGTCTGGTCAGAGCTGCCCATGCCGGCGAGGCCCTTTTCGATCTCGTCAATCCACAGCACACACGGAGCGAGCGCCTGCGCCACTTGCAGCGCCGTTCGAATGTTGCCCTCGGACTGGCCGACGATGCCGCCGAACACCTTGCCCATATCGAAGCGGAGCAAAGGAAACTGCCAGGTCGCCGCAACGGCCTTGGCCAGCAGGCTCTTGCCGCAGCCCTGCACGCCCAGCAGCAGCACGCCCTTGGGCGCGTCCAGCCCGAAGTCGCGTGCACCGGCACCGAACGCCCTGCCGCGCCGGTCGAGCCACGCCTTGAGCTGGTCGAGACCGCCCACGTCGGTCAGGCGGGCGTCGGTCGGGTAGTACTCGAGCACCTCGCTCTGTTTGATGATGCGCTCCTTTTCCTGTGCCACCAGCGGCACCGCCCCATAGTCGAGGCGGTCGAGTTGGGCAGCGGCCTTGCCGAACGCCAACCGCGCTTCCATCACGGTCAAGCCGCGCGCGGCGTCCAGCAGGGCCTCGTCGGCCGAAGTGCGCTTGCCGAGAGCCGCGCCCACGTCGCGCAGCACGACTCGTAGGTCGTCCACGCCGGGCAACTCGAGTTCGATGGTGGGGACCTCCTTGCGCAGGTCGACCGGCAGCCCCGCGAGCGGCGTGGACAGCACGACCACCCTGCGCGGCGAAGGCGGCAACCGCGCGATCTCGCGCAGCCAGCGCAGCAGCGGGTGGTGCTCTTCGCGCAAGAACGGCTGAAAGTCTTCCAGAAGCCAAACGCCGGAGTCTTCCGCACCATGGATCTGGCGCAGGACTTCAAGCGGGTCGGTCGCCCCCGCATCGTCGACGCTGACCTCGCCAGCTTCGTTGCAGGCGTACAGACCGCTGGACTGGCTCCACACCTTCATCGGCAGTTTGAGCTCGTTGGCCAGCCCAGTGACGAGGCCGCGTACCCGCTCCCACTCGTAGGATGCGATGTGCAATACGGATGCACCGGCGCGGGCGAGGTGGAGCATCTGGCCGAAGGTGCTCATGGCACGACCTCTTCTTGGACGGTGGCGGCCGCGGCATGCGTCCCTGGTGCTGCGCACAGCATGGAGCCCGCGTAGTCCAGCCGCAGCCGCAAGCGCTCACACGAACGCGAAATGGATGCGCAGCGTGGCAGGACCATGGCCGCTCGGCGCCGCAGCATGCGGCATTCGGCGACCAAGACGGACATCGCGCAGCAGGTCTGACAGCAGGGCGTGGCGCGCAGACCCTTGGTTGGAAGCTACGCAGGCCCCTCGCTCGGCCGAGCCAGGGCTTGCACACGCCGCAAGCAGCTGATACTGCACCAGAACCCGCACCTGCACCTGTCCGGCGCAGCCGGCTGACCCTGAGAGCTCTGTGCGGTCGCAGTGTCCGTAGTACCAGAGGCCATCCGCACGCAGATCCCCGATGCGGCGATGCCCGCAGTTCAACGGCAATCCCGTGGCATCCCCGGCCCTCAGGCTCCGCCGGCGCCGACCCCGCGATGGCGATGATCCCCAAAAGTTGGCGCCGGTCAGGCACAGCTACAGGCACAGCCTCGGGGCAGGACCAAGGCCGGCGGGCGCGTTGGTCGACGCAGGATTCCTCCCGCCGAACGCAGATCAGTCCTTGGCCCCCGCGTCCGCCCCCACCTTCCACACCGTCAGCCCCGGTTCGCGCACCAGCGGCCTACCCAGCCGCGGCAGGCTAGCCCATGACCTGCCCCTGCATGCGCCCGGCCTCAAGAACCCGATCTCGATCGCTTGCGCGTCCTTGGCGACCCGCACGGCCGACAGCCAGGTTCCGGTCGTCACTACCAGGTACTGTACGGGCCGGCCGGCCCGGCGGGCGGCCTCGAAAAGCGGCGAAGTCGGGTCGGGGGCCGCGTGGACTTGTGCGGCGAGGCGCGGGTTGGCCGTCAGCAGATCCAGGGCGACGACGCGGTGGCGGGTCCGAAACGCGATTTCTCCGGGCGAATCGCTGACCAGCAGGGTTGCGTCGGCGTTGCCTTGGCGTTCGAGCCAGGCGACGACGGTTGCTCCTTCGCTCTGCGGCGTGGGTCGCACGGCCACCCAACTCGCATAGGCTGCGCCGACGACGGCGCCACTGACGGCCAACCAGCGCCCCAGCGCCGGACGGTCGCGCACCGCCAGCACCAGCGCCCAGGTGCCGCCCAGGACCGGCGCAACGTAGTACCACAGCCACGAGGCCGGGTGATGGGTGAGCAGGGCGACTTGCGCCGCGTGCAGGGCGCAGCCGATGGCGAACGCCCACACCAGGGTCCGCAGCCGCGATTGCGCACCTCGGCTCGCGTGCAGGGCCAGGCCCATCGCCGCCAGCGGGGCCCACCCGGCCGCGAGGTTCCACCCGGAGAGCGCCGAGGCGATGCCGCCAACGTGGATACCGCTCGGGCACAGGGCCGGTGCAGTCGACTTGAGCCAACCGGACACCGGCACCCACGCGCCAAACGCCACCCGGTGCCACAGCAGCCAGGTCGCGACTGGCATGGCCATCGCCAGCCACGCCGCCAGGGTGCAACGGCGATGGACCGCATCCCGGTGCCAGGCGAAGAGGATCGCGACGGCAAGGAATCCGTGGTCGAGGCGGGCGAAGATCGCGAACGCCGCGAGAGCGCCGACCATGGTGCCCCCTGCCACCGACCGGGGTGCCGCGAGCCACGCCCGGCTCAGCAGGGCGAGTACGACATAGGACGCCGCCGCCTCGGTGTGCAGCCCGGCCATGGTGGCGACGAAGGCGGTCGCGACGGTTCCGGCCAAAAGCGCAGAGCCCCCGAGCGCCCGCGCCGCCGTCGCCATCGTCCACGCCCCGACCGCGAGCAAGGCGTAGTGCAGGGCGAGCAACCCGCGCGGCGAGGCCACCCAGCGCGGTTCGATGTGGTCCAGGGCCCAGGTCGCGGCCGTCGCCATCCACGTCCACAGCGGGTGAACGCCGTCGGTGTCGAAGACGCCAGAGAACGTGTGCTGGCCAAAGCGCGCCAGGTTGCGCGCGACCACGAGGTAGAAGTACGCGTCGTCCGGAACGAAGCGCTCGGTGCGCCACGCGACCGCAGCGACGGCGACGGCGGCCGCGAGCGCGCAAAGCAGGGCCGGACTGGCGCGGTGCAGGCTGCGGCGCGAGGCCGAGTGGGACGCGGCAGTGGTCGGTGGTGGGGCCAAGCTGTGCGGCCTTCGCCGGCCGAGGCGGTGTCGGCCGGAGGCCAGCGTGCCACAGGTGGCCGACCGGGTCACGGGCTGCGTCGGAGGGCCGGCCGCGGCGCCAGCATGCACGTCGGCGCGGGGCGGGCCGCGGCAGATTGGCCGCGCGGAGCTGTGTGCACGCCGTTCGCAGGCACGGTGCGCCAGGCAGGTGGACCCGCCGGCCCGGAACTGGGCAGTGGACGGATTACGCCGTGGGCACGAATCCCGGGCGTGGCACGTGCCGAGCGGGGCGACGTCCATTCCGCTCCGCGGGTTGTGCCGGAACTCGCCCGCACCTTGACCTTGACGCCCTGGCGCGAGCCGCGCACAGTGCAGCGCGCCGCCTGCGCGGCCTCGTCCACTCCGCCCCCT
>Ga0194120_10003209_pt1 | contig 27004 bp, 23 predicted proteins | sample TA2MahCa65mmetaG_FD_148642 | JGI IMG/M metagenome (GOLD analysis project Ga0194120, IMG submission 148642) | Freshwater microbial communities from Lake Tanganyika, Tanzania - TA2015019 Mahale Deep Cast 65m | ecosystem: Environmental > Aquatic > Freshwater > Lake | place: Tanzania: Lake... | reverse complement strand
CCAAGTTCAAGGCCGAGGTGTACGTCCTCAAGAAGGAAGAGGGCGGCCGCCACACGCCGTTCTTCCCCGGCTACAAGCCGCAGTTCTACGTCCGCACGACGGACGTGACCGGCTCCATCACGCTGCCCGAGGGCACGGAGATGGTCATGCCCGGCGACAACATCCAGATGGAAATCGAGCTCATCCAGCCGGTCGCCATCGAGCAGGGCATGCGCTTCGCCATCCGCGAGGGCGGCCGCACCGTGGGTGCGGGCGTCGTCGCCAGCGTCGTCGAGTAGCCTGGCCCACTAGCCCTCTGGCATGACGTCTAGGCCGCCCGCAGGCTGACGAAGCAGGCGACCGAAAGCGTCGTCCGGAGAAAACCGAGGGCCCCCTCACTCCGCTGGGACGGAAGGGGGGCCTGGGTTGTTGAAGTGACTTCCCGGACGGGAAGCGGCGGTGATGGTGGGCCGCTACTGCGCCATCCCGAGCTCGCGTCCTGATAATTACATAATCGTCGCTCGGGCCTGAAGCTTGAACGGCCGCGGAGCCGAATTAAAACCCAAGAAAACGTGAAGCGCGCGACGGAGCGTTCACGCGAAGAACGCCCGCACCTTTCTCAGGTTTTCGCCGCTTTCCGCCAGGACGTTCCGCGGGTCGTGCGATCCGCCGCTGCCGCCCAGTTCGAAGACGGCGCGGTACAGGCGGCCCTCGTAGTCCGCGTCGCGGTTGCCGGTGGAGAGTTCGCCCAGGTGCCGGACCACCGGATCGCCCGGGAGTTCGGCGTGCTCGTACTGCACGAACGGCGGGTAGTCTTGCCGCTTGACCGGGCCCGAGACGTTGAGGACCTTGACCTGGCCGAACTCGCGCGCCAAGAGGGTCCGATCGCCGAGCAGTTCGCGACTGCGGATGTCGTAGGCCTGGCGGAGGGCGGTGGCGACGGTGTGCGTGCCCTGGCTGTGCCCGGCCAGTTCCACGGGCTTGCCGGCACGGAGGCGCTCGAGCACCTGATCGCGGACGGCGGCCACGGCGGGATCGTGGCCCTTGCCCTGCTGGTTGTCGAGGATCTGCCGGACGTCCCCGAAAAGGAAGCCCAGGAAGCCGCCCAGGAGATTCCGGATCGGATCCCCGAACTGCGGCGCGGCGGTGGCATTGTGCACCAGGCGCACGTTGCGGCCGATGCGTTCGGAGAGGTCCGCGACGCCGGCGGCCGACGCGGCGAAGTCGGCCCCCGCGCCGTTGACGAAGAGAATGGGTTCCTTGCCCGTGGCGTCGCGCGGCGTGACGTGGACATGGCTGGAATCGCCGTCCGTGGGCAGGTCCGAGCGGCCGAACAGGAGATTGCCGAGGAACTCGCCGATTCCCTCGAGCAGGGATTTCGGGCGCGGCGGACCCGCGTCGGCGGCAGCCCTGGCGCTCTCCCGAGGCTTGGCCGCCGGTTGTGCCCGCTTGGCAGGGGGACGGTTGATCTCCACTGTCGTTCCGGGACGTCTGACCGCTCCCACAGCCATGGAAAACCTCACAAAAACACGAGCAAGAAGTACCTGGCCCTTATGGGCTTGCGGGGCCGGGAAGGCGCGTTCTTTCTCAGGAACTTAATCTTTCGTACGTAGTGGCGCGGAGCGAGGTCTGGCGCGTCCCCGTAGAAAGCCGAAGATTGCGCAAAGGCGGTGGGGGCGCGGTACAATGGCCCGCATGGTTCAACCCGGATTTGCAGCTCTCATCGCGCTATTGCTAGCTTCTGTCGCCATTCCGCTGGTGATGCTGGGCGTTTCATCCATCCTGCACCCGCGCGGCGGCAAGGAGCTCAAATACCTGACCTACGAGTCCGGCGAGATCCCGGTCGGCAACGCCTGGATCCAGTACAACGTCCGCTACTACCTGTTTGCCTTGATTTTCGTCGTCTTCGACGTGGAAAGCGTGTTCCTGTACCCGTGGGCCGTGGCCTACAACCAGTTGGGCCTCTTCGCTTTCGTCGAGGCGATGATCTTCGTGGGCATCCTCACGCTCGGCCTGGTCTACGCATGGCGGAAGGGGGCGCTCGAATGGGCGTAGGAGCGACATTGCCGCCCGAACTCGAGAACAACGTCGGCATCACGACGATCGACGCGCTCTACAACTGGGCCAAGTCCAACTCGGTCTGGCCCCTGGGCTTCGCGACCGCGTGCTGCGGCATCGAGATGATCGCGACCGTCACGCCGCGCTTCGACATCTCGCGCTTCGGGTCTGAGGTCTTCCGCGCCACGCCGCGGCAGGCCGACCTCATGATCGTGGCCGGCACCATCACCAAGAAGATGGCGCCGGTCGTCAAGCTGCTCTACGAGCAGATGCCCGAGCCCAAGTGGGTCATCGCGATGGGCGCCTGCGCCGTGGCCGGCGGCGTCTTCAACGAGTGCTACAGCGTGGTGGACGGCGTGGATCGGCTCATCCCGGTGGACGTCTTCATTCCCGGCTGCCCGCCGCGGCCGGAAGCCGTCATTCACGGCCTCATGCAGCTCCAGAAGAAGATCCGCACCGAGAGCATGCTGGATCGGCAGGAGCGCATCGCGCGCCACCTGGCATACCAGAAGGAACTCTCGGACGAGGCCACGCGGCGCCATCTGGGCGACGACACCAAGCTGCAACTGCCGGGGTTACCGACATGAGCGACGAAGACAAGAAGGCCACCCCCGAGGCCGGCACGGAGGCCGGCCCCACCCGGGACGCCCCCACCGGGGACGCCCCCACCGGGGACGCCGGCCCCATCACGGAGGCCGGCTCCACCAAAGAAGCGACCGTGGCGGCCGCGCCAGCTCCTGCGCCCGCCGTTCCGAAGGCGCCGGCCAAGCCGGCCGCTCCGCCGCTGGAGCTGTCGCCGGCCGGCAAGGCGCTGGCCGACGCCGTCGCTGGCCTCGGGTTCGATCTCGGCGAGGCCAGGCCCGACAGCTGGGGCAACCCGACCTTCGAGGTCGCGCCCGATCGCCTCGTGGACCTGGGCACGGCCCTCAAGGCGAAGCTGGGCCTTTCGTACCTCGCATGCCTCGCTCCGCTGGATTGGCCCGATCGCTGGGAGGTCGCCTACCACCTCTACGATTTCGAGCGCAAGACCTGGCTCGCGCTCAAGACGCGCATCCCCAAGGACCAGGTGCAGATCCCGTCGGTGACGCCGCTCTGGCCTGCGGCCAACTGGTACGAGCGCGAGGGCTACGACATGTACGGCGTCGAGTTCGCCGGGCACCCGCATCTCGCCAGGCTCCTGATGAGCGACGACTGGCAGACCTTCCCGCTCCGGAAGGACCATCCGATGGACCTGGAGGGTGGGTACTGATGTCGGGCCTCAACATGATCGAAGTCCGCACCGAAGAGATGGTGCTGAACATGGGCCCGCACCACCCCAGCACGCACGGCGTGCTGCGCCTGGTGCTCACCCTCGACGGCGAGATCATCCGGAGCTGCAGCCCGGTCATCGGCTACCTGCATCGGGGAATGGAGAAGCTCGCCGAAAACCGCACCTTCGTGCAGTACCCGGGCATCATCGACCGCTACGAGTACCTCACGGCGATGTTCACGGGCGTGCTGTACTCCATGAGCGCGGAGAAGATCGCCGGCATCGAGGTGCCCGAGAAGGCCGTCTGGATGCGGATGATCATGATGGAGCTCAACCGCATCGCGAGCCACCTGTTCTGGCTCGGGACGTACATGCTGGATCTGGGCGCCAACGGCCTGCTGTTCTATGCCCTGCGCGAGCGCGAGATGATCCTCAACCTCTTCGAGGAGGTCTGCGGCGCCAGGCTGCTCTACAGCTACGCCTGCGTCGGCGGCGTGCGCTTCCCCAACTCCCCCACGTTCGAGAAGCACTGCCGGGAGTTCCTGAAGCTGTTCCCCGATCGCATCAAGGACTACGAAGCCATCGTCACCGACAACCCCGTCTTCCTGGAGCGCGTGGACGGCGTGGGCGTCTTCGACAGGCAGGCCTGCCTCGACTACGGCGTGAGCGGCCCGCCCCTGCGGTCGGTCGGGGTCAAGAAGGATCTGCGCAAGGACAACCCCAGCCTGTTCTACGACCAGGTCGCGTTCGACGTGCCCATCGGCACGCGCGGGGACACCCTCGACCGCTACCTGCTCCGCATCGAGGAGATGCGCCAGAGCGTCCGCATCATCGAGCAATGCCTCGACAGGATGCCGGCCGAAGGCGCCTACAAGGCCAAGGTCCCGGCCGTCATCAAGGTCCCGCCCGGCGAAGTCTACTTCGCCCTCGAATCGCCGCGGGGCGAACTCGGAGCCTACATGGTCACCAACAACGCGGACAAGTGCTACCGGCTCAAACTGCGCTGCCCGTCCTACAACCACACCCAGTTCCTGCCGGTCGCCATCGTGGGCCAGAAGGTCTCCGACGTGATGGCCATCTTCGGCAGCCTCGACGTCATCCTGCCGGAGGTCGATCGGTGAACGCCCTGCTCGACGCCTTCTTCGGTATCCCGCCGTTCTGGCTCGGGGCCATCGGCTCGGTGCTGGTGATCTTCCTGGTCGTGCTGCCGGCGGTCATCGTGATGGTCCTGTGGGAACGCAAGTTTCTCGGCATGCTCACCCAGCGCCCCGGGCCAAACCGCGTGGGCGGCCGCTTCGGCCTCCTGCAGACGGTCGCCGACGCGCTCAAGCTCCTCACCAAGGAGGACTTCACGCCCAAGGACGCCGACCACAAGCTGTTCTTCATCGCGCCCGTCCTCTTCATGGCCCCCACGTTCCTCGTCTACGCGGTGATCCCGTTCGGCCACTTCGGCGGCAAGGATTACGCGCCGGCGATCATCGCGGACCTCCGTACCGGGGTCTTCTTCCTGGCGGCCGTCTTCTCGATCCACACGGTGGCGATCCTCATGGCGGGCTGGGCGTCCAACAACAAGTACTCGCTGATGGGCGGGATCCGCGGCGTGGCCCAGGCCATCAGCTACGAGCTGCCGCTGGTCTTCAGCTTCCTGGGCGTGGTGCTGCTGACCGGGTCGATGTCCACCGTGGACATGGTCAGGGCGCAGGATGGCTGGTTCTACAACTGGTTCTGCTTCGCGCAGCCCGTCGCGTTCCTCATCTACCTGATCTGCGCGGTGGCCGAGGTCAATCGCGTGCCGTTCGACATCCCCGAGGCCGAATCGGAGCTGGTGTCCGGCTTCAACACCGAGTACTCGGGCATGCGCTTCGCGATGTTCTTCCTCGCCGAGTACGCCTCGCTGCTGGCCGTCTCGGCCCTGGCCGCCACGGTGTTCCTCGGCGGCTGGAACGCGCCGTTCCCGACGCCCGCAGCGATCGCGGCGAGCACGGTCGGCATGTTCGTCTGGTCGGTGGCCTGGTTCACGCTCAAGGTTGCCGTGCTCATCACCGTGGCGATCTGGGTCCGGGGCACACTGCCTCGCCTCCGGGCCGATCAACTCATGAACTTCGCCTGGAAGGCCCTGGTGCCCCTGGTGCTGATCAACATCTTCGCGACGGGCCTGCTGGGGCTGTGGGGCCGGCCGGCCGTGGCCGCCGGGATGTGGCTCGCGATCGCCTTGTTCTGGGCATACGGTGCGGCGCGGACGCCCAGGTTCCACGAGCGGCGGAGGAGGGTGGCATTTTGATGGCTCTGGGCTTCGAGGCCGGCACGGAGGCCGGCCCCACTGGGGGTGCACCGTGAGCGACGGGATCAAGAGCCTGAACCCGCTGGAGCGGGCATTCCAGGGGGCCAAGGCCGTGGCCGCGGGCCTCGCGACGACGCTCAAGCACGCCGCGCGGCCCGAGATCACGATCAACTATCCCGAGGTCCGGCCGGAGATCCCCGCGGCCTTCCGCGGCCTGCCCGGGTTGCCGCCCACCCGCGAGGGCAAGACCTGGTGCATCTCCTGCAACGCGTGCGCCCGCGTCTGCCCGCCCCAGTGCATCTACATCACCAGCCACAAGGGCGATGACAAGAAACTGGTGCTCGACGACTTCGTCGTGGACGCCAACCTGTGCATCATGTGCGGCCTCTGCGAGGAAGTCTGCCCGGCGCCCGCCGACGCCACCAAGACGGATTACCCGGGCGTGGCCATCCAGTTGACGCATCTCTACGAGTTCTCGGGCTACACCCACGAGGACCTGGTCTTTCACTTGCCGCAACTGGAGCAGATAGGCGCCGAATTCAACCGCAACACCAGCCGCGACCTGCCGGGCAAGCCCGGCACGCTCCGGTACGCGGAAAAAGAGGTCAAGTAGCCCGTGGACGCCCAGCAAATCCTGTTCTACGGCCTCGCCGCCCTGATCCTCGGCTCGGCGGCCGGAGTCGTGTTCCTCAAGAACACCGTGCACTCGGCCTTCCTGCTGGTCCTGACGTTCGGCAGCATCGCCGCGGTCTTCCTGATGCTGAACGCCGACTTCGTGGCCATGGCGCAGTTGCTGGTGTACGCGGGAGCGGTGGTGATCATGCTGCTCTTCGCGCTGATGCTTACGCAACGGCGCGAGACGGCGGTCATCGGTGGCGTCAACGAGTCGCGCAGTTTCGTGGCGGGCCTGACCAGCCTCCTGCTCTTCGTGGTGTATTTCCGGGTGGTGAGCGCCTCGCCGTGGGGCACCGCCGACCATTCCAGGACCGTCATCGAGGCCGCGGTCAAGGGGCCGGGCGGCACGGCCATGATCATCGGCCAGGAGTTCTTCGGGACCTGGCTGCTGCCTTTCGAGGTCGCGTCGGTGCTCCTCCTGATGGCCCTGATCGGCGCCATCATGCTGGCCAAGCGCGAGACTTGAGGCCGGGAAACAGGAAATCGCAGCAATGTTCAGTGTACCGTCCATCCAGGCGCCATTCGGCCTCCCGCACTTCTTGATCCTGGCAGGAGCCCTCTTCTGCCTCGGGCTCTACGGCGTGCTCTCCCAGCGCCACGCGGTGCGCGTGCTGATGAGCCTCGAGCTGATGCTCAACGCCGTCAACATCGTCTTCGTGGCCTTCTCCAACTACTTGCCGTCCGCCACGCCGCTGCGCGGGCAGATCTTCAGCCTCTTCATCATCGCGGTGGCAGCTGCCGAGACCAGCGTGGCCCTGGCTATCTTCCTGCTCATGTACAAGCACTTCCAGTCGGTTGACATGGAAAAAGTCGAGACTTTGAAATGGTAAGCGACCAGCTCTTCCTCTTCGGCCTGCAAGTTCAGTCGCTGGTCTGGCTGATCCCCCTGCTGGCGCTCCTGGCCAGCGCGGCGTGCGGCGCCCTGTGGCTGGGCGGCGAGCGGCGCGAGGAAGTCTTCAACGCCATCGCCCTGGGATCCATGACGCTCGTGCTGGTGGCTTCGGGCGCGCTGTTCGGGTTCGTGATGGGCGGCAGCCACGTGATCCCCCGCATGGACCTCCCCTTCCTGCAGATCGGCGACAAGACGCTCGCCCTCACCGTGGCGGCCGACACCCTGTCGGTGCTGATGCTCGTCGTGGTGGCCCTGGTCAGCTTCCTGGTCCAGCTCTACTCCACGTCGTACCTGCACGACGACGAGGGCTACGGCCGGTACTTCTCGTTCATCAACCTGTTCTCCTTCGCGATGCTCGCCCTGGTGGTCGTGGACGATCTCCTGGCGGTCTACATGTGCTGGGAGCTGGTGGGCCTCGGCTCCTACCTGCTGATCGGGCACTGGTACAAGAAGCCCGAAGCGGCCCAGGCCGCCAAGAAGGCGTTCGTCATCACCCGCATCGGCGACTTCGGCTTCCTGCTGGGCATCCTGATGCTGTTCGGGATGTTCGGGACCCTGGAGCTGGATGCCCTGGCCGAGAAGGTCACGCACCTCGAGGGCGTGAAGGCCGCATTCGGCCTGGCGCCGGAAGCCGGCCTGCTGGTCGCGGCCGTGCTCCTCTTCTGGGGCCCCATCGGCAAGAGCGCCCAGTTCCCCCTGCACGTGTGGCTCCCCGACGCGATGGAGGGCCCCACGCCCGTTTCGGCCCTCATCCACGCGGCCACGATGGTCGCGGCCGGCGTGTACCTGACGGCGCGCACGATGTTCCTGTTTGCCGCCGCGCCGCACGGGGCGCTGCAGTTCGTCGGCTGGATTGGCGCCATCACCGCGTTGCTGGCCGGCTCGCTCGCGCTCGCGCAATGGGACATCAAGCGCATCCTGGCCTACTCCACGGTGTCGCAACTGGGCTACATGATGCTGGCATTGGGCTTCGGGCCCATCGGCGTGGCAGCGTCCATCTTCCACCTGTTCAATCACGCCTTCTTCAAGGCCCTGCTCTTCCTGGGGTCGGGGAGCGTCATCCACGCCACGCATTCGCAGGACATCCGCGAGATGGGCGGGCTCCGGAAGTACATGCCGTGGACGTTCTGGCCGTTCACGATCGCCACCTTGTCCATCGCGGGCGTGCCGCTGCTGTCGGGCTTCTGGAGCAAGGATGCCATCCTGTACCTGGCCTGGGAGCACGACAAGGCGTTGTGGGCCGTCGGGACGCTCGTGGCCGGCCTCACGGCCTTCTACATGGCGCGGCTCTGGTTCTACACCTTCGCGGGCACGTACCGGGGAGAAGCCGAGGGACGGGCGCATCCGCACGAGTCGCCCTGGCCCATGACGTTTCCGCTGGCCGTGCTCGCGGTCCCATCGGTGCTGTCGGGCTACTGGGGCACGCCCTGGGCGGACGGGTTCAAGGACTTCCTGATGGGTGGCCTCGCGCATTCGCAGCATTTCGCGATCGGTGCGGGGCACGGCGTCGCGCACGGCGCGACACATGGGGCCGGCGGGACGCCGGCGCTCCCGGGTTTTCTCGGCTTGCCAGGCGCTGAATGGCTCGTCATGGGCGTCTCGACCATGGTGGCCCTCGGCGGCCTCGCGGCGGCCTGGGCGTGCTACGGCCGGCAGGCCGCGACCGAACCCCTGGAGAGGCTCGGCGCCGTCTGGACCTTCCTGGCGCGGAAGGCCTACTTCGACGAACTCTACGCCGCCATTCGCGACCGCGTGGTATGGGCCTTCGCGGGCTTCTGCTCGGGCTTCGACAAGTACGTGGTGGACGGCCTGGTCAACCTGGTGGCGCTTGGCAACATCGGCGCCGGCGAGGGCCTCCGGCAAAGCGAGACCGGCAAGGCGCAGACTTACCTCTGGACGCTGGTGGCCGGCACGACGGTGTTCGCGGTGGTCATGGTCGTGTTCCAGAACAGCATCTGGGCCTGGGCGGGCGCGGTCGTGGCCCTGCTGGTCATGCTTGTGTTCGGCCTCTACGATCGCCTGGCGAAGGCATAGCGGGACAACGAGATGAACTCCTACCTCCTCACCGCGGTACTCGCGATCCCCCTCCTGGGCGCCCTGCTCACGGCCCTGTTCGGCCCCGCCGATCCCAAGGGGCCGCGCGCCATCGCCCTGATGAGCACGATCGCGTCCCTGGTCGCCACCGCGGCCCTCGCGCTGACGCGCTTCGATCCGGTTGCCTCCGGCCTGCAACTCGAAGACATGGTCGCCTGGCTCCCGGGCCTCAAGATCAGCTACCACGTGGGCGTGGACGGCCTGTCCATGGCCATGTTGCTGCTCAATGCCCTGCTGTGCTGCGTCGCCGTGGTCGCCTCCTGGAACGTGCGGGAGCGCCCGACGATGTACTTCGTCCTTTTCCAGATCCTGCAGGCGGGCGTGGCGGGCGTCTTCGCCGCGCAGGACCTGCTCCTGTTCTTCGTCGCCTGGGAACTCGAGCTCATCCCGATGTACTTCCTCATCGCCATCTGGGGTGGCGCCAGGCGCGAGTACGCGGCGATGAAGTTCCTGCTCTACACGCTGGCGGGTTCGGCCCTGATGCTGGTGGCCTTCATCGGGCTGTACCTGATCGCGTCCAACAACGCCGACATGTCGGTCATCCTCTCGCAGCACAAGAATGCGCTGCACGGCACCGCTCTGGCGTGGGCCGAACTGCCGCTCTTCCTGTTCCTCTTCGTGGGCTTCGCCGTGAAGCTCCCGAGCTTCCCCTTCCACACCTGGCTGCCGGACGCGCATGTCGAGGCATCCACGCCCATCTCGGTGATCCTGGCCGGCATCCTCCTCAAGATGGGAGCCTACGGCCTCATCCGCTTCAACTGGACCCTGTTCCCCGAACTGGTCAAGGATCTGGCGCCATGGCTGCTTGCGCTGGGCGCGTTCAACATCCTCTACGGCGCACTGGTCGCGATGCGCCAGACCGACATGAAGAAGCTCATCGCATACAGTTCGGTGAGCCACATGGGCTTCGTGCTCCTGGGTCTGGCGGCCCTCAACTCGGCCGGCATCAACGGCGCGATCTTCCAGATGGTCAGCCATGGCCTCATCACGGCGATGCTCTTCCTGGGGGTCGGGGTGGTCTACGACCATACCCACACGCGGGACATCGAGAAACTCGGCGGCCTGGCCGAGCGCATGCCGGTGGCGGCGTTCCTGATGATCGTCGCGAGTCTGGCGTCGCTCGGCCTCCCCGGCCTATCGGGCTTCGTGGCCGAGTTCCTGGCCTTCCTCGGAGGGTTCCAGGCGAATCCCGCCGTGACGACCGCCGCGGCGGTGGGGGTCGTACTCACGGCATTCTACATGCTGTTCATGGTGCAACGCGTGTACTTCCAGCAGCTCAAGCCCGAGAACACCCAGGTCGTCGATTGCTCGCTCCGCGAGGCGTTGCCGCAAGCGATCCTGGCCGTCCTCGTCCTCGCGATCGGCTGCTATCCCGCGTTGCTGGGCCACACGGTGAACTCCTTCGTCGTGGCCTACATGCCGGGATTAGGGCTGTAGATGCGAACCAATGCCGCCAAGGTTGCTTTCATCCTGCTCGGCGCCGCGCTAGCGGCGCCGCTCGCCGTTCGAGCGGCCACGCCCGGGGGCGTCATCCAGGTTGGGCGCGGCCAGTCCGTGCAGGCGGCCCTCGGCAAGGCGGTCCCTGGCGAGACGGTGGTCTTCGACGGCGTCCACACCGAGCGGGTGACCGTGCCGGAGGGAGTCACGCTCCGCGGCCTGGCCGGATCCGCTCTGGAGGCCGAGGAAGGGCCGGTGGTACTGGTCTCGAAGGTCAAGGGCGTGCGCCTGCTGAATGTGACGGTGCGCGTGACCAAGCCGGGCGCCTACCTGGGGGAAGGCGCGGTCGCGGTTCTGGATGCCGAGGCCGAGATCGGCTCGTGCCGCGTGATCGGGCCCCAGGGAGACGCCCCCATCGGCGTCGGGATCGCCGTGCGGGGGAAGAGCCGCGCGCTGGTGACGGGGAACCACGTCGAGCGGTTCTTCATGGCGGGCATCGGGTTCTACGGCCAGGCGGCCGGCGAGGCGTCGGGCAATCGCTCGACGCTCAACCGCTTCGCGGGGATCGAGGCGAGCGGATCGGGCGATCTCTGGATTCGCAAGAACGCCCTCGAGGACAACGGTGTCGCGGTCAAACTGGTGGCCGGGGGAAAGACCGTCATCGAGCAGAACGTCTGCAAGCGTAACGCGGGTGGCGTCGAGATTCTTGGCGACGCGCACCCTACCGTGGCCGACAACACCTTCGAGGGCGGTGAGGGCCCGCAGATCGCATTCCGCGACACGGCCGAGGGCGTGGCCGACAGCAACGAACTGCGCCTGACCAAGGGCGGCATCGAGGTCTCCGGCTCCGCGGCGCCGCGCCTGCGCGGCAACCACATCGAGGCGTTGCAGGGCGCCGCCCCGGCCATCGCCTTCCTCGACCTGGCCCGGGGGGCGGCCGAGGGTAACGTCATCCGCAAGAACGGCGGGCCGGGAATCGTCGCGAAGGGGGCTTCGCGGCCGGCCGTGGCACGCAACGAGATCGTGGAGAACGCGGGCGACGGCGTCCTGGTGACCGACAAGAGCCTGGCGTCGGTCGATCGCAACACCGTCAAGGGCAACGGTCGCTTCGGCTTCGCCGTCGCCGGCGAAGCGTCGCCGTCGCTGTCATTCAATCTGGCGCGGGATAACGCGTCGGGCGGCTTCTCGATCGGCGGCGGATCGGCCGGCATGCTCGAAGGCAACGTCAGTTCCGGCCGGCAACCGCTGGGCTTCACGGTCGGCGACGAGGCGGCGCCCTTCATGGTGCGCAACACCGCGGAAGGGAACGCGGGCAACGGCTTCGCCTTCGGCGGCAGGGCTCGCGGGGCGGCCGTGGCCAACGTCTCGCGGGCCAACGGCGGCGCGGGCTTCGAGGTCGCCGACGACGCCGCGCCGTCGCTGCGCGAGAACAGCGCGGGCGAGAACCGGGGCGCGGGCATCGCCTACCTGGGCAAGGGCGCGGGCCAGGCCATCGGCAACCTGTGCCACGCCAACCGTTCCGACGGCATTCGCGTGACCGGCGAGGTGTCGCCGGCACTGCGCCGGAACGTCCTGTCCGCGAACAGCGGCGCGGGCATCGCCATCCTGGACGCGGCGCGCCCGGAGGCCGCCGGCAACGAGTGCAAGCACAACCTGCAAGCCGGCATCCTGGTCGACGGCAAGGCTTCGCCGCAACTCCGCGAGAACGTGGTCGAGGCCGCGTGGACGCCTGCCGGTTCGCCGCCGGACGCCGTCCTGGAATCCGCCGGCCGGGCGGACGATCCCGAGGGCATCGTCTTCCGGGGCGACGCCGGCGGCGTGGCCGATTCCAACGTCTGCCGGCGAAACCCCGGAAGCGGCATCCGGGTCGCGGGGAACGCTTCGCCGCTCCTGGTACGCAACACGCTTGAAGCCAACCAGTCCGGCATCATCCTCGGCGGCAAGTCCGGCGCCCAGGTCGAGAAGAACGTGAGCCGGGACAACTGGCGCAACGGCATCGAGGTGACCGAGGAGGCCTCGCCGTCGCTGTCCGACAACGCCGCGTCCGGCAACCGCATCGGCATCGCCTACTTCCGCAAGGCCGGCGGCGTCGCCCGGACCAACACGCTGCGCGACAACAAGTACGCCGGCCTGGCCGTGGTGGGCGAGGCGCGGCCGGTGCTCCGCGAAAACGTGATCGAGGAGAACCGGACCGGCATCCGTTTCGAGGCGCGGGCGACGGGCGAAGCGTGGGCCAACGTGTGCCGCAAGAACCTCTGGACCGGCATCTGGGTGCAGGAAGACGCGAGCCCCAGCCTGCAGGGCAACTCCCTGGAGGGAAACTTCGGCGCGGCCATCGTCTTCTCGGACTTCGCCAGGGGCGAAGCGGTCGGTAACACCTGCAAGGGTAGCCAGTTCCCGCGCTACAAGGGCCTCGAGGGCGAGGGCATCGTCGTGCAAGGCCGCGCGGCGCCGCGCCTGGCCCGCAACCAGATCGAGGGGAACCACCGCCACGGCATCCTGTACCGGGAGCAATCGGGCGGCGGCGCGGCCGACAACCGGATCGTCGGCAACGGCGGCGCGGGGATCGCCCTGCTGGGCGAGAGCGACCCGGCCCTCACGCACAACGTGCTGGTTTCCAACCGCGTCGGCATCTCGTACGCCGATCGCGCGGGCGGAAGCGCGGTGGACAGCCTCGTGCGATCGAGCGTGACCGACGGCGTTGCCGTGCTCGACTGGGCGGCTCCGCAGATCCTGCGCAACACCGTCGTCGAGAATGGCGAGGCGGGCCTGCGCGTCCTGCGCAGGGCCTCGCCCAAGCTGGGCGGAAACGTCGTGACGCGCAACCGCGTGGGCGTCGCGACCGACCAGGTGGACTTCCCGCGGCCGTGGTCGGCCGGCGACAGCCTGATCAAGGACAATCGCGGCCAGAACTTCGACGGCCAGGTGCCTGGCGGCGTGGCGGCCACCCGGAGTCTGACGTTCGTGTCAGAGGCCGATCTCGTCCTTGCGGGCGAGGCGGGCGGGCCGGATCCCTCACTGGGCTGGCCGGGACCCACCGGCCGCGCCACCCAGGTCGTCGCGCCGCTGCCGGCGCCGGCGGAAGCGCCCGCCACGGCCTCGCCGGCGGCCGCCGAGGCGACGCCGGCATCACCTTCAATCCCGGCGCCCGCGCCGGCCGCGACGGCCTCGCTCCCGTCCCGGTAGGGGAGGCCGGCCCTCAGCCCAGGGAGGCCAGCTGGCGATCGCCGGGGTCGTCCTGGCTCCAGGCCAGCGCGGCAAAGGCGGGAAGCGATTCAGGAGCGGCTTCCCGCGGCAGCTCCGCGGCGTCCGGCCGGCCGCGCAGGCTGCGGAGGCGCTTGAGCTCGTCCGACAGTTCCACGTGGTCGGAGAGGCGCATCAGGTCGTAGCTGACCTTGGCGAGCGGATCGAGGATGGCTTCGAGCAAGGCGCGATCGGGGAAGGGCTGCGCGCGGGCGATGTCCAGCGCCTGGCGCAGCAGGCCGTCGGCCGCTTCTCGATGACCGGAGCGGGCGCGCGCCTGCCCGAGAGCGGCCTTCGCCCAGGCCAGATGAACGTGCTGCTGTCCCCGACACCGCTTCACGACCGTCACGGCTTCTTCCAGCGTCGCGATGGCCCCGTGGAGGTCGCCCATGTCCACGTGCAACTCGCCCAGCGCGATCAGCCCGTGGCCGAGGAACGCGTCGTCGAGCCTCGTCTGGCGCAACGTGCCGATGGCGCGCCGCAGGAGGACCTCGCGCTCCGCGTGGGAATCGGCCGCGAAGCCCGAGTCTTCGCCGATGAGCTGCGCAAGAAGGAAATTCGTGATGGCGGTGCGCAGGTGAAGGACGCCGTGGCGGCGCTGCTGGAAGCCCAGAGCCCAGCGAGCGAACTGGAGCGCTTGCGGGACGGCAGCCAGGTGCGCGTAGGCCAGCGCCAGCTTGAGTGCCAGCTCCGGCGCTTCATCCGGTTCGCCGAACAGCCCGCGAAAGCCCGCGGCGGCTAGCAGGTGCTCGAGGGCGGGCCCCGGCCCGCCCGCCAGAAGGTGGGCCTCGCCGGCGGCGAGGTGGGCGGCAGCCAGGTCGGCGGCCCGGCCGGCCGTCTGCCGCTCCAGGATGGGCAGGGCCTTGCCGAGGAAACCGAGCGCCTGGTCGGGCTCCGCCAGGTCCACGTAGAGCTGTGCGGCCGCAAGCGCGTGGCGGGCGAGATCGAGCGTTTCGGCCTGCCATTGCGCGCTGCAGTAGGCCAGCATCGGCCTGAGCAAGGTCCGGGCCGTCCCGGGCTGGAGCGCGGCCGCACGCCGGCCGGCGAGATCGCGCATCCAGTACAGCGAGTGATTGCGAGCCATCCACTAGGCAATATCCCCCGAAATCGCGCCCCCGGGCGTTAAGAATCTTGCCGCTGCGCAACGAATGGCAATAGAATTGGCGATGCCGTTCGATCTCGCAGTCGTCGCCCCTGAACTACTCGTCACCTTCCTCGCGGTCGCGGTGCTGTGCTGGGACTGGGTGACCGGCAGGAAGCGTTCCCTGGGCATGCTCGCGCTCTTCGGGCTCCTGGCGGTCGGCGGCGTCATCATCGGCCAGATGGCGGCAGGCGGCGGCGTCGGGACCACGCTGGCGGGCATGTTCTTCGGCGACCAGTTCGGCTTGCTGCTGCGGCTCGGGGTCGCGCTGAGCGCCGCCTTGGTGGTCGCGCTGTCGCTGGATTTCGTGGGCGAGCGGCCGTATGGCGGCGAGTTCTACGCCCTGCTGCTGATGGCGGTGCTGGGCGCCATGCTTGCCGTCACCGCCGGAGATCTCGTCGAGATCTTCCTGGCGGTCGAGTTGCTCAGCATAGCCAGCTACGTGCTATCCGGCTGGGCGAAGGAGGAGCGGCGCGGCGCCGAGGCGGCGCTCAAGTACTTGCTGTTCGGCGGCACGAGCTCGGGACTCTACCTGATGGGAGCCGCCCTGCTGTTCGGCATCACGGGCACCACCCAGCTCCAGGCCATGGCGGGCCAGTTGCAGGGCGCACAGGGCCCCTTCGCCGGCGTGGCGCTCCTGGGCGGTCTGCTCGCGATCGCCGGCCTCGGCTACAAGGTGGCCGCCGTGCCGTTCCACGGCTGGACCCCCGATGTCTACGAGGGCGCACCGGTGCCGGTCGCGGCGTTCCTCTCGGTCGGCTCGAAGATCGCCGGCTTCGCGGTCCTGGTCCGCCTGCTCACGCTGGGCCTGCCCAGCCTGGCGAGCCACTGGCAGATCGTGGTGGCTCTGGTCAGCGTGGCCTCGATGACGTTCGGCAACCTCGTCGCCCTGACGCAGTCCAACGTCAAGCGGATGCTCGGCTACTCCAGCATCGCGCAGGCGGGCTACCTCCTGCTCGGCCTGGTGGCCGCGGCGAGCGTCAAGACCGAGAGCGTCGGCCTGGCGGCGATGGTCTTCTACCTGCTCGGCTACGTGTTCATGAACCTCGGCGCCTTCGCGGTGGTCACGGCGTACGCCCACCTCACGGGGCGGGAGGAGATGCGCGACTACGCCGGCCTGGCGGTTCGGAGCCCCTGGCTCGCGTTCTTCATGCTGGTGTGCATGGTGAGCCTCGCGGGCCTGCCGCCGTTCGTCGGCTTCTGGGGCAAGTTCTACCTCTTCGCCGCGGTGGTGCAGTTCGCCCAGGAGACGGCCAGCCCGATCTACCTGTGGCTGGCGGTGATCGGCGTGCTGAATTCCGTCGTCTCGATGTACTACTACATGCGCATCCCCAAGGCCATGTACCTGGAAAAGGGCGACTCGACCGAACCGCTCCTGCCCTTGCCGGCGCTATCTGCCACGGCGTTCGTGGGCGCGGTCGGCGCGTTCGCGATGTTCATCTTCCCGCAGCCGGTCTGGGAGCAGGCTCTGGCCGCGGTGCGGACCTTGCTGTAGGCGGCGCCGCCCCATGAGCGACATTACCGTCGAGACCGTCAGGCACGTGGCCAAGCTGGCGTGCCTCGCCCTGACCGCCGAGGAGGAATTGCGGTACACCGAGCAACTCGGCAAGATACTCGATTACGTGCGGCAACTCTCGGAGCTGGACACGAGCGGTCAAGAGCCCACCAGCCACGCCATTCCGATTGCCAACGTCCTCCGGCCGGACATCCCCCGCCCGGGTCTGGAGCGCGCTGACTTGCTAGCCGCCGCGCCGCAGGCCGAGCAGGGGATGTTTCGGGTACCGAAGATCCTCTGATAGCGCGGCTCTGATGACTTCGCTCCGGCATCGCGGCCGGCACGGAGGCCGGCCCCACCCGTTGCATCGGTGGCGCAGGCCTCCGTGCCTGCGTCCGATAGGCGCCAGGTCATTTGAGCGCCGCTATGAGGCCGAAACCGCTTACTTGGCCGCCGTGGCCGCGGGTTCCTCGGCGAACCAGACGTCCTCGGTCATTTGCCGCCGGCTGTTCTGGACGAAGTACGACTGGATGACATACTCGCCGTGCTCGTTCTTCTTGATCTCGGGCCGGCTGCCGATCTCGGTGATCCCCAGGCTGGCCAGGGTCTTGAGCTCGGCGGGTTGCACCATGGCGTCGTGGTTGGCGTCGACCCAGACCTTCAAGCTCTCCAGGGTCTTGCCGGCGAGGGTAGGCTTCTTGTTGTACAGCGCGGTCCAGTTGGTCGCGGCGTCGAACTTGGGACTGGCCGCCAGTTGCAGCTTGGTCGCCTTGTAGGCCAGCTTGTGGTAGCCGTTGGCGTAGCCGACCGCGTTGCCGAACAGCACCTTGGCGTCGATCACGCCGTCCTTGGCCGCGACCTGCGAGACCGCGCCGAACGAGTCATCCACCAGGAAGCCGTCGCCGCTGTCGTCCAGCCACTCGATCTTCTTGCGGGTTCCCGAGGCGGTGATGTCGAAGAGGACCGCCCCCTTCTCCTGGAACTTGTTGCCCTGCATGCGGTGCTGGGCGGTCGAGAGGCCGGTCACGCCGATCTTCCCGTCGTGGTTGAGGTCGAGGGCGATGGGCGAGTGGGTGGTCCAGCTCGTCGAGATGAGCCAGCGCGATAGCTCGCGCAGGCGCGCCGGCGTCGGCTGGCCCTCGGTGATGCGGACCGGGCCGTTGGTCGTGTTGACCAGCGAGTCGACCTTGAGGCCCGCCGGATTGACGCCCTTCTCGATGAGTTCGGCCATCTTGAGGAAGCGGCCGGCCTGCGCCACCGCGTCGATGTAACCCACCGAGGTGAGCTTCTTGAAATCCGCGGGGTTGTTGAGCAGGACGTTCTGGATGCTCTTGCCGCGGTTGCGATCGAAGGTGGCCTGATCGAAGTCGGGCGCCTTCCACTCGATGCCGTGGGTGTAGCCGATGGTGTGCGCCCCGTCGGAAGCGGTGTAGATGTACTCGCCGCCTCCGTAGCCCGCCGCGCCCCACCATGCGCCCTGGCGCTGGCCTTCCTTCATGTTCTCGGAGAACGCCTTGACGATGTCGGCGTTGAGTTCGGCCGGCCCGATGGCGTCGACCAGGGCCGAAGTATCCGCCGCGTTGGCCAGCTTGCTCATCAGCGCGATGTCGTCGGTGGACGCGTTGGTCGCCTTCCAGCGGCCCCGATTGATGTCGGTCTTCAGCTGCTCGAGGATGCTGGCCCAGTTGATGTCGTGGTAGGCGCCGTCGTAGCCCTGGCTCATGTTGCGCGGGAGGCCGTAGGCCTGGTAGATCGCTTCCCGCGTGGCGCGGTCGAGCGCCCGGTTCAGGCCCAGCGAGGCGACGAACGCCTCCTGGATCTTGCCGTCCCACGGCCCGATGGGGTCGTAGATGGCGTTGAGGTTCTTCTGGTACTTCTTGCGGCTGAACTCGACCCAGTAGCCGGCCTGGCCGTTGTAGGTGCCCTTGGTGTAGGTCTTGTCGGTCTCGATGACCATCTCCTCGGCCGACACGACGCCGCCCAGCAAGCTCGGCGGCAGGACCGCCACCGTGACGAATAGTGCCAGCAGCAGCCGGCGCGAACCCTCGAACTTACGCGCGTCCATCTAGTTACCTCCTGCCGCGGCGAGATCCAGGGAGTTAGCTTGCTCCCCGGTGATTTTGTTCTGGAAGTAGCCGGTCAGCTTGACCTTGTTGCCGGCCTGCTGGGCACCGCCGATCGCCGCGGAGATGCCGCGGCTGCCGGCCTGCGGGCCGGCCAGCTTGAACTGGTCGGTGAGGAGCCAGGAGGCCGCCGAACCGGCGTCGACCTTGCCGCCCGCGCCGACCGGGTAGATCGACAGGAGCTTGCTCGATCCGGAATCGGCCAGCCGGAAATAGAAGAGCGTCTTGTTGCCCTTGGAGCCCCAGAAGGAGTCGCCCAGCGACGCCAGGGCCCGGAGGTCGACCGCGCCGGCGCCGCCCCTGGCAGCGGCCCGCTCTGAACCGGCGATCTGGACTACCCGGGAATTGCCGCCCGACCGGGCTTCCTCGGAGCCTTCGGCCCGGCCGGTCGTCAGGGCGATGCCTTGCCCGCCGCCGGCTTTGGACGCTTCGGACAGGTCGGTCGCCGAGGCGGCGATGCGGCCTTCCTCGACATCACGATCCTTGGAGCCGATGAGTTCCTTGACCGGCGGGTCGAACCCCCTCCCGACGGTCCTGGCGAGGGCGGGATCGGGGACCGGCCCGGCATCGCGCCATGGGCCCTCGCGCTTCTCGATGCGGGTGGAGCCCGCGTCGGTGGGCTTGATGTCGGGGTGCGAACTGTACAGGATGTTGCCCGTGCTCGTCACCGCGACCCGGGTGATCGTGCGCGCCTGTTTCTTGTACCGGTCGATCTTGAGGTAGGGGTACTCGACGTCCTGGTATTGCGGCACCTTGTAGGTCACCGTCCGGACGACCGACCGGCCCTCCAGGGTTCGCCGCGTCCCGGTCGATTTCCACTCCTTCTTGGGCGGCTCGTAGATCGCCGACTTCCGCGGGCTCGTGCCGGCATCGGCCTGCTGGACGGAATCCACCTTGACCGACTGCTCCTCGGTGCTCGACCCGAGTTGCTGCTCGGTGACGCCGCCGTCGGCCTGGAAGTACCTGACCTTGTCGGTCGACAGCAGGATCCAGTCGACTTGCGACGGATTGGCCAGCAGCGCGCTGGTGCTGTCGGTGCCCGACCCCGGCGGCGCCGCGGGATCCGGCAGGAAGTAGCGTACCGTCTGGCTGTCGATGAGCACCCAGTCCGCGCCCGGCGCCTGCGCCAATGCCGGCGGGGCCGCCAGCGTGCAAGCCAGGATCGAGCCGAATGCTACCAGCCGCTTTCCGAGCGTCGTCATGTTCTCCCCCCAGGGACGGGTTACCAGCAGTCCCGAGATTTTGTTCCCGGATTTCGGGCCGCCGAACCCCTAGGTGAAGGAGGACTTCACGCCCGAGACTCGCCGGCAGTACACGGCGCCGATCTCCGCGGCCAGGATCACGATGCTGCCGGTCAGGTTGAGCCAGAGGTAGAAGCCCATCACGCCGCTGATGGGCCCGTATACCGCGTTCAGGCGGGCGAATTCCCCCAGATACCAGGCCAGCGCGAGGGATACCGGCTGCCAGAGCACCGCCGCCACGCAGGCGGAAAGGATCGCCTGGCGCCACGCCAGGCGGCGGGCGGGCAGGTAGCGGTAGAGCAGGACCAGGCCGCCTCCCGCCGTCAGGGACGGCAGGACGATCTGGAACAGGTCCAGAGCGGCCTGGAGGCGATGGCGCGGCACGTCCGGCAGCCAGGGGAGGTCGAACGCGAGCACCGCCTGGAGGCCCCATACCAGGGCCGCCACCGCCACGACGGCCATGCTGGTCAGGACGGTGAAGGCCATCGCGCGGGCGTTCGCCCAGACGGTTCCCCAGATTCCGCCGAGGCGCCGCATCTCGTAGACCCGCTCGAGCGTGTCCTCCAGGGCCAGGAAGAGGTTCTTCCCGGACCACAGGAGGACGATCGCCGCCAGCACTCCCAGGGTGCCGCGTGCCTCCACCACCCCGCGGACCGTGCCGGCCAGGAAGTCCCGCTGGCTGGCCAGGAGCATCGTCGAGTAGCGGAACACGATGTCCTGCGCCTGCTCGGGCGATACGAAGTTGGCGGCCACGGCGATAAGTCCCAGGAGCAGGGGAAAGAGACTGAACGCCGCGTAGAACGCGAGGGCGGCCGCAAGCGTCGGGCCCTGGTCCTTGGCATATTCCGCGCCCACCTCGAGAGCGAAGTCGTAGGCCGCGCGCGCGGCCCGGAACGCCCGGCCTCCCGCCTCGCGCAAGTCCGGCAGGTTCATCGCTTGCCTCCCCGTTGCCGATCGGGCAACATGCTCGGGAAATGCGCCTGGATAAATGGCTCAAGGTGGCCCGCGTCATCAAGCGCCGGACCATCGCCAACGAAGTTTGCGACAACGGACGCATCTCGATCAATGGCCGCGTCGCCAAGGCGAGCGCCGAGGTGCAAGAAGGTGACCGGTTGGTCGTGCAGTTCGGTAGTCGCAAGCTCGCGCTCATCGTGCTCTCGGTTCCGGCCGGGGCGATCGCCGCGAGCCAGGCCGCATCGCTGTACAGGATCGAGGAGCAATCGCCCGATCTCGATCTCGCCCAACTCTAGTTCCAGAAAGCCACAGATGAGCACCACGCTACGCACCCACGCCATGTCCGAGGATACCGCCGTGTCGGCCACATTGATCGAAGACGTCTACGCCAGGGAAATCCTGGATTCCAGAGGCAATCCGACCGTCGAGGTCGAAGTCCTGCTCGCGGGCGGAGCGATGGGCCGCGCGGCCGTGCCCTCCGGTGCGTCCACCGGGGCGCACGAGGCGCTCGAGCTGCGCGACGACGACGAGCCGGCCCGGTATGGCGGGAAGGGCGTCCTGCAGGCGGTGGACAACGTCAACGAAGTCATCGCCAACGAACTGGTCGGTCACGAGGCGGTCGATCAGACGGGCGTCGACCAGACCCTGCTGGATCTCGACGGCACGGCCAACAAGGCCAAGCTGGGCGCCAACGCGATGCTCGGGGTTTCGCTGGCGGTCGCGAAGGCCGCGGCAAACGCCCTCGAACTGCCGCTCTACCGGTATCTGGGCGGCGTGGGAGCCCGCACGCTTCCGGTGCCGCTGATGAACATCCTCAACGGCGGCGCGCATGCCGACAATCCGCTCGACTTCCAGGAGTTCATGATCGTGCCGGTCGGTTTCGCGACGTTCGCCGAAGCGCTGCGGGCCGGCGCGGAGACGTTCCACGCCCTCAAGAAGGTGCTCAAGGGCAAGAACCTGGCCACGGGCGTCGGCGACGAGGGTGGCTTCGCTCCCGCGGTCAAGGACGCGATCGAGGCCCTGGATCTGGTGGTCGAGGGCATCCGGGCCGCGGGGTACACGCCGGGCGACGACATCGCGATCGCCCTGGATTGCGCTTCGACAGAGCTCTTCAAGAACGGCGACTACCACTTCGTCGGCGAGGGAGTGAAGCGCGACGCCGAGGAACTGTGCGACTACCTGGCCATGCTGGCCGACAAGTACCCGATCGTGTCGATCGAGGATGGTCTGGCCGAGGATGACTGGGACGGCTGGAAGCTACTGACCGAGCGCCTGGGCTCCAAGGTGCAACTGGTGGGTGACGACCTGTTCGTCACCAATCCCGAGCGGATCTCCCGGGGCGTCGAGGAGGGCATCGCCAACGCGGTGCTCATCAAGGTCAACCAGATCGGGACCCTGAGCGAGACCCTCACGGCCATCGAAATGGCCAAGCGTGCCGGGTACCGCTGCATCATCTCTCACCGGTCGGGCGAGACCGAGGACGCCACCATCGCCGACCTGGCCGTGGCGACCAACGTGGGCCAGATCAAGACGGGGAGCGCATCTCGCAGCGACCGCGTCGCCAAGTACAACCAGCTCCTGCGCATCGAGGAGGAGCTGGGGCCGGGCGGCATCTACCCGGGACGCGAGGCGTTCTAGGCATTGCCCGAACCGTCCTGGACCGAACCGGTCGGTCGCAAGTGCACCAAGATCGTCGCGACCCTGGGGCCGGCCTCCTCCAGCGACGAGGTCGTCAGGCGCCTGATCGAGGCGGGGGTCGATCTCTTCCGCCTCAACTTCAGCCACGGCACGCACGAGACGCATCGCGACAACATCCTGCGGATCCGGCGCTTGGCGCGGGATGCCGACCGCAACGTGGCCATTCTCCAGGATATCCAGGGGCCCAAGATCCGCATCGGGCAGGTCAAGGACGGCGAGGTGGCGCTGAAGGCGGGTCAGACCTACATGCTGACCCCCACCGAGGTCGAGGCCGACGAGCGGCGGGCCTACGTCAGCTACCCCAGGCTCGCCCAGGACGTGAACCCCGGGGATCGCATCCTCATCGACGACGGCCTGCTGGAGCTGCATGTGCTCGGCAGCGAAGGCTCCGACCTGATCACGCGGGTGATCGTCGGCGGGCCGCTGCGGCCGCACAAGGGCGTCAACTTTCCGGGCGCGACGCTGAAGATCTCGGTGCTGACCGAGAAGGACAAGGTCGACCTGCAGTTCGGCGCGGAGATGGGCGTGGACCTGGTCGCGGCTTCGTTCGTCCAGAACGCGCACGACGTGCTGGAGGTCAAGGAGTATCTCCTCCGGTTTGGAAAGCGCACGCCCATCATCGCCAAGATCGAGCGGCGGGAGGCGGTCCAGTCGGTGCGCGACATCGTCCTGGTCGCCGACGGCGTGATGATCGCCCGCGGCGACCTGGGCGTGGAGATCCCGGTCGAGGACGTGCCTCTGGTGCAGAAGGAAATCATCCGCTGCTGCAACCTGGAGGGAAAGCCGGTCATCACCGCGACGCAGATGCTGGACTCGATGATCCACAACCCCCGGCCCACGCGGGCCGAGGCGTCGGACGTGGCCAACGCTATCCTCGACGGCACCGACGCCGTGATGCTGTCCGGCGAGACGGCCAGCGGCGGGTATCCCGTCGAGTCGGTCGAGATGATGGTGCGCATCGCGGTCAACACCGAGCGCTCGCTCCGGCCCACCGAACGGCCCGAACTGCGCGAGCACTACGTACGCCCCGTGCAGGACGCCATCGCGCACGCGGCCACCGAGATGGTTCCCGAACTCGGCGCGGCGGCGATCATCACCGCCACCTACTCGGGATCCTCGGCGCGCATGGTCTCGAAGTACCGGCCGCAGTGCCCCATCGTCGCCGCCACGTTGCACGAGGACACTTCCAAGCAACTGGCGGTCGTGTGGGGCGTGTATCCGGTCCACTTGCCCGAGACCAGTTCGACCGAGGAACTCTTCAAGCACGCCATCTCCCTGGCCACTTCCCAGGGCCTCGTGGAAGACGGCGACGTCGTGATCATGGTGGCCGGCGTACCAATGGGCCTGCCGGGCACGACCAACCTGATCAAGGTGGAGGTCGTGTCCATCGTGCTCGCTCGGGGCATGGGCCTGGGCCAGCGCGCGGTATCGGGCGTCGCGCGGCATTTCAAGGATCCGGTGGCGGCACGCGAGCAACTCGGCGAGGGCGATGTCCTGATAGCGGAGTATACCGACGCCGACTGGACCCGGGCCATGGCCAGGGCCGGCGCCCTCTGCGTGCGTGCGGGCGGCTTGACCAGCCACGCGGCGATCGTCGCCCTCGAACTGGGCATCCCCGTGCTGCTGTCGGTCGAAGAGATCGAGAGCATACCCGACGGCGCCCTGGTGACGGTCGATCCGGTGCGGGGCGTCGTGTTCCAGGGCCAGGTCAAGATCTAGGCCATGATCGCGACCGTGCGGGAGACCCGGGAACTCGAGACCGAACTGATCTCCGGCTGGGGCGTGCCCGTCCACCTGCTCATGGAGCGGGCTGCCCTAGGGGTCGCAGCCGTGACGGCGCACGTCGCCACGATCGACGAGCCCATTGCCGTGCTCGCCGGCCCGGGCCACAACGGCGGCGACGCCGTGGCCGCCGCGCGGTTGCTCAAGGGTTGGGGATACTGGCCGCACCTGTTCGTGGACGCCAAGAACCTCTCGGCGGTCACCGACGAGCAGCTTTCCTGGGCCATCCGCTGCGGAATCCAGGCGCGGCCGCTCAGCGATTTCGCGGCGGCGCCGGTGGTCGTGGACGGCCTCTTCGGATTCGGCCTCAACCGGGCGCCTTCGGGAACGCTCGCCAAGACCATCCGGCGCGTCAACGAGGGCGCGGCGCGGGCCGTGATCGCCGTCGACTTGCCCTCGGGCACCGAGGCCGACACCGGGGTCGCCCTCGGCGACCGGATCCGCGCGACGCACACCGTGGCGACAGGCCTGATCAAGGTGGGCGTCGCCTGCGATCCGGCGGTGGATGCCGTCGGGGAATTGTGGCAGGCCGACATCGGCGTGCCGGTGGCCCTGGCGGAAAAGCTCGACGGAGCCATCATCGAGTACGAGGCCCTGCCCGAGCGCCCCGCCGGCGGCCACAAGGGGACCTACGGCACGCTGGTGGTGATCGGCGGCTCGCGCGCCATGGTGGGCGCGCCGGGCCTGGCGGCCCTCGCGGCCGGCCGCGCCGGCACCGGCCTGGTAGTGGTCGCCGTCCCGCGCCAGCACGCGGGAGCGATCGCCGCGCTGATGCCCGAAGCCCTGGTGGTGCCGCTCGAGGCCTACGACGACGGCTCGCTCGACGACGGCGACTGGAGCGACATCGCGCCCTGGCTGGAGCGGGCCGACGCGGTGGCGATCGGGCCCGGCCTCGGCCGGGACGAGGGGCAGATACGGCTCGTGCGGCGCGTCTGGGATGCCTGGGACGGGCCGCTCGTGTGCGATGCCGACTCTCTGGTGCCCGACCTCAAGGACCAGCCTCCCGCCGGACCCGCCGTGTTCACGCCGCACCCCGGCGAGGCCGCCCGCTTGCTGGGTACGTCGCCCGAGGCCGTACAGGCGGATCGCCTCGACGCGGCGCGGCGCATCGCGGCCGATTTCGGGGTCATCTGCGTGCTCAAGGGCGCCCGCACGATCGCGGCGCGGCCGGATGGCCGCTTCGGCGTCCTGCTTCGCACCACGCCCGCCCTGGCGACGGCCGGCAGCGGGGACGTGCTGACGGGCATCATAGGCGGTTTCCTGGCGCAGGGCCGCGACCCCTGGCTCGCGACCTCTCAGGGGATCGCCAGGCACGCCGAACTGGGCCGCGCGGCGGCCGGGGAAAGCCCTGATTCGGGACTCCTGGCCCGAGATCTGCTAAACTATCGAGGGGTACTTCGTAAATCGTTACCCGACCCCGACAAGACCGGATCATTGGCGATTCGTCTTTCTTGAGTATTTACATCGTCCCGGCTCGACCCGGGATTGACCCGTCTATCAATACGTTCAAAGGAGAATGTCCGTGCTCAACGCCGCAACTCCGCTGGCGCGCAATTTCGGATCCGCGGGGGATTTCGAACGCCGGCTGTTCAACGATATCGTGCAGGTCGTGGAGGCCGCCGCGGTGGCCGCCGGGCGCCTGATGGGGCAGGGTGACAACGAGGAAGCGGATCGCGCCGCCACCGAGGCGATGCGCGAGACCCTCAACCTTCTGCCCATCAGCGGCACGATCGTCATCGGCGAGGGTGAGCGCGACGAAGCCCCGATGCTCTTCATCGGCGAGCAACTCGGCACCGGCGGCCTCGAGGTCGACATCGCGGTCGACCCTCTCGAGGGCACCAACCTGGTCGCCCGCGGCCAGAACAACTCCATCGCCACGCTTGCCGCCGCGGAGCGCGGGGGCTTGCTCCACGCCCCGGACACCTACATGGAGAAGTTGATCGTCGGGCCCGCGGCGGCCGGCAAGGTGGACATCACGGCCCCGGTCAAGGCGAATCTCGGCATCATCGCCCTCTCGCTGAATCGCGACATCGAGGACCTGACGGTCGTCATCCTGGATCGGCCGCGCCACAAGGACCTGATCAACGAGGTCCGCTCGGCCGGCGCCCGCATCCGCCTGATCGGTGACGGCGACCTGACGGCCGCCATCTCGGCCGCTGTTCGCGGCACCGCCATTCATGGCGTGTTCGGTACCGGTGGCGCTCCCGAGGGCGTGCTCGCGGCCGCCGCGCTCAAGTGCCTCGGTGGCGAGATCCAGGGCCGCTTCCGCCCCCGCAACGACGACGAGGCGGAGCGCTGCCGCAAGATGGGCATCGACCTCGACAAGGTCTACGCGACCAACGATCTGGCACCGGGCAGCGAGATCATCTTCGCGGCCTGCGGCGTCACCGAGGGCGACATCCTGCACGGCGTGCGGTACTTCGGCGCGGGCTGCCGCACTTACTCGGTGGTCATGACGCTCTCCTCGGGACTCATCCGGTTCGTGGACAGCGTGCACGTCACCGACCGGCGCACGCCGGTCTCCCTGGAGCGGTTCTAGAGCGGAGAACAGGTAAGCGCTAGCTCGCCTGCGCGGCCGGCTGCCCGAGCCACTTTGCGACGGCATGTAGGTTCCCAATGGCGGCGCAACGCCGAGTGTCGAGCGTGTTCTTCCTTTCGCCCT
>Ga0194120_10003202_pt1 | contig 27030 bp, 24 predicted proteins | sample TA2MahCa65mmetaG_FD_148642 | JGI IMG/M metagenome (GOLD analysis project Ga0194120, IMG submission 148642) | Freshwater microbial communities from Lake Tanganyika, Tanzania - TA2015019 Mahale Deep Cast 65m | ecosystem: Environmental > Aquatic > Freshwater > Lake | place: Tanzania: Lake... | reverse complement strand
GGCAGAACAGGGTCTCGCTGTCGGTGGTGCCGATGCGCGCCGCGTAATACTCCGGCGAAATGGCGAAATGGAGATCGCGGGCGATGCGGTCGTAGCCGCCGATCTGACCGTTATGCATGAACAGCCAGCGACCAAAGCGGAAGGGATGGCAATTCACCCGGGAGATGGCGGTGCCGGTCGAGGCCCGGACATGGGCGCAAAAGAGCGGCGAACGGATCTGCTCGGCCAGGCTCTTGAGATTGTCGTCGTTCCAGGCGGGCAGGATATCGCGGTAAAGGCCGGGTTCCGGTCGCTCGCCATACCAGCCGACGCCGAACCCATCGCCATTGGTGACGCTGATCGCGCGCCGCGCGTGCATCGACTGATCGATCAGGGAATTTTCCGGCTTGAACAGCAGCCGGTCGAGGAGGATGGGGCGTCCGACATAGGCGAGCCAACGGCACATGGCGTTACTCCCATCCTCACTTGGGGACCGGACGAGGCCGGCCCTGATCGTCGATGGCGACGAAGACAAAAGTGCCTTCGGTCACCTTGATTTCTGTGGGATCGAGGCGGCGGGTGACCAGTGTCTCGAGCTTGACCGAGAGGGACGTGCGCCCGACCCGGACGATGTCGGCGTAGATCGAGACGATGTCGCCCACCTTGATCGGGCGGTGGAAGGTCATGGCATCGACCGCGACGGTGACCACCCGCCCCTTGGCCCGGCGCGATGCGAAAACGCCGCCGGCGATGTCCATTTGCGACAGCACCCAGCCGCCGAAAATATCGCCATTGGCGTTGCAGTCCGCCGGCATGGGCGCGGCGCGGATCACCGGCTCGCGCGCGGCTTGGGTCGGTTTGGTCCGGGGCATAAGCGGCACTCCCTACATCTGGTTGGCGCCGGGGCCGAAACCCCCATATACTGCGCGCCCACCGAACAAGACAGGCAATGATTGCGTCCATGGACGATCTTTTTCAACGCGCAAAAAACGACAATGGCCGCTACACCGCCGAGGACATCGAGGTCCTCGAGGGGCTCGAGCCGGTGCGGCGCCGGCCGGGCATGTATATCGGCGGCACCGATGAGCGGGCGCTGCATCACCTCGCGGCGGAAGTCCTCGACAACGCCATGGACGAGGCGGTCGCCGGTTTCGCGAGCCGCATCGAAATGGAACTGCGGGGCGATGGCTATCTGGTGATCCGCGACAATGGCCGCGGCATCCCGATCGACAAGCACCCCAAGTTCAAGGACAAATCCGCCCTCGAAGTCATCCTCACCATGCTCCATTCCGGGGGCAAGTTCGGAGGCAAGGTCTACGACACTTCGGGCGGCCTCCATGGCGTCGGCATTTCCGTGGTCAACGCCCTCTCCGACCGCCTGGTGGTCGAGGTCGCCCGGGACAAGAAACTCTGGACCTTCACCTGTTCGCGGGGCAAGCCCCAGGGCAAGCTCAAGGACACGGGCAGCGCCGGCAATCGCCGAGGAACCTCGGTCACCTTCCATCCCGACCCCGATATTTTCGGCGCCAAGATCGGCTTCAGCCCCAACCGGCTTTACAAGATGGCGCGGGCCAAGGCCCATCTCTATCGCGGCGTCGAGATCCGCTGGCGCTGCGATCCCGGCCTGATCAAGGACGCCGACACCACCCCGGCCGAGGACACCATCCATTTTCCCGGCGGCCTCGCCGACTACCTCCAGGAGCTCGCGGGAACCCGGCCGGTCGCCGCGACCAGCCCCTTCGTCGGCCAAGCCAAGCTCGGCGATGAGCGCGGCCAGGTGGAATGGGCGGTGACCTGGCCCAAGGATGGCGATGACGGCCATCTCGAAAGCTACGTCAACACCATCCCGACCCCGGAAGGCGGCACCCACGAACAGGGAATGCGGGCCGCCATCGTCCGCGGCCTCAAGGCCTATGCCGATCTCGCGGGCAATCGGCGCGCCGGCGCCATCACGGCGGAGGATGTGCTGGGTGGCGCGGTCGCCCTCCTCTCCCTCTTCATCCGCGATCCCCAGTTCCAGGGCCAGACCAAGGAACGCCTCGCCACGACGGAAGCGTCGCGTCTGGTCGAGAACGCCATCAAGGATCATTTCGACCACTACCTCTCCGGCGCGCCGGAGACCGCCAATGCCATCCTCGCCCTGGTCATCGAGCGGGCCGAGGACCGCCTGCGACGGCGCCAGGAAAAGGAAGTCGCCCGCAAGACCGCGACCCGCAAGCAACGCCTGCCCGGCAAGCTCGCGGATTGCTCACGCGAGGAAGCCGAGGGCACCGAGGTCTTCCTGGTCGAGGGCGACAGCGCCGGCGGCTCGGCCAAGCAGGCGCGGGATCGCGAGACCCAGGCGGTGCTGCCGCTGAGGGGCAAGATCCTCAACGTCGCCTCGGCCTCGGTCGACAAGCTCCGCCAGAACCAGGAACTCGCCGACCTCGTCCAGGCCCTGGGCTGCGGCACCGGCGCCGCCTATCGCGACGACGCGCTGCGCTACGAACGCGTCGTGGTCATGACCGACGCCGACGTCGACGGCGCCCATATCGCCTCGCTGCTGATGACCTTCTTCTATCGCGAGATGCCCGAGCTCATCCGCAACGGCCACCTTCATCTCGCCATTCCGCCGCTCTATCGCCTGAGCAAGGGCGGCAAGACGATCTACGCCAGGGACGACGCCGACAAGGACAAGTTGATGAAGGAGGTCTTCAAGGGCGCGGGCGGGGTCGAGATCAGCCGCTTCAAGGGTCTCGGCGAGATGCCGGCGGCCCAGCTCAAGGACACCACCATGTCGCCCAAGAACCGGACCCTCCTGAGGGTGGTGATCCCGGACGCCAAGGAAGAACCGACCTCGGATCTGGTGGAACGACTGATGGGGCGCAAGCCGGAGCTTCGCCTCGCCTTCATCCAGGAAAACGCCGAGAAGGTGGTCGACCTCGACGTCTGAGGCGTTCGGCCTCAGCGCCCCTTGAAACCCGTGGCGAGAACGTAGAGCTCGGCGCTTTCGGCGCGCGAGGCCTTGGGCTTGGCGTGAATGACCTTGGCGAAGCGCCGCTTGAGCTCGCCGAGAAGATGCGCCTCGGTGCCGCCTTGAAAGACCTTGCAGAGAAAGGCGCCGCCCGGCTTGAGCACCTCGGCGGCGAAATCGGCGGCGAGCTCGGCAAGACCGATGATCCGCAGATGATCGGTGCCCTTGTGGCCGGTGGTGGGCGCCGCCATGTCAGAGAGCACGACATCGACGTCCCCGCCCAGGGCGGCGCGGACCTTGGCCGGAGCCTCGGGCAAGGTGAAATCGAGGCGCAGGATTTCGACGCCCGGAATCGCGTCCATGGGCAGGATGTCGACCGCCACCACCTTGCCGCCGGGCGCGACCCGCTCCGCCGCGACCATCGACCAGCCGCCCGGCGCGGCGCCGAGGTCGAGCACCCGGGCGCCCTTGCGCAGGAGGTGATGGCGCTCGTCGAGTTCGGCGAGCTTGAAGGCGGCGCGGGAGCGCAGCCCCTGGCGCTGGGCCTCGGCGACATAGGGGTCGTTGAGCTGGCGCTCGAGCCAGAGGGTGGAGGCGTGGGAGCGCCGTTTGGCGGTCTTGACCCGGACGGTGAGGCCGCGCCCGCCGGGGCGCTTCACGGGCGGCCGTCCTGGATTTGGCTGATCAACAGCCCCTCGCGCACGCCGCGATCGGCCACCCGGATGCGTCCGGCCGGCCAGAGATCGAGGATCGCCTCGAGGATCGCCGCGCCCACCACCACCAGATCGGCGCGGTCCTCGAGGATGCAGGGATGGCTTCGGCGTTGGTCGAAGCTCATGGCGCGGACATGAGTCGCCGCCTCGGCGACCGCCTCCGCCTCCATCCACAGCCCATCGACCCGCCGCCGGTCGTAGCGCGGCAGCCCGAGATGTACCGCGCAAAGGGTGGTGACCGTGCCGGAGGAACCGAGAAGCTGGAGCGGCGTGCCGTTCACCCCGCCCAGGCGATCGCGATAGGGCTCGATCAGGTCCCTCACCGCGTTCATCATGACGGCATAGGAAGCGTCGGTCACATCGCGACCGTCGAAACGATCGGCGAAGGTGACGACGCCGCAGGGGATCGAGACGCTCTCGACCAGGCGCGGCCGCCCGCTCCGCCCTCGCCCCACGGCGACGATCTCGGTCGAGCCGCCGCCGATGTCGAAAAGGAGCGCCCGGTCATAGCGACGATCGAAAAGCGTACTGCAACCGGCGAAGGCGAAACGCGCCTCGTCCTTGGTCGAGATCACCTCGAGGCGGATGCCGGTCTCCCGCTTGACCCGGTCGAGAAAGGCGGCGCCGTTGCGGGCGCGGCGGCACGCCTCGGTGGCGACCGCCCGCAGGCTCTTGACGCCTCTCGCCTGGAGATGCTCGCCGCAGACTTTGAGCGCCTCGAGGGTACGATCCATGGCGGCCTGGGAGAGCACGCCACTCGCCTCGACGCCCTCGCCCAGCCGCGTGATGCGCGAGAAGGCCTCGACCACGCGAAAGGGCTCGCGGGCGCCGGGGCGTCCCGGCCGCGCGATCAACAAGCGGCAATTGTTCGTGCCGAGGTCGATGGCGGCGTAGAGCGGCCCGTGGCGCGCCCCGCCGCCGGCCTCCGCCGGCAAAGCATTCATGTCGCGACGAGGTTAGACCCGCCCGGGCGAGGTTGACAAGAAAGGGCACGGCGACTATTCCGGGACCCGCCCCGCTGGGGGATCGTCTAACGGTAGGACAGCGGACTCTGACTCCGTCAATCGTGGTTCGAATCCACGTCCCCCAGCCAATATTTTCAATAACCTAACTAGATGCGCTTCTGATGTTGGAAAGAACGAAGCGCGAAGTCGGACAGTTGGTCGCGCCATTCCGACCCTGTTTCGTTCCGCTTGTCCGGCCAAAAAGCGCCTTGGGTCCAAGGAAATTGCAAGCCGTATTTTTTGAAGATTTCTTCCGAAATCGCGAGATCGATCAGCTGCCGCGCTTGGTCACGTCTCCCGGGGCATTCGCATCCGGTTCGGCTGCTTCCAGAAGTCAGCATGTAGTTGGTGAAGCGGCGCTTGCGCCGCCCAAAGGTCTTGTCGCGCCACGCGGCGAACTGGGCGAAGGCAAGCTCCTTGAGGTTGAGTTGATCGACCGAGACGAGGTAATCCATCACCTGCCGATGGCCTCGCCTCGTGCGATCCGCGAGGGACGTGAACTCCGAAGAAACGCGATACGCCGCCATAAGATCGCCGAACGTGCCGCCCCGCGGCGCGAGGCCCCGATGCAACTCCGCTTTGGCGTCAAGCCGCCGCACCACGTCTAAGAACGCCGCGCTTCCCGGTTCATCGAGCAATAGTCCGCCGCCATCCCGAGCGGCGTCAACCGTGGCCAGCCTTCAGCGTTATTTGCGGCTGTGGATGCCATCCGAGGCCGCGCCGGTCATGCGATCCTCCTCATGGCCGATTGGGTGAATTCCGGTCAGTGGCGTCCCGACGAGATTTTCCCCCGCCAATGTTCGCGGCCGCGCCCATCATCATGCGGCACATGGTGTCGATCATCTCGTCGGTGCAAAGACGCTTGCCGAGCCGGTAATTTATGACGAAGCCGTCGAAGGCCATCATGATCAGGTGGGCTATGTTGATGCCCAGCATGGCGTCGAGCCGATCGGCGGGCACGGCGGCGGCGATCATCCGTGAGATGCGGCCCTCCATCCAATTCAGCAGGTCGGGATTGTAGTTCCCTGACCGCCCTTCGATCGACAGCGCCTGAACGAGATTGTTGGCAAATCCGTTCCTTTCGCTGGGTATGTCCTGCCACAAGGTCGACAACAGCAGGCGCAGGCGACGGTCGTTGCTTCTCTCGCGATCGAATTGCGCGTCGAGTTCGTCGATCCGGTTCCTCAGCCACGGATCGTAGATGGCAAAAAGAACATCGAGCTTCGATCCGAAATAGACGTAGATGTTCGCGGTCGACACGTCCGCCGCCTTCGCGATCGCGGACATCGACGTGCCGGCGTATCCCTGCCGACCGAACAGACGCAACGCCGATCTCACTATGGATTCGCGGACTTCCTTCTTCTTGACCTGAACCATGTTTGTTTCCCGTAAGATGACTTACTCGATGTTTTTGCGTTGCGGCCGACCGACGCCGAAGACCAACCTACTCAAGGACCATTTCTTCGCGATTTCCGAAGCCGCGTGCGTTGTCGATCAGGAGCAGGCGGCGCGGGACGAAGCTATACCATCTGACCTTCGCAAAAGCAGCAGCCAGCGCTCCCGTCATGCTCCCGCGCCCGACGAAAGGGTACCTCGCCACATACAAAGCCCGGGCTCGCGCCCGTCCCTCTTCGGGCACCTCGAACGCCCGCCCCTCCGCCTGGATGCCCATGATTTGCGGCCAGTCGTCGTAGTCGCGCTGGATGGTCACCGCGACGTTGGCATCCTTCACCAAATCGGCCGCGTGCCGGCTCGATGGCGAGGAGATGAAATGCAGCGTTTGACCGTCATAGGCGTAGAACACCGCCGCCGCCCATATGCCGCCGTGGCCGTTGGTCGCGAGCGTCATGACATGATGTCGGCCCAGGAAGGAGTCGACGCGCTCGCGCAAATCCGGTGTCATGCGCTTCCTCCTATTCGACGGCGCCGACAGCGTCGGGCCGGGCCGAAAAATGCCCGTGCCCAAGCATAATAAAATCGGCTTCGGTGTTCACGCTGTCGCGTGCTGGGCCCTGGGCAGGTAGTGCAGCACCTTGGCTTCCGCCCAGGCCACGATTCCGTAGGCGATGATGCCGATCACCGTCAAAAGCGCGATGGCCACGAATACCGCCGACGTGTTGCCCTGCCCTTCGCCGCTGACCAACAAGAATCCGAGGCCGAGGTTGCCGCCGACCAACTCGCCGACGGTAACGCCGATCACGGCCAAAGTCGCCCCGATGCGAAGTCCGGAAAACAACGCCGGCAACGCCGAGGGAAACTCCACCAAGCGAAACACCTGGAGCCGATGCGCATTCAGGGTGCGCACCAGATTGATCATGTCGGGATCCACGGTCCGGATCGCGCCCAGAACATTGACCATGATCGGAAAAAAGACGATCAAGATCGCCACCAGGATTTTCGGGTAGACCGTGTATCCCAACCACATGACGAACAACGGCGCGAACGCGACTTTCGGCGCGATTTGCAGCGCCAGGATGTAGGGCGACAGGATCTTCTCGGCCGACGGCGACATTCCCAATACGACACCCACCGCCACGCCCAGCAGCGACCCGAGCGCGAAACCGACCAGAACCGCGAGAAGGGTGGCGAAAGTGTGCTTGACGAGGCTTCCCTCGTTCCACATCGCCACCGCTTCCCGCAGGACGCGACTGAATTTCGGCAAGATGAATTCCGGCATGCCCAGGAATCCCGGCAACCACTCCCATGCGACAAGAAAGACCGCCAGAAGAGCGAGCGACCCCAGCGTGGAAGCGGACCGCAGTCCCTTGATCACCGATCACCCCACGCCGCGGCCGCCCGCCCTCGCCGACTCCGGATCACTTGGCCAATCCGACGAATTGATTGGTGTACAGATCGGCCACCGGGGTCGCCTTGGCGACGATGCCTTCCGCGACATAGAAATTCTGCACCGCCTCCAGGCGTTTCGGATCGATCTCGCCCAACGTCGCCTGCTTGCCGTAGACGTTGTCGCGATACATGGCGAAGATCCGCTCGACGGCCGGTTCCTTCCCCGCGAAGGACGGAACCGCCGTCGCGTAGACGGCGGCCGCCGATTTCGGATCCTTGATGATGTCCTGCATGCCGCGCAGGGTCGCGCGGACCAGACTCTTGACCAGACCCGGCTTGTTCTTGATCGCGTCGTCGGAAGCAAGAATGGCTTGGGCCATGCTCGGGAACGCATCCGCGCCGCCCAGTACCCGCACCTTCGCGCCGGCTTGCTCGGCGCTGACGATCCACTCGGGAACGGCGGCCATGCCCTCGCTCTTGTTCGCGGCGAAGAGTTGCCACACGCCGGTCGGCCCCGCCGCCTGCGCATCGACGTCGTTCTTGGTCAAACCCGCGAGCTTGAGAGTGCCCAGCAGCGCGTAATAGGTCGTGTCGGTATAGGCCATCACCGTCAGGGTTTTTCCCTTCAGGTCGCCGACCTTTTTGACCGGCCCGGCATCGTGCACCGCGAGATGGGTCAGCGAACCCGCGCCCAGAACCGCCACCGCCTTCACGGGCACGCCGTTGGCGCGCACGATGATCGGCGTGTCGCCAATCGCGCCGCCGATCAGCGCGTTGCCCGCGCCCAACTGCTTGGCGACGTCGACACCGCCCTTGCCCGCGACAAAGGCGATCTTGACGTTTTCCTCGGCGTAATACCCCTTCTTCTCGGCGATCATCCAAGGCGCGAAAGCCGGCAAGGTGGGCGGCGCCGGCAGCAGATAGGTGACTTCCTCGGGCGCCGCCTGCGCGGCGGGTCCGGCCATGACGGCCAACGCGACAAGACCCGCCTTGGCCAGGCTCAGCGCGGCAATACGTGAAACATTCATGTCGATCCTCCCTTGGTTCGTTTTCAACTCACGTTCTGATTTGCGTCGCCAACATGAAGCAAGCCCATCAATCGGACCGTCAACGGCCCGATCTGCGGCAGGGCGCGGCGCTTGAGGGGGCTGTTGCGGTGGGGCATGTCGACGACGATCTCCTCGATGACGGCGCCCGGGCGCGCGCTCATCACCAGCAGGCGGTCCGACATCACCACGCCTTCGACCAGATCATGAGTGATGAAGATGGCGGTCTTTTTTTGATCCCAGAGCGTCTGCGCGAGGTCCTCCTGAAGCACCATCTTGGTCTGGGCGTCGAGGGCGGAAAACGGCTCGTCCATCAGCAAGAGCTGCGGGTCGATCGCCAGGGTGCGCGCCAGCGCGCCGCGTTGGCGCATGCCGCCCGAGAGCTGGTACGGGTAATGATCGCCGAAGCCCTTGAGGTGAAACCGGTCGAGCAAGGTCTCGGCGACACGGCGGCGCTCGGCCGGGGCGACGCCCCCGATCTCGAGACCAAGTTCGACATTGCGGCGAATCGTGCGCCAGGGCATCAGAAGGTCCTTCTGCAGCATGAAAGCGACCTTCCGCATGGGCTTGATCACGCGCTCGCCGCCGACCCGGACCTCGCCCTCGCTCGGCAGATAGAGGCCGGACCCCATGTTGAGCACCGTGCTTTTCCCGCATCCCGAAGGGCCGATGATGGAAACGACTTCCCCCGTCTTGACCGCGAAATTCAATCCTTGCACGGCGGTCAGGGGCGTGCCCCCGCCGCGCTGGGCGAATCTCTTGGTGACGTTGCGGAACTCGATCTCAATCATCTGCGCTCCGTCGTCGTTCCTCGCTCGTCGCTATCAACCGCTCGCGAGCTTCCGCAACGCGTTTTTGTCGACCTTTCCCACCGTGGTGCGCGGAAGGGCGTCGACCAGATGCACGCGCGACGGGACCTTGTAGCGCGCCAAACTCGTCCGACAATGGGCGATCAGATCATCGGCGTTCGCCTTGGCGCCGGCGCGCAGCGCGACATAGGCATGCACGGTTTCCCCATAATAGGAGTCGGGAACGCCGACCGCGGCCGCCTCCCCGACTTCGGGATGGGTAAAGAGCACCTCGTCCACCTCTCGCGGATAGACGTTGTAACCGCCGACGATGACCATGTCCTTCTTCCGGTCGCGAATATAGAGGTTTCCCTGGGCGTCCAGCTCGCCGATGTCGCCGGTATAGAGCCAGCCGTCCCGCAGCGTCGCCGCCGTCTCGGCCGGCAGATTCCTGTACCCCGACATCACCTGCGGGCCGCGCGCCCGGATCTCGCCGACCTGACCGACCGGCAACACGGCCTTGCCGCTCTCCACGTCGACGATCTCAATCGTCGTCAACGGCAGCGCCTGACCGACCGACCCGGCGATGCGGGGACCCGTCTCGCGCACGTAGGTCAAGACCGGCCCCGCCTCGGTCTGCCCGAAACCCTCGAGGATCGGAGTCCCGACGAGCCTTTCCCACTGCTTGAGAGTCTCCTCGGGCAGCGGCGCCGATCCGGAGTAGGCGGTGCGCAGGCGCGAGAAGTCCGCGCGCGCGAAGCCCTCATGCGTCATGAGGCCGATGAAGACCGTGGGGCCAGCGGGCAGGCGCGTGATCCTCTCCTGCTCCACCAGGTCGAGCAATGCCTCCGGCTTGTAGCGCGGCATGATGACCAATTTGCCCCTGCAATAGACGGCGAGATGCAGGCACATCGCCACCGCGAAGACGTGAAACAACGGCATCATGCACAGGATGCTTTCGTCGTCCGGCCGCGTCGGCAGCGCCGCCTCGCGTTGGCTGATGTTGATCGCCATCTGGGCGTGGGTGATGTTCACGCCCTTGGAACGTCCGGTCGTCCCGCCCGTGTACTGGAGCGTCGCCAAATCCGTCGGATCGGGCAGCGGCACGGGAAGGATCTGACTGGCGTCATCCTTGCACGCGATCAGGGACCGCCCCGCGCCGAGGCGTATCGCATGGGCGGACGCGATCTTGCCGACGATCGGCTCGACGGTCGCGGCCGAGTCGCCGTCGTAGACCACGACCCTGGGATCGCTGTCTTCGAGGATCGCCGACAACTCGCGCGCCGTGTAGGTCGGATTGATGGGCACCACCTGGGCGCCCGCCGCGTGCGCCGCGAACATCGCCACCGCGGTGTCAATGGAATTCCCGCAAATGAGGGCGACCCGCGCACTCCGCGCTCCAAGTCCGACGAGCTCGCGAGCAAAGCCCGCGACCGAACGCAGATACTGAGCGTAATCAAGCCGCGTATTCTCGCAGACCAGCGCGGTCGCTTGCGGCGAAACCCGCGCCGCCTCGGCGAGCATGTGGACGACGGTTGGAAACACACGCGGCAGCACGGCGTTATCACTTCGCGGGTCCATGGTTCAAGCGCCTGGCCCGAGGGTCGCTCTCAATACGCGTTCCGCGGTCAGCGGAAGTCCGCGGATGCGGGCCCCGGTCGCCGCGGCGACGGCGTTGGCGATCGCCGAGGCGACGCCATTGATGCCGATCTCTCCCACGCTCTTGGCGCCGTAGGGTCCGACCGGATCATGCGACTCGACGATGATCGGATGCATTTCGGCCGGGGCTTCGACGAAGGTCGGAATCTTGTAGTCCATCAGGGTCGGATTGGCCAAACGGGCGCCGTCCCAGACCAGTTCCTCGACGAGGGCGTACCCCATGCCCTGAACGAACCCGCCTTCGATCTGGCCTTCCACCATCCGCGGATTGATGGCGCGACCGACGTCGCACGCCGACCACGCCCTCAGGACCGAGGTCTTGCCGGTGGCGTCGTCGACCTCGACTTCGACAACCGTCGCGTTGAACGAGAAGATTCCGATCCGCGGAAACGGCAATCCGACGACGACCGCCCGCTTGGGGTCAACGGTGGCCTGATCGAACACCCAACTATGCGTCCCGACGATGGGACCACCAAAGGCCCAATGGGCGCGCGCCGAGACCTCGGCGAAGCTCACCGCTTTTCCGGGGACGCCCTTCAGCGCCGCCTTTCCGCCCGGCAACAACTCGATATCCTCGGCCGCGCATTCGAAGATCTCGGCTGCCTGCTGCCTGATCTTCCGCTCGACCTCGCCGGCCGCGCCCAAAACCGAGCGCCCGGTCATGAAGGTGATGCGGCTCGCGGTCGTGCCCCAGTTATAGGGCGAGCCGTCGGTGTCCGGGCTGTTGATGCGCACGCTGGACGCGGGAACCTTGAGCGCCTCGGCGCACATCTGCGTCAGCACGGTATTCGAGCCCTGGCCGATATCGACGGCGCCGGTGCTCAACGCCACCGTCCCGTCCTCGAGCAAGCGGACGATCGCGCCGGTCGAGAGCAGGCCGCCGATATGGCCGGCGCAGGACATGCCGAGAGCCCGCCGCTTGCCGGACGGGGCCGTCCGCGCGCGGGGCGACGACCAATCCGACGCGGCGCGCACCCGCTCGATGCACTCGGCCAGGCCGTTCGACAGGAGCGGTTGACCCCCGAACCAACTGTCGCCTTCGCGAAGAATGTTCTTGCGACGCAAATCGAGGGGATCCATGCCGAGGGCGTCGGCGATCTCGTCCAGCTGCGATTCGGTCGCGAAATTGACTTGGGGAACGCCGAAGCCACGCATCGCGCCGAAGCGCATCCTGTTGGTGTAGGCGAGGCGGCCGTGACAATGCGCGTGCGGAATTCGGTACGGCCCGCAGCTCATCAATAGGGAATAGCCGAGCACGCCCGGGCTGTCGTCGGCGAAGGCCCCGCCGTCGAGCAGCACGTCGACCTCGCGGGCCACCAGCGTGCCGTCCTTCTTGACGCCGGTCTTGACCCGGATCTTGAAGGGATGCCGCGCCCGGACCATTTCGAAGTCCTGCTCCCGCGTCAAAATCATCTTGACCGGTCGCCTTGCCTTGAGCGCCAGCAAGACGACAATCGGCTGGACGTGCGGTTCCATCTTGTTGCCGAAACCCGCCCCGATCATCGGGGTCAGGCACCGTAGCCTTGCCATCGGCAGTCCGAGCGATTCACAGACATTGGCCTGCACGCGGAAGACCGATTGGTTTGCCGACCACAGCGTCACCGCGCCGCTGGCATCGACATCGGCGAGCGCTCCGCACGGCTCGAGGGACAAGTGGGCCTGAGGCTGCGTCTCGAAGTGGTTTTCGAAAATCCGATCGCTCTCGGCCCAGCCCCTGGCGATGTCTCCGGTCGCGAAACTCGTGCGAGAACACAAATTCCCGTCGGTGCCGGTATCGAAGACCTTGAAGAACGAGGAAAACTCCTCGTGGATCACCGGCGCTCCGGGAGCGAGCGCCGCCTCCGGCGTGAGCACCGCCGGCAATTCCGCGTAATCGACGCGGATCAGACGGGCGGCGTGGCGAGCGATCGCCTCGGTCTCGGCCGCCACCGCCGCCACCGCCTCGCCGACGTAGCGCACCTTGCCCTTTGCGATGGCATGCTCGTCTTTGATGAAGGCGCCCATGCGGTGCGCATCCTGGACGTCGTCGCCGGTGACGATCGCCTGCACCCCCGGCTGAGCGAGCGCCTCGCGCAGATCATAACCGAGAATGCGCGCATGGGCGTGCGGACTCTGTAGAACCGCGCCGTGAAGCATGCGCGGCAAGGTCAAGTCCGCGATATACTTGGCCGAGCCCGAGGTCTTGGCCTCGGACTCGAGTTGCGGCAGGCTTCGACCGACTTGCGCCGTCATGTCGACCTCCCCGAGCGCAGTTCGGCCGCCGCCGCCAGCACCGCCTCGATGATCTTGAAATACCCGGTGCACCGGCATAGCTGGCCGGACAAGGCCTTGCGGACATCGCCGTCGCTGGGCGCGGCGTTCCGCATCAGGAGAGATGTCGCCGCCACCAACATGCCGGGCGTGCAAAAGCCGCACTGAAACGCCCCTGTCGAGGCGAAAGTCTTCTGCAACGCCTGGGTCACTCGCGACTCGCTCAGTCCCTCGATGGTGACCACGTCCTTGTCGGCGCAGCCGAGCGCGAGGGAGAGGCAAGAGCGCATCGGCCGCCCGTCGACGAGCACCGTGCAGGCACCGCAAACTCCCTGGTTGCAACCCCGTTTCGCCCCGGTCAGGCCGAGCCCTTCGCGAAGCGTCGTCAGCAGGGTATCTTCCAGCGCCGCGGTTGTCGCTTGAGGCTGTCCGTTGATTTTGAGTGTCGTCGCAAATCGGTCGGCCATGTCATTGCCCCAACCGGGTGGATAGGTCGTTCATCGCCTGGGTCAGCAGGCGCGGGATCAACATGCGTCGGTACTCGGCGCTTCCACGCACGTCGTCGATCGGATCGGCCAGGGCGGACAGGATGCCGCCCGCTCTCTCGAGGGCCTCCTTCGATCGCCGCGCCGACATGATTTCGTCGGCTTCTTCCGATGCGATCGGCGTCGGTCCGCATCCCCCAATGGCCACGCGAACCCGTCCCGAGCGCGCCAGTGTCGCCGCGACCGAGGCGATCGCGAAGTCTCCAGCGACCCGGGAATGCTTGAGGTAGAGCCCGATGCCCGGCTCGGGCTTGGGGAGATGGATCGCGATCACCAATTCGCCCGGCGCAAGCCGCGTGGTGTACCAGTCGACGAAGAACGCGCCGGCCGCCACGCGGCGGCTTCCGGTCGGCGAGGCGATCTCGACGCTCGCGCCCGCCGCGACCAGGGCGGGCGGGAAATCCAAGCCGGGATCGGCATGAGCGACGGCGCCGCCGATGGTCCCCATGTTTCGCACGACGGCGTTTCCGATCTGCCGCGCCGCGTCGGCAACGACCGACGACGTGCCGGTCAACAGGGCGGTCTCCGCGATGTCCCGGTGCCGCGTGAACGCGCCAATGCGTATTCCGCCATCGACCGAGCTCAATCCGGCCAACCCGTCAATTCCCTCGAGGCTGACCAGCGCCGTCGGCTCGACGATACCCGCGTTCATCATGGCGACCAGCGACGCACCGCCGCTGATCGGCTTGATGCCCTCGCCTTCCCCGAGGATCGCCAGGGCCTCGGGAAGGGTCGATGGTCTATGGTATCCGCCTCGCGTCGCCATCGTCGCGCCCTCTATGTCGCTGGCCTGAGCCAACGCGTCAGGAAATCCAGCAGGGCTCGCCACCACCCCGCGGGCACCACGGGCTTGACCACCGACTGCTCGACCGCCTGACCGGACGTGGCGGCGCGCGACAATCTCTCCCGCAAGTTCTTGGCGAAGTCCTGCCCCATCGATTCGGCTTTCTTCCTCATCACGCCGAGCGCGAACTTTCCGAAGCGGCCGGTCACGGAAACGTCCGACCTATAGCGCAGCCGCGTGAGACCGCCGCCGAGGTCGTCGAGATGGACCTCGTTGGTCGCCGTGATCATGCTGGCTTGGCCGCCCTCCTCGCCCCGCGTGACGGAAAGAACGGTTTCGGGCGGACTCTGCTGGGTGACTTCGACCGTCAGGTTGAACCGCGCCGTAATCACCCCCAACCCGACCGCGATCACGGCGCGATAACTCGTCGGGCTGATCATCTCGACCGACTCGCAGCCCGGAACACAGGCCGCGAGAACGGCCGGGTTGATCAGCTCCGCGAACAGCTTTTCGCGCGGAACGTCGATCTCGAACTGGCCCTCGACAAGCATCGCCCCCCCTCGGCGCGATCACCAGCCCGGCGGACGGGAAATCGTGATATGCGCCTGCACCTCCTCGACCGTCGGCATCCAGCCCAGCTTGATCTCCTTGGTCTTGGGGTGAAGCTGGTGCGAACCCAATCCCTCGCGGAACCCGCGCTTGGCGAGAGCCGCGCGCTGCTTCTTGGTCTCGGCGACATTGACCTTGTACTCGAGCGCCTCGGCATCGCCGATATCGACCACGACGCCGTAATAGTCGCGCGCGGCCTGCGGGCTGAGCCACTCGTCCATGACGTCGTCGAGCACCAGTTGCGGATCGCGTTCGAGCGGATTGCCGAAGCCACCGCCGCCGGAACTGGCGTAGAAGATCTTGTCGCCCGCCTTCAAATGGACGCCGGTCGCGTACATCCCGGCATCCATCTCGCGGTCCGTGCCCTTGTTGATGATGAGGTTGCAGCCGCCGCCGTTGAGGCCACCGCCCATGCCGAAGGGCGTGAACTTCTCCCGATCGCCGTGGATCGTCATGGTCACGTCGGTCAACACGGTGAGCTCGCGAACCAGCGCGAAGCCGCCCCGATGCAAGCCGTGACCGCAGGTGTCCTCCCGCGCCTCGTACCGGGTGTAGATGACCGGGAACCAGCGCTCTTCCAGTTCCTGGGGAATCGTCCGCGCGTTGCAGAAACGCATGAAGATCAGCGATTTTCCGTCCTTGAAGGTGCGGGCATTCTCGCCGCCGACGGCATAGGTGTATTGGACGAAATCCTTCTTGGTGCGCGGGTTGAAGCCGCCCATGCAGAGATTGGTCAGGCTCACCGCCGCGGGATAGACGCGCCACGGCTGGACCTTGCCCATCGGCCCGGCCAGGCACGCGATGGTCACGGCCTCGACCTTGTCGAAGGCGCCGGAGGCGTAGCCGGTGGTCGGCGCCGGCTCGTTGACGTCGACGCAGGTTCCCTTTTTCGAGATGATCTCCAGATTGCGGATGATCCCCTCGTTGAGCGGAAACAGCTGGGGAAAGCAGATCATGAATCCGAGGTAGTTCGCTCCGGTCAAGGTCGCGTGGCTGCAGCCCCACGAGGCCCGCGGCTGCGCCCCCGAGTTGCTCCAGTCGAAGCTGAGCTTGGTGCCCTTCTTGGTCATCCGGCAATGGACCTTGATGGGCGGCTTGCCCTCGCTCATCACGTCCTGGTCGCCGTAGTCCTCGAACTCCCAGGTGCCGTCCGGAATCTCCTTCAATTCGGCCAGCATCATGCGTTCGGTGTAGTTGAACTGCTCCTCGAAGGCCTGCTGCAGGGTATCCTTGCCGTAGCGCTCGCAAAGCTCCTTGACCCGGCGGTCGATCAGCCGGGACGCCTCGAGTTGCGCCTGCAAATCCGCGCGACGCTCGATCGAGCCGCGGATGTTGATCGCGATGAAGCTCCACAGCTCCTCGTCGAGCACGTCCTCCTTGTACAGGCGGATCGGCGGAATACGGATGCCTTCGGCGTAGCAGGTGGTCGCTTCGGGATTGAAGGTGCCGGGCATCGGGCCGCCCATGTCGGCCCAATGGATGACGGTGCAGGCAAAGGCGACGATTTCGCCCTTGAAGAAGATCGGGCGAATCAGGCGGGTGTCGTTGACGTGCGAACCCGTGCGATACGGATCGGAAAACAGGAACGTGTCGCCGGGGCGCATCCCCTCGATGGGCTTCGCCTTGATCAGCTCCCTGACCGAGGGGCCGAACGAGGCGTAATGCGCCGCGGCGTCGGTGTGGCCGTGCGCCACGAGGCGACCATCGCGGGTCAAGAGCGCGTTCGATCGGTCGCGCCCCATGCCGACCACCGGATGGTAGGCCACGCGCTCGATGGTGGTGGACGCCTCGTAACAGGCAGCGACGAAGGCGTTGCGCATCACCTCGAAGGTGATCAAATCCATGCCGATATCGGCGACATGGCTCAGCTTTTCCTTGACGCCGAGTTTCGAGTCGGCGGGGCGGCTGGAATTCGTGTTGGTCACGGTGCGTCTCCCCTCATCGGCCGACAGTAATGACCAGGTTGCCGTATTTGTCGCTGACGCCATGCGCTCCCGTCGGCATGACCGTCGTGGTGTCCGGCTGCTCGATGATCGCCGGCCCTTCGAAGCGTACACCGACCGGGATCAGGGTGCGCTCGTAAATCGCCGTGTCGACGAAGCCGGCATCCCGGAACCACACCTTGCGGGTGCCCTTGCGGGCCTGTTTCAGCGTCGTCGGCCGGTCGACCTCCTTGAGGTCGGGCTTGGTGATGAGGCCCTTGGCGATCACCCGGAGATTGACCAGCTCGAGCGGCGCGTAACCGGGCGGCAAGGTGTAGCCATAGGCGCGCTGCATGGCCGACATGAAGCTGTCGTTGATCTTCCTCAGGTCGGCCAGCGGTCCCTTCGGCACGTCGACCGTGAAGAACCGCGCCTGACTGAAGTACTTGACGTCGGCAAATCGCTCGATCTCGATCTGCTCGGCCTTCATGCCCTCCCGGATAAGCGTCTGGCGGGCGCGATCGACCAGCGCGTCGAACTCCTTGTTGATCTCCGCGAAATTGATTTCGCTCTCGATCCTATGCAGCGGCGCGGTGAACTCGTGCTTGACGTCGACGCGGATCGCGCCGAACGCCGACGCGTATCCCGGCAAGGGCGGGACCACCACCGTCGTCGCTCCGATCTCCCGCGCCAGATCGCAGGCGTAGAGGGCGCCACCGCCACCGTAAGGCACGATGGCGAAATCGCGCGGGTCCCACCCGCGGCTGACCGTCTGCAGCCGCATCGCCATCATGAGATTGGTCATGGCGACCATGTACATGTTGGCGGCGGAGGTCGGGGCGTCCCAACCGTAACGGTCGCCGATGTTCGCCTTCAGCGCCTTGTGCGACAGCTCGCCGTTCACCTTCAACTCGCCGCCAAGATAGTAGTTGGGATCGATGCGGCCGAGGACGATCTGCGTGTCGGTGTTGGTCGCCTCGGTCCCGCCGGCCCCGTAGCACGCCGGACCCGGGATGGCGCCCATGCTCTGCGGACCGACATTCAAGATCCCGCCCTTGTCGACCCATCCGATCGAGCCGCCGCCCGATCCGATGTAGATCGTGTCCACCGACGGCAGGCAGCACGGCACATTCCACAGGATCTTCCATTCGTGGGACACCGCCGGCTTCTTGTCGTGGATGATCGAGACGTTGTTGGTGGTGCCGCCGGTTTCGAACGCGATCACGTTGTCGAAGCCCGCGAGGCCGCCGATGTACCCCGCCAGGCCGACGGCGCCCGACACCGGCGACGAGTGGAACGTCTTGGCCGGGAACTTCACCGCCTCGTCGATTCCGATCACGCCGCCGCTCGATGTCGTGACCAGAATGGGGCCGTCATAGGCCCATTGGCTCTTGAGAAGCTTGGACAGTCCGGCCAGGTAGTTCTTCAGGATGGGCGCGATATAGGCATTGAGCACCGTGGTGCAGGTGCGCTCGAATTCGAGCATCTGGGGCAGCACCTCATGCGACAGCGTGATGTCGACGCCGGGCGCCTCGGCGCGCAGGATCTCGCGGGTGCGCAATTCGTGCTCGAAGTTCATGAAGGAGTCGATGTAGACGACGGCCACCGATTCGATGCCCCGCTTCTTGATGATGCGGGCGGCCCGGCGCACGTCGTCTTCGTTCAGCGGCGTGATGATCTCGCCATAGGGGCTGATGCGCTCCCGAATGGGGATGACGTTGCGCCGCGGGATGATGATGTCCGGCGGATCCCAATCCAACTCGAAGGCCGAGATCCGCTCGGCGCGCCCGCCGCCGAGCACGTCGCGAAACCCCTCGGTGGTGATCAGGGCGGTTTTCACGCCCTTCCGTTCCAGGACGGCGTTGGTGGAAACCGTCGCGCCGTGACGGAACGACAGCGTCTCCTCGCCCTTGAGACCGGCGCGGGCCAGGCCGTCGAGCACGCCCTGGTAGAACGTCGGCGGCGTCGACGGCACCTTGCCCAGGCGTTGTTCGCCCGTCTCGATGTTGACTCCGATGATGTCGGTGAATGTGCCGCCGATGTCGGTACCGACCACCCATACGCGCTTTGCACTCATGGCCCTATCCTGCCTTCCTGCGAGTGTTGCCGTCGGTCAGCGCGCCTTGCGCCAGGGAAGCTTGTCCCCCCATTTGTTCAGCACCTGCTGAACGATCTCCGGATCGTCGACCGTGCGCGGCGCTTTTTCGCCCCAGAATTCGTATTCCTCGTTGCACATCGTCGCGTCGATGCCGAAGCCGCATTGCCATCCCTTTTCGCGGAGGGACACGGCCGGATCGAGCCACTGGCCGGCGCGGCGCGGCAGGATGTTGACGTCGCGGTCGGCGCGCACCCGGGTCGACAGGGCCCAGTGCACGCTGTCGTAGTTCCAGATGTCGATGTCCTTGTCGACCACGATCACGTGCTTGTACCGGGCATAGGTCGCGCCCCACACCGCGTCCATCACCTGTTGGGGATGGCCCTTGAACAGCTTGTCGATCTTGACGATGCACTCGTAGCTGACGTCGCAACGCATATCGAGCACGCCTGGAACCAGCTTGCGCACCGTGTCGAACGCGACGGCTTGGGACGACTTGCCGACCACCAGGGCGCTTTCGCAGGGGTACCATTGCTCGCGGGCGCCAAGAAACAGCGGCTTGCGACGCGTCGTGATCCGCGTGATCTCGAAGACCGGGTTCGAGCGCGCCTCGCCGTAGTAGCCCGTATATTCGCCGAAACCGCCTTCGATCTCGCGGTGGCCGGGCCGCACATACCCCTCGAACACGAATTCGGTGGTGGCAGGCACGTGAATATCCATGGTCTGACAGCGCACCATGTCGAGCGGCGCGCCACGCAAAGCGCCCGCGAGCTGGAATTCATCGACGTTGGGCGGTGTGCGGGTGCTGGCGCAGATCTGCACCGTCGGGTCGTATCCGGTGATCACCGCCATCGGCATCGGCTTGCCGGCCCTTTCGTACTTCATGTAGTGCTGCCGGCCGTGGGTATATTCGGGCGCGCCCCAGCCCAGGGTCTTCTTCGACAACGTCCCCATGCGATAGATCCCGGCGTTGAGCACGCCGGTGTCGAGATCCTTGGTCACCGACACGGACAACGTTCCGGGAAAGGCGGCGCCGAATGCCCCGCCGTCGTATTGATGCCACTTGGTGTTGCAGATGCGCGTGACGTCGATGGCATCGCCCTCGATCACGACCTCCTGGCACGGCGCCTTCTCGACGGTGTTCCACATGACCGGCGTTTGCGTCCGCCGGCACCATTCCTCGTTGAAATCGCTCCATTTCTCGATGCCCAACGCCCACAGGAACCGCCGATCGGTTCCGATGAGATTGGTGACCATGGGGAAGTCGGCGCCCTTGATGTTCTCGAAAACGATGGCCGGGGCATGTTCTTGCAGGCCGATCCGGGTGATGCCGTTGATTTCCCAGAACGGATCGACCTCGTCCTTGATGTAGACGATGTCCTTCTTGGACTCGAGATAGCGAAGGAATTCCCTGAGGTCGGTCCATTTGCGCTGCAACATCGATGCCCCTCCTCGCCCAGGCCCGGGCCCCGCGCCCGAACCGCGTTTTGCCGGAAGAGGTCGTCCCGCCCCCCGGCGAAACCCGCCATCACTGGCGGTCCTATAGAGAATAGTATTCGTTTTTGCGCCGGCCGTCAAGCGGAAAACTCCGGAGGGCAAAAAAATCGCGGCGCCTCATGCTGCTTTGCAATACGCCGAGCGCCGCCGTCGCGATGCGCCCCGGTTGACAGCGATTCAATACTGAATACAATTCATGCATGCTTGGCCCACGAACGGTTCACGGCGCAACCCAGTCGCAACCCAGGAGACCAACATGACCCGCAGACGAGACATGATTTTCGCCGCGGCTTTCGCCGCGGCCCTTTTCGCAGGCAGTGTCGCTCAGGCGCAGAGCGGACCGATCCGCCTGGGATTTTCCATGTCGCGCACCGGTTTCCTGGCGCAGGCGATGCCGGACCAGGTCAACGTCTATGAATTGTGGAAGGAGCAGGTCAACGCGCGCGGCGGGCTGGTTGTCGCGGGTGGCGCCCGGCGGCCGATCGAGTTCGTCGACTACGACAATCAATCGAAGCCCGATGTGTCCGTGCGGATCTACGAGAAGCTGATCACCGACGACAAGGTGGACCTTCTGCTCGCGCCGTGGGGCACGCCGTTTCATATCGCCGTGGCGCCGATCCTGGAGAAGTACAAGTTCCCGATGGTGGGGAACACGGCGGCGTCGGTCGCCGTGCGCCAGGTCAAGGCCGGCTACATCTGGTTCCCGACCTCGGCGATCCCGGATCGCCTTGGCGTCGAACTGGTGGCTCTGCTGAAGACACAGAACGTCAAGACCGCCGTGCTGCTGTGCAACGTTCTGCCGTTTTCGAAGGAGATCAAGACCTTCCTCGAACCGGAACTCAAGAAGGCGGGGATCGAGATCAAACTCAACACCGAATATCCGCCCGACGTCAAAGACATGACCTCCATGCTCACCCAGGTCAAACAGGCCAATCCGGACGCGGTTCTGGCGCTGGCCTATCCGGGCGATTCGGTCCTCTACACCAAGCAGGCCAAGGAGCTGGGGATCGCGGCCCCCTTCCAATTCGTCGCCATCGGGCCGTCGGGATCGTCCTACACCGCCGCGGTCGGCAAATCGGCCAACAACATCGTGACGATCGGCCATTGGGCGCCGGAACGGTCGGAATGGCCCGGGGCAAAAGCGTTCAATGACGATTACGTCAAGCGGTTCAAGGATCAGCCCGACTACCTGAATTCGGCGCTGGCGTGGATGTCGCTCGAGATCCTCGAGCAGGCCGTCGCCAAGGTCGGGTTGGACAAGGAGAAGCTGCGGGAATACATCTCCCAGACCACCTTCGACACGATCAACGGCAAGGTCAAATTCAACGGCGTGGAGAACGCGATCACGCCCACCGCCTTCCTCCAGATTCAGGGCGATTCGCCCAAGTTGATCTGGCCGCCGTCGATCGCCACGTCGACCTTCCGGCCCAAGAAGGATTGGTGAGTCTGATGTAACCGGCCGGGACGGCAGCCGCGCCATGTGGCTGGATACGCTGCTCTCGGGGCAGCTGCTGTTCTCGGCTTTGGTCACCGGTTCGCTCTACGCCATCGTCGCCGTTGGCCTGAACCTGGTCTACGGCACCATGCGCTTGCTCAACGTCGCGCATGGCGATCTGGTGATGGGCGGCGCCTATCTCGCGTATTGGTCGCTTACGCTCCTGGGCGTGCCGCCCCTGCTATCGCTGTGGATGATCGGCCTAGGGGGCGCATTGATCGGCTTGGCGTTGTACCGATCGATGTTCCGCCGCCTCTTGATCGCGAGCGCCGATCCGGGCCGCGTCGAGGCCAATTCGCTGCTGCTGTTCTTCGGAATTTCGATCCTGGTCCAGAACACGATCGCCTGGTTCGCCACGCCGACGCCGCGCGCCTATCTGTACTTGGACGACGTGTACAAGCTCGGTGATACGGCGATGACCGGCAATCGGATCGCGTCGCTCGTGACCGCGGCGGCGACGTGCGCCGGCATATGGCTGTACCTGCGCCACCATGTGGTCGGATTGGCCCTGCGTGCGGTGATCGATTCGCCGCTCGCGGCGAGAATCGTCGGCGTAAACGTGGAACAGGTTCACCGGACGAGTTTCGTGCTCGGCTTCGCTTCGGCGAGCGTCGCCGGCGTCCTGGTGAGCATGATGGAGCAGTTTTCGCCCTTCGTCGGCTTCCCGTTCTCGATCGCGGCGTTCATCGTCTGCATCCTCGGCGGCCTCGGCAACATCGGCGCCGGCTTCGTGGCGGCGTTGTTCCTCGGCGTCATCGAAACCTACGGAATCGCCCTGACGTCGCTCAACTGGCGCTCGGTGCTGCTCTACGGCGTGTTCGTGGCCACGTTGTTGGCGTTCCCGCAAGGATTGTTCGGTCGAAGGGTCCGGTCATGAACTCCACGGCCTTCGACGCCCTGCTCTGGACGGCCCTGCTGGTCGGGTTTGCGGCGCTTCCCATTTTCGGCGGTGACTACCTCGTCGGCATTGGCTTGGCGGCCGCGATGTGGTTGGCCCTGACGCAGAGCTGGTCGGTTCTTTCCAGCCTGACCGGCTACGTCTCGCTCGGCCACACCGTGTTTTACGGGCTGGGCAGCTATGTGGTGGTGGTCACCTGGCAGCAAACGCCCTTGGCGATCGCCCTGCTCGGCGCCGGAGCCGCCAGCGCGGCTTTCGCCCTGCTCGTCGGACTTCCCGTCATGCGCGTCCGTGGGCCCTATTTCGTCATTCTGACTTTCGGGTTGGCCGAATTGGTGAAGTATTCCGTCCTCGCCCTCGAGGCCGAGATGGGCGTCTCGAGCCGACTGCTTTTCGGCGCCCCCGACATAAGGGTGATCTACGGCCTCATGGTCGCCCTGGCGGTCGCCGCGACGGCGCTCCGCATCCTGGTGGACGTCCTGCCTTTCGGCCACGGCCTCAGGTCGCTGCGCGAGAACGAAGAAGCGGCGGAGACGGTCGGGGTCCCGGTCGCCCGCTACAAGCTTTTCGCCTTCGTGTTGTCGGCCATCGTTCCCGGCATGGTCGGAGGGGTGATGGCGATGCGCTCGACCTTTTTCGAGCCGATCCAGGCTTTCGACCCGACCATCTCGGTCAATATCATCCTGATGGCGGTCATCGGCGGCGGCGAAAGCGCGCGCGGCCCTCTGCTCGGCGTGCTTTTCCTCGTCATCCTGTCGGAATGGCTTTGGGCCAAGGCACCCCAGGCCTACATGATCATACTCGGCCTGTTGTTGATCGTTTTCGTGCTGAAATTCCCGCGCGGCCTCGCCGGTTGGCTGGCGGACTGGCAGCGGGCGAGGCGTTGACATGAGCCTGCTCTCCCTCAACCAGGTCAACAAGCGCTTCGGCGGGTTGCGAGCGCTCACCGACATCTCGCTCGACGTCGAGGAAGGGGAAATCCTCGGCCTGATGGGGGCCAACGGCGCGGGAAAAACCACGTTGTTCAGCGTCATCTGCGGCCATGCCCGGCCTTCGAGCGGCGAGATCCGGCTCGGCGGCGAGTCGATCGTCGGCCTGCGTCCGGATCAGGTCTGCCGCCGCGGAATCGCGCGCACCTTCCAGATCGTCAAGCCCTTCGGCCAGATGACGGTGATGGAGAACCTCCTGACCGCCGCCATGTTCGGCCCGGCCGCCATCCGCCGACGCGACCGCGCGCTCGGGCATTGCAGGGAGGTCCTGGACGAGCTTGGGATGGGCGACGCCGCGTCCCAGCCGGCTCATTCCTTGACTCTCGCGATGCAGAAGAAGCTCGAAGTGGCACGGGCGGTCGCCACCGGATGCCGCATCCTGATGCTCGACGAAGTCATGGCCGGCCTGACCCCGACCGAAGTGAACGAGATGCTGGCCATCATTCGTCGTCTGCGCCTCACGCGCCGGCTGACGATCCTGATCGTCGAGCACGTGATGAAGGCGCTGATGGAGCTTTCCTCCCGCGTCGTCGTCCTGCACCACGGCGAGTTGATCGCCAAGGGCACGCCGAGCGAAATCGCCGCCGACGAAAACGTGCTCGAGGTCTATTTCGGGCGGGCGGCCCCATGACGGACTTGCTTCGGGTCGAGGGATTGTCCGCCGGATACGGCGAAGTCGGCATCCTCAAATCCGTTTCGCTCGCCGTCGCCGCCGGCACCATCACGGCACTGATCGGCGGCAACGGAGCCGGCAAGACGACGTTGATGCTGACTTTGGCCGGATTGCTGGCCCCGGCCGCCGGACGCATTCAATTCGACGGCCAAGAGCTGGCCGTCCGTCCCAGCCATGAGCGCGTCGACGCCGGACTGGCCTTGGTGCCGGAGGGAAGGCGTGTTTTTCCGAGCCTTTCGGTCGAGGAGAACCTTCGGCTAGGCGCCATCGTGCCTCGATCACGGGCGACCTGGACCCGGCGTCGCGACGACATGTTCGCGCTTTTCCCGCGCCTCGTCGAAAGGCGACGGCAACTGGCGGGCACCCTGTCGGGCGGGGAGCAGCAGATGCTGGCCATCGCGCGGGGCTTGATGGCCATGCCGAAACTGCTTCTCCTGGACGAGCCGACGCTCGGTTTGGCGCCCATCATCGCTTCGTCCCTATTTGCGCTCATCCGCGACCTCAACGGTCGGGGACTGACCATCTTGATCGCGGAACAGGACATCCGTCGGACGCTCGCGATCGCGCATCATGCCTATGTGATCGAGAACGGCGGCATCGTCATGTCGGGCGGCGGCGACGAACTGAGCCGCGATCCTCGCGTGCGGTCCGCCTATCTTGGACTTTGACCACCCCGAAGCGGCGGCGCCACCACCGTTGAACAAGAAAGGGAACTGACCGTGAGAATAGTCGTGGGCATGTCGGGCGCCAGCGGCGCCATCTATGGGGTGCGCATTCTCGAGGTATTGAAGACGGTCGGGGTCGAGACCCATCTCGTGATTTCGGACTCGGCCAAGCGCACCTGCAGTTTCGAGGTCGACCGCCCCCTCGACCAGGTCCTGGCACTGGCGAGCGAGGTTCACGCCGTCACCAATATCGGCGCGAGCATCTCCAGCGGATCGTTCAAGCATGACGGCATGGTGATCGCGCCATGCTCGATCAAGACGTTGTCGGCGATCGCGAACTCGTTCAACACCAATCTTCTCGTCCGCGCCGCCGACGTCACCTTGAAGGAACGGCGCAGGCTCGTGCTGATGGTCCGCGAAACCCCGTTGCATCTCGGCCATTTGCGCCTGATGACTCAGGTGACCGAGGCCGGGGCGGTGCTCCTGCCGCCGCTGCCCGCCTTCTATCACCGGCCGAAATCGATCGACGACATCGTCAATCAGTCGGTCAACAAGGCGCTCGACCAGTTCGGCATCGAGGTGGATCTGTTCAAACGCTGGACCGGGAACGAGGAACGGGAGCATTCGCGTCCGAAGTGAGCGTCGGACGATCGGAGGCCTGAGCCATGGCCCGCGCCACGACTGTCGCGCGGCGTCCAATCGGCCCCCGATCTGCATCCTTGTAAGCCGCTGATGGAGACGAACAATTCAACCTATGCCCGGGGTCCCGCTTGGGCGCTGAGTCGCACCCCCGCAAAACCGCGGAAAGTGTTACCCATGTGTCCGGTACGTTCTCGGCACCGACGCACGGCGTCGGGACCAAGAGGGACGGCCGCCAACAAACTCAAAGCGGATCGCCAATGCCCTTGCGTTCGACGATCAGGCCGTAGTGCTGCGGCTGGCGGTGGCGGGCGAAATTGAACGTGGTGCGGCGATAGCTTTGCCCGGCGTCGAGGTCGCATTGGGCGACGCAGAGCTCGTCGGCGACGCCGGGACAAGCCGCCGCCGTCACCCCGGAAGGCGCGATGATCTGGCTGCCGCCGATCGAGGGCACGCCTTCCTCGGTACCGGCCTTGGCGACGCCCACCACCCACATGCCGTTCTGATAAGCACCCGATTGCATGCACAGGGTGTTGTGGAAGAGCGCGAGGTCGTCGTGATCGGGGGCCGGCGGGTTGTGGACCGGCGTGTTGTAGCCCAGCAGCACCATCTCCGCTCCCTGCAGGGCGAGTACGCGATAGGTTTCCGGCCAGCGCCGGTCATTGCAGATGCATAGGCCGATCAGGCCGCCGAAAGCGCGGAAGACGCGAAAGCCGAAACTGCCGACGTCGAAATAGCGTTTCTCGAGGTGCTGAAAGCGCCGCCAGGGCTCGTGCTCGTCATGGCCGGGAAGATGGACCTTGCGGTACTTGCCGACGATGCGCCCGTCCTTTTCCACCAGGATGGCGGTGTTGTAGCGCCGCGTCTTGCCGTCCTCGACCACGAGCTCGGCGAAGCCCAGGCAGAAGCCGAGGCCGAGACGCTTGGCCTCGTCGAACAGGGGCTGGGTGGCCGGGCCGGGCATCTCGCGCTCGAAGAAGAAGTCGATCTCGGCCTGGTCGGTCATGTACCAGCGCGGGAAGAACGTGGTGAGCGTAAGC
>Ga0194120_10003200_pt1 | contig 27043 bp, 27 predicted proteins | sample TA2MahCa65mmetaG_FD_148642 | JGI IMG/M metagenome (GOLD analysis project Ga0194120, IMG submission 148642) | Freshwater microbial communities from Lake Tanganyika, Tanzania - TA2015019 Mahale Deep Cast 65m | ecosystem: Environmental > Aquatic > Freshwater > Lake | place: Tanzania: Lake... | reverse complement strand
CGATCCGCGCAAATCTTCGTCAACGACGCCGTCAACGTGGTCTTCCCGTGGTCCACGTGCCCGATCGTCCCAATGTTCACATGCGGCTTCTTCCGCTCATATTTCGCCTTCGCCATACGTCTCTCCTTTTCTCAATACACTGGAGGTTTGATCCCGTCGCGCCTCATATCGAAGCGCTCCGGGTCGAGCAAGCTATTTTTTACTAAAGGAACAAAACCCATCCGCGCCCATACGATCAAAGGGTGTAGCCCAAGCGAAGCTTGGTATGGAGCCCACGACGCGGATCGAACGCGTGACCTCGTCCTTACCAAGGACGTGCTCTACCAACTGAGCTACGTGGGCCGTTTCTTTGTGAAACGTCAAAGGTGAAACGTGAAACGACGGAGTCTGCGCTGCTCGACTCATTTCACACTTGCCTTTCACGCTTCACACCTCACGTTTCACACCTGACGTCGGCTACTTGGAGCGGGCGATGGGATTTGAACCCACGACAGCCAGCTTGGAAGGCTGGAACTCTACCACTGAGCTACGCCCGCCCATCTTGAGTGCTAAGTACTCAGTGCTGAGAACCGAACATCCTACCATCGCGCGCCATTGCTCAGCACTCGGCATTCGCGACTCTGAACTTACCTGGTATGGTGGGCAGGCAAGGATTCGAACCTTGGAAGACATAAGCCAGCAGATTTACAGTCTGCCCCCTTTGGCCACTTGGGTACCTGCCCGCAACACCCTACTGGATTTCCCGATACCAGAAATTCCCGAAAAATTCTCAACGCCACTCGAACGTGCGCGGGAAAATGCGCACAAGCCTCTCCGCACACAGCTCTCTCTTCCTCAATCCTGAGGATTGATGAGCTGATGTGCCGGACAAGCCGATTTGGAAATGCTGGATTCTATTGATGAAGTCCTGTCATGTCAAGAGGGGATTGGCCCTATCTGACTTTTTCTTCCGATTGGACTTTATTCCTAGCAGGCGGGTAAGACCTCCGTGATCTGTAATGAATGAAACGACCGCTTAACCAAATGAATAGATTCCCCAGTGAAACCCAATACTTGCATCATGAGCACCTCTGTCTCTCGCCAGCTCAGCTGGGACTGCTTGGCGAGAAATCTCTTGTGAGTGATCCGCTGTTCGGCCGCATCTTGAGGCACATAATATCCACGAAACTCTCCATTCGAAAACGCAGCCAGAAGGCGACGTACCCATTGAGCCATCTGACGCGGCTGTTGTACACGTGATCCTCTTTCTTGTGATTGCACTTCAAGCTGATTCCAGATCGACCATCCAATAAAGACGGCCCATGTTTCATTGAGGGCTTCCCACGATTCTGACTCGGTCAAATAGCGCGATTCCACTTCCTGTGGGCGCTGCGCAATCGGTACGATGGTCACGTCTGTATATCGGCAAACTTGCTGTGATCGTGCAAATGCCATCAACTCATGTGCCGTACTTTCAGCCCCCGCTGATCGCATCTCAGAAGACCGGAGATAATCCATGTAGGCATGAAACAGTTCATGATAGAGAATGCTCAGCTCCCTATGCGTCAGCTTTGCGAGCGGTTTGAGCGTGCGTCCCGCCGCATTGAAGGACAACGACCGGCTGAGGACCATACGATGCTCATCGGGATGGTACTCCGCCGCGTAGGTCCGAAGATCGTCAAATTCAAACTGAATAAAATGCGCCGGAATCTCTCTGAGAAATTTCGTGGGAAGATGAAGCCGGTCCGCTTCCATGACCAGCCGCTCCCATGTCGAACCAGTTGGGGAACCGGCAGGGTCTGGCGGCAACGGCGCGGCCTCGGCACTGTGCCCGCTGAACCAGCAACTCCACACAAATACAAATCGAACGAGATAGGTCATGCCTGGGAACAGCGCCGATACAGGAGGCCTCGCCCGCGAAAACCGAGCAGAAAATCGACTGGTTTGAGCATTTAATAGTCTTGGTATCGAGACGCTCCCCAATCTTCTCGACCGCCTTCTTCCACCAGCGTGAGGATCTCGAGACAATCGGAAGAGATATGATCGAGAAAGCGAGAGGGCTTCGACAGCAGCATCCCACTGGCTTTGTCGTACACGTTAATGGGATACGTCATGAACAAATGTCGTTTGGCCCGCGTCACGGCCACATAGAATAACCGGCGCTCCTCTTCCAATTCATCGTCCGTGAGAAAGGAATAGGCGGATGGAAACCGGCCGTCGACAACCCAGATCACAAAGACACATTGCCACTCCAGACCTTTGGCTGAATGAATCGTGGACAGGACCATCCGCTCATCGTCGCGATCCGGGGCTTCGACGCCCACGGCGCTGCCGTCAGGAGGCTCCAGCGCCAAATCGGCCAGAAATTCGTCGATGCCCGGATAGTTTTCAGCAATCGTGTGGAGATGATCCAGGTCTCTCGTGCGCTTGGGGTAGTCGTCGTATTGTTCCTTCAGAATCGGCAGGTAATATTCATACATATGATTCACCTGCTCAGAGGGCGACCGATCTTCGGCACCGGCCAGACTTTCCAGCGTGTTCGCCAGGTTCTTGAGCCCCTGACCCGAACGGCCGGATACGGCCCGTAGCACATCGAACGGCCGATCGGCCTTCACGATCGCGGCAAGCAGGTCCTGCGCTTTCTTTGGCCCGACTCCCTCCACCAACATCAGCACCCGGTGCCAGCTGACCGTGTCGAGTGGATTCACGATCACACGGACGTGCGCCAGGAGGTCCTTGACGTGAGCCGTCTCGATGAACTTCACCCCACCGCGCTTGATAAAGGACAGCCCCCTGCGGGAGAGCTCGATCTCCAGGTCGAACGAATGAAAACTCGATCGGAACAACACCGCCACCTCGCTCAACGGCACGCCTTCCTCGCGCAACTCAAGAATTTTCTGCGCGATGAACCTCGACTGCGCGTGTTCTCCGGCCGCCTCGACGAGCGCCGGCAACGGCCCGTCAATCTTCCTGGTAAACAGGCGCTTCGTATACTTCTCCGCCGCCTCTTCAATAATGCCATTCGCCAAATTCAGGATCGGCTGCGTGCTGCGGTAATTTTCCTCCAGCTTGTAGACGGTCGTGCCAGGGAACAGCGCCGGAAACTCCATGATGTTTTTGAACGTGGCCCCCCTGAACGCATAGATCGACTGCGAATCGTCGCCGACGACCGTCACATTGTTGTGCGTATTCGCCAGCAGGCGAATCACATCGGCCTGTAGCCGATTCGTATCTTGATATTCATCCACCAGGATATAGCGGTATTGACGGGAAATCGTCGTGCGGGCTGATTCGTCCGCCGACAACAACTGCCGCAGCATCACCAGCAAGTCGTCGTAGTCCAATAATTGCTTCTGCCGTTTCGCCGACTGATAGGCCTTCTGCAACCGGCTCAAGTCTTCCAGATGGTCGGCAAAATGGCTGAACTCTTCGAGCACAATTTCGTCGAGGCTGCGGAGCGTATTCTCGCTCTTGCTGACCATCTCCATGATCGTCCCCTTGCGGGGGAACCGCTTATCTTTTTCGTTGAGCCCCAGCTGGGCGCGGCACAAGGCGATCAGATCTTCCGCGTCGCCGCGGTCCAGGATCGTGAACCCCGGTTCCACGCCGATCGACCGGCCATAGCGCCGCAACAGCATGTTCGCGACAGAGTGGAACGTGCCGCCGCACACCCGCTGGCTTCTTGCCCCGATCAAGTCGCCCGCGCGGTCCACCATTTCCTGAGCCGACTTGCGCGTGAAGGTCAATAATAAGATGTTCGAGGGATCGATGCCGGAATCGATCAGATAGGCCACACGATAGACGAGCGTGCGCGTCTTCCCGCTGCCGGCGCCGGCGATCACCAACGCCGGTCCATCTCCCGCCGTCACCGCGGCCAATTGTTGCGGATTGAGTAACGCCGGATAGTCGATGGAGAGCGTCCGCGACATGGCCTCATCGGCTGGCCGTTTCAGCACATAGGTCTTGACTTCTCGTTCCATGAAATTATGCAACGCAGGCGTTTAGCAGATGGATCATTCTGGAGAAGGCGTGTATACCACACTCCGATTCCCCATTCCTATCACGACACGATCATCCTCCAGAGTGTCAGAATCAGCCAGACGACACCGGCGATTGCGAGCAGCATAAGCAACACCGTGCCGCCGATAATGCCCCCCACGTAGAACCAATCAGGCCGGGTCTCCCGGTCAGGCCTTGTGGCGGCAGCTCGAAGCAACGCGGCATTTCTCATATTGCTCTGGAACCAGACGGAAAATAGATCACCGATGATGGGGACGGCGCCGACCGTCCCATTGATCAGCAGATTCAGGCTCATGCGCGCCAGGACGATTCGTGGCAGCCGCAAGCGGGCCCCAATGCCCAGAATCACCATGCCGATGAGATTGGCCAAGGCATCGCCGATGCCGGGGATGAGCCCGATTATTGGATCTAATCCGATCGAGAGTGACGTGCCGGGAATCCTGACCGTCGTATCCAGCACCTTGCCGAGGATATCGGCAACCTCGACAAGATGCTCACGGACATCATCGGATGGAGAAGTATGATGCGGCCTTCTGCTATCAGCTTGTTCAGTGAAGAGAATCACCGGGTGGATACCTCGAATAGCATTGCCACTGTATCAGATGACATGCCGAGAGAGTGCTTGGCAATGGGTAGGTCCTACACCCCAGCTCTTGCCCCCACCCCTTCTGAGCCTCTTGGCCCGCCCGAGGCATCTCCGATATAATCCGCCCTCTTGGGGAAACCCTATGCCGACGGCTAATCCAGAATATAAAGACCGACTTCGCCAGCTCGCCGAGTTGATGCTTGCCGTCTCGGGCGAATCCGTCTCGGTGATGAAGCGCCTGGCACCGGAGAAAGCCCTGAAACTCAAGCGCAAGGACGAGTGGAACCTCTACCTCGAGTTTCTCAAAGTCCTATTCAACCTGGCAGACCGGCTTGCCGCACTGCACATTCCATTGAAGGATCAGATGGACTTCATGAATGCGCTGGAAGACACGGTCGCGCAACAACTGCAGAAAGTTCTGGAGCCGGCCTTCGGCAATCAGGCCGATCAGATGGAAATCGTCCTGACGATTGGGACCGCGGTGGCGGAAAGCCGGCAGACGTATGAGCTCTACAAGTTTCTTGTCACCGAGGAGTCGCAGTCTAAGAATGAGATGTTCCGCGACTTCGGCAACAAAATCGCCGCCGCGCTTGGGGCGTCAAGCAACACCCAGCTGAGTTCCGCCGCCACCCTCTGCGCCAGCGCAGTAGTACCCGCCATCAGCGCGGTCCTTCAGGGGCAAACCCCACCACCAGCCACATCCGCACAGCCGGCGGCCGCAGCGGTGAGCGAACAACAGGACAAGCAAGGCACCACAGGCCAAGAGATCAAACTTGTCAGCATGATGTCGAACGTCTCCGGTGAAGAAATCGAAACCAGGTGGGGCCTCCATCCGCAATTCCGCGAAGATCTGACACCGGCCGAACTCCAGCAACTGACCAAGCTCCTGAACCGAGTTGCAAAAATCGTTGGCGAACGGTATGCCACCGTGGCATTCTCCGAAGAGTGGGCCTCATGGCACAAGGCAGGCCACGCCTGACCGACATCGGACCAAGCGTGTATCCGCCTCTCCACTCCATATTCAATCATCCCATTCCTCGAAGGAGCCGACGTGGATACTGTGATCTCGGTAAACGGTTCTCCGGTTGAACTTCCTCCAAGCCTCAGCCGCCTGTCCGAACTCGCGCACAATTTGTGGTGGAGTTGGACACTGGAAGCGCGGCAATTATTCGAAACGATTGACCCGACCCTTTGGCTGCTCACACATCATAACCCCGTCAAACTGCTGGCTGACGTGAGGCCAGACCGGCTGGCGCATCTGGCAGAAGACCCGTCGTTTCTCCGGCAGTACTCAGCGGTGTTCCGCCTATTCGATGAATACTGTGCCAACAAGAAGAGCTGGTTCGGCAGCCACCGCCCCGACATGACCAAAACCACTATCGCCTACTTCTCCGCGGAATTCGGCCTGCATACGTCCGTCCCCATTTACAGCGGCGGCTTGGGCATCTTGGCCGGCGACCATTGCAAGGAGGCCAGCGACCTGGGTGTCCCGCTGATCGGGATCGGGTTCATGTACCCACAGGGATACTTCCGCCAGCGCCTGACCCCGGAAGGATGGCAGGAAGCAGCCTATGCGCCGTTTAACCGCGAAGAATCTCCCATCCAGCTGGCGCGGACTCCCTCTGGAGACATCTGCCGATTCAGCGTGCAAATGGGCGACCGCCAGGTGACCGCCGCCGTCTGGAGAGTCCTGGTTGGTCGAGTTCCGCTGTTTCTCATCGATACGGACGTCCCCGAGAACAGTCCGGAGAATCGAGCCCTCTCCGCCCGGCTGTACGGCGGCGACCAAGAAATGCGGCTGTGCCAAGAAATCTTGCTGGGCATCGGCGGCGTGCGCATGCTGCGCGCATTAGGCATTGCCCCCTCGATCTGGCATGCCAACGAAGGCCACTCCGCCTTCCTCACGCTGGAGCGGCTGCGCGAGTTGGTTGCCCAGGGGACTTCACACGCTGAAGCGAGCGAAGTCGTCCGCCAGAGTACCGTGTTCACCACCCACACACCGGTACCGGCCGGCCACGATGTTTTTCCGCACCATCTGATGGACCGCTACTTTGCCGGGTATTGGGAACAGCTCGGTCTCTCACGGGATGAATTTCTCCGGCTGGGGGAGACGCCCGAGTCGAGCGGTCACGGATTCAACATGACCGCATTAGTGATGCGGTTATCAGCTCACGTGAACGGCGTCAGCCGTGAACACGGCCGGGTCACACGTGACATGTGGCGGCACTTCTGGCCGGGATTGCCGGCCGAACAGATTCCCATCCGCAGTGTCACCAACGGCATTCACGCGCCGACCTGGATCGCGCCGGAACTCCATCATCTCTACAGCAGATCCCTCAGCCCCACCTGGACAAGCAGCTGTGACGACCCCGCCATGTGGCAGCGGGTGATGGACATTCCGGACGACGAACTTTGGGCCGTCCGTCAAACGATGAAACGGAAGCTGATGGGCTTTATCCGCGAGCGGGCGAGAACCGGCTGGATGCAGGGACATCTCCAACCCGCACAGGTCTTGAGTCGAGGCACGCTTCTCGACCCCGAGGCGCTGACCATCGGGTTTGCCCGTCGATTCGCCACCTATAAGCGGGCGACACTGCTGTTCCACGATCTTGAACGGTTGAAACACCTGCTGCAAAACAGATGGAGGCCGGTGCAATTAGTCTTTGCCGGAAAAGCCCATCCGGCCGACGAGCCGGGCCGGTACTTCATTCACGAAGTCCTGAGTTTTTGCCAAGACCACAAGCTGGGCGGCCACATCGCCTTTCTTGAAGATTACGACATGCATGTGGCGAAATTTCTCGTCCAGGGCGTCGATATCTGGCTCAACACGCCACGGTTCCCCTTGGAAGCCAGCGGAACCAGTGGAATGAAAGCCGCGATCAACGGCGTGCTGAACCTGAGCGTCCTCGACGGTTGGTGGGCCGAAGGCTACAACGGCGCCAACGGCTGGGGTATCCAACCGTTGTCCGAGGACGCGGATACCAAAGCCCAGGACCTCCACGATGTGGAACAGCTGTATCGCATCTTGGAGCAAGAAGCCGTGCCGCTGTACTATCAACGGGATCGTGACCGCATCCCACGCGGCTGGCTCCACATGGTGAAGGAGTGCATCAGAACCGTCGCGCCGCAATTCTGCACGACCCGCATGGTGAAGGACTATGTGGGGATACTGTATACCGCTGCTGCCCTGCGCACGCCCTCGACATGGTAGGCCGGCTCAGCGCATCGCTCGTGGGCATCCTCGCGATCCTGTGTCTTGGATGGCCCTCTGCCGTTCATGCCGCCGGTTCGTCATCCACCATCGAGTCTCAAGCTGGAGAACTGTTCAAAGCCGGTGATTACGCAGCGGTCACAGCGCTGTATCGTACCCAGCCGTCTCATACGCCCGCGTCAAGACCATTCCTGCGTCTCTCGTTTTTGAGTTTCGTCCGTCTGGGGCGGACCGACGAAGCCCTCACGGTCTACACACGGCTGAAGCTTTCCGGTCAATCTCATGACGCAGCCCTGCTCCGGCCGCTGGCCCTGGCAGTCATCACCAACCGTGTACGCGACCAAAAGGAACATGTGCGCATTGCGGCCTACACAACCTTGGCGGAATTGGGCCTTCAAGAAACAAAAGCGATTCTCGAAGACGGCCTCCTGGATTCCTCGGTGCTTGTCCGAGCTCGGGCCGCAGAAGCCATCGGAAAGGCCGGCTTGGCTCACAAATCCGGCGCCCTGCGACGGGCTCTGAGCGATGCCATGCCCACCGTCCGAATCGCCGCGATGACCGCGCTGGCAGAAGGACAGGCCACCGATCTGACGACGCGCTTTACCGAGATCGCCCGTACCGACGAAGGCCCCGAATCGATTTTTGCCGCGGCCGCTCTCTATAAGCTGGGGCAATCGGAACGATTGTCTGATATTACCGGCGCTGCCACATTGCCCGACGCCGACGTACGTATGGCTGCACTGGGTGTGTTGGGCCGCTTGAAGCGGCCCTCCAGTCTGGCGGTCCTGAGTCAAGCCGTGTATGATCCGAATCCATCCGTCCGAGCATTTGCTGCAGGAGCACTCGGAGAATTCGGCTCACCCGGCGGAGTGGCACCCTTGACCCATGCCATCGGAGACGAAATCGCGATGGTTCGCAGCGTCGCCGCTGGAAGCTTGAGCCGACTGGGGATCAAGGACAATCGGCCCTTGTTGCACGCCCTGACCAGAGATCCAAGCTGGCAGGTTCGGGCTGGAGCCGCGGAAGGACTGCTTCGGCTGGGAGACACATCGGCCATCCAATTGATCGGCGAACTCGCGCAACATGCCGATCCGTCCATTCGGGGCGCCGCCGCCAAGGCTCTGAGTCTTGTCCCGGAGTCACAGGCCGCACCCATGCTGAAGACCCTCTTGCACGACCAGCAACCGCTTCCCCGCCTCATGGCCGCCATGGCGCTGGGAAAGCAGACCGGGACTGTACTGCCGCTCCTGATCGACGCCTTGCGAGATTCCGACGAAGCAGTCCGAATTGCCGCAGCGGGAAGTCTGATTCGGCAGCTGGGCAGAACGCAGTCACCGCAACCGCCTCGTTAACCGACGGACCACGATGGCCAAATTCATCATCATCCTCGTGCTGATTGCCTGTTCATTCGGAGCTGGGTACTATCTCGGGCAGAAACCTGTCGGAACATTGCAGACGAACGTGTCGGACCTGTCTAAGCGACTGGCCATCTCCGAAGAAACGATCGAAGGCTTTCAGCAGTCGGTGAAAAAGCTCTCAAAGGATGCGCTGGATGCCACGATGCGGATCGAACGGGGTCTCCGAAGACGCCAAGGGTTGCTGGAAGCCAAGTCGAAGGTGGTTCAGGCGAAGGCGGAGATCCTGGGCGGGAACCTCCCCGACGCCACAAAGGCACTGGCTGATGCGGTCACGGCCTTGGAGCCCCCCGCCAAAGGCAAACAGGACGACCCTTCAGCTGAGGCACTCTCAGATCTGGCCGCCTCACTCCGACAGGCCAGGCTGGAAGCGGCGATGGGGAAAACAGTATCGGTGAAGAAGCTGCACGAGTTGGAGCGCCGAATAGATCAACTGCTCAACCAATAACCGGAGGGTCTCAGCCCACGCTTAGGCAGTCGCCGACTGAGAAATCGGCTGTTTCTTCCACTTCGCCAGGATCCGCTCCACTCTCATTCGAACGACCATGTCGGGATCTTTCAGCAACGGCGTAATCGCGTGACGACCCCGCTCGTCGCCGATCGATTCCAACGCTGCTGCCGCCGTCAAGCGCGTAAACCAATCTGCGTCTTCCAGCATCTCAATGAGTGGAGCAATGGCTTGATCGTTCTTGATCCGGCCCAACGCCAGCACCGCGCTCTTGCGAACCTGTTCGTCCTTGTCCCGAAGCGCGGTAACCAACAGGGGAATGGCCGGCTCGCCGAGTTCCACCAATGCCATGATGGCGTCGTCCTTGAACTCATCGTTCCGGAGCTGGAGCATTAAGGGAGCAAGCACCCGCTCATCCCGAATCTTGCCCAGCGACAAGATCGCGTACTTGCGGACTTCCCAATCACGCAACAATTTGAGTAAGGTCTCGACCGCGGGAGATCCCACCTGCCCCATGGCTTCGACCGCCACTTCTCGAACCTGCCAATCACCGTCCCGTAGCGCCTTGGCCAAGGGGGCGACACATCGCTCATCCCCCATCTCGCCGAGTGTAATGACCGCCTCACGGCGCACCACCCAGTCGGGATCGTTGAGGAGGTCGATCTGAATATCGATCTCATCCTTGACCCGCTCCTCTTCCAGGTCTCCGCCGGCTTCCACCCCGGCCGGTACCTGACTGACCTCCTGCTGTCCAGCGCGAGCGAGGTCTTCGGACAAGGAATCCGCCAGGGCATCACCCGCCAACGGAGCCGTCGGAAGCGCATCGCCAAGCCGGTCAATCTGATTCGATTCCATTGATGGTCCTATCCCACACGGACACCGCTGACGAACTAGGTCGAAGCAGGGGCCGCCGCAGCCTTACCGCCCGCCGCATGTTTCTTGCGGAGCGCAAGAGCGCGTCGTTTACGCTGCTCCCGCTTCAGCCGCTTCCGGAGCGCCCGAAACGCTGCCGTCCCTTCCGATGTCTTCCCTGCTGCCCGCCGTTCCGCAACTCTCTTCTTCAATCGAGTTTCTTCAGACTCCGCTGACCGTTTGGGTGCTTTCTTCGCCATGCTCTCGGCTCCTTTAGTAATGATCGATGACGATGATGAACAGACTGGCCCGTCTTGAATTCGACGGGTCAGTCTAGAGGAGAGGGTGCGTAGTGTCAACCGAGGAGACAGCAGACCATACCACTAGATCAACACCAATGCCACATGCTCCCGATGAGCCGGGTCTGCAACCAGGATTGCGGGGACCAATTCCCACCAACGCTGAACCAAGACATCGTTGGGTAGCAGTCGATGGGCGGACACCTTGGTAAAGTTTGACCGATAGAGCCTGTGCATCGGGGTTGCAACCAGCGATTGGTCCTCCAACTGATGGACCATAAGAGGGGAAGAGGCATGCAAGGCCTCTTCCTCTGATTGAACAACGAATTCAGGCCGGTGGTCACCGATCACCTCCAGTTGAATGACCGAGAGTCCCCCCTCCACCATCTCAAGCTGGGCTGCCGCGGCATGGGAAAGGTCGAGAATCCTCCCATTCACGTAAGGCCCCCGGTCGTTGATCCGGACCCGGACGTGCTTCCCATTCAACAGGTTGACCACCCGCACCATGCTGCCAAGCGGCAGGGTCCTGTGGGCCGCCGTCATGGCTTCCATATCGAAGACTTCTCCGTTGGCCGCAAGTCGTCCATGGAATGGTATCCCATACCAGGATGCCATCCCCCGTTCCTTAATCCCCACATCCAGATCACTCTCCCCCTTGGGAATCCAGGAGCAAGCCCCCAGGGAAAGACAGAAGACGACTAGACCAAGTCGAAAGGTCGGATTCAATGACAGCTGAGTGAAATTCCAATATTTGTACATATACCTCTCGCCTCCCTCTGGGACATTGGACCATCCAGAGTACGTAGGCCCAGGGTAAGCAAGGAACGGATGTTCAACAATACCGACTGCGTACCCTATTCCCCTACCTTGGTGTGAAGGCGCGGAGCCTGGTCAGGAATGAGAGGCAGTACAAAAACGCACGAAGAAGCGACGGCAGAGTCAAACGGTGCGGCTATATATATGGAAGAGGGGCCCCGCGTCAACTACCCCTAGCCCTATGAAGTGACTGGGTGACAGATCCTGGACAGGGTTCAGATAGAAAGCCCTGAAATTTCAGTCCTCTACAGTATCCGTCCAAACCGCTGTTGTATTGACTGCCTGAAACGGACTGAGTAAGATCCCACGTTACAGGCGATGTTCGCCAGGGTTTGAGCGAGACCGCAATAGCGATAGCCTCCTCCATCCTTGTTCGCCCTGACATCACACCCATGATTGACGTCCAGCACATTACCAAACGGTACGGACAGCATACGGCTATCGACCGAGTCACCTTCTCGGTGGCCAAGGGAGAGGTGCTGGCCTTTTTGGGTCCCAACGGCGCGGGCAAGACGACGACTATGCGCATTTTGACTTGTTTTATGCCCGCTACCGAAGGTCATGCGCAGGTGGCGGGGTTTGACTGTGCCGCTCAACCGATGGAAGTCAAACGACGAATCGGCTATCTACCGGAAACCCCCCCGGTCTATCAAGAATTGACCGTCACAGAATATCTGACCTTTGTTGGCCGGCTCCGTGGGATAACCGGGCCAAATTTGACCTCGGCTCTGGACCAGTCCATCAGCCGTCTTGAACTTGGGTCGGTCCGCCACCGGTTGATCGGGAACCTTTCCCGCGGCTACCGCCAGCGTGTGGGACTGGCCCAAGCCCTCCTGCACGATCCTCCTGTCTTGATCCTGGACGAACCGACAGTCGGGTTGGACCCGAAACAAATCATAGAGATCCGAGAGTTGATCAAGAGCCTGGCCGGCTCTCACTCTGTCATCCTGAGCACCCACATCCTGCCGGAAGCCACTGCCGTCTGCCAGCGAGTGGTCATCATTAATGGAGGCCGGATCGTGGCGGAAGATACCCCAGAGCAGTTATCAGCCCGGCTGCGGCAATCGGAGAAGGTTTCCGTGACCCTGAAGTCGCCCCCCCAGGATTGTGAGACGAAGCTCCGAGGGATTCCCGGTGTGCTGAATGTGTTTCCGGGGCAGAGTAATGGGACATTCCTCATCGAATGCACCTTGGGCCGGGACCTCCGAGACGATATCGCCCGGTGCATCGTGTCGAATCAGTGGGGCTTGTTGGAACTACGGACCATTTCCATGACACTGGAAGACGTATTCCTCCGCCTCACCCGCCACGAAGAAGGTCTTCCCCACTCAGTGGAAGCCGCCTCATGACACCGGTCCAAGCCATCATCGCCAAAGAGGTACGCTGCTACTTTGTCTCTCCAATTGTGTACGTGGTCGGCGGGGTCTTTCTGCTGGCCTTTGGACTGTTGGCTGAATCCCTCGTCACAGCCATTGGAGTGTATGCCGTCCAGATGATGCAAATGCAGGGCGGACCGGCACAGATCAACTTGAATGAACTCGTATTCCGTAATCTTTTCAGCGGCAGCCGACTCATTCTGCTCCTGATTCTCCCGATTCTCAGCATGCGCCTGTTTTCAGAAGAACGGAAACTCCGGACTTTTGAATTGTTACTGACCTCCCCTGTCCGAATCAGTGAACTGATTGCAGGGAAGTTTATCAGCGTATGTCTGATCTACTTTGGGATGCTGGCGCTCACCGGGGTTGTCCCACTCGTCTTGGCGCTCTTCAGCGACTTCGACTGGTATCCTGTGCTAACCGGATACCTGGCCTTGGCACTCCTCGGGAGCCTGTTCCTCGCCACAGGAACCTTTGCATCGGCCTTGTCTGAAAATCAGATTGTGTCCGCGCTGCTCGGCGTGGGAATCCTCTTTGTCTTCTGGCTACTGGGGTTTCTGGGGTCGCTGCTCGGTGATACCACGATGGGGCATATCGTGTCCTACATCTCATTCATGGAACACTACGACCGTCTGGTGAGCGGGCTCATCGACACACGCGACCTCCTGTACTTTGCAAGCGGCCTGGCACTCATGCTGTTTCTCACGCACCAGGTCGTCGATTCGGCGCGCTGGAAATGAACGTCAAATCGCTCCCATTCGGCATCATTGGCATCGTCCTCGGTCTCGGGGGCGCGATCGGCTACAGCCTCCGTCCGGATCTGCTCGGGGCCGTGACCTTAGTGGAGCTGTCGGCGCTGATCTGTCTGATCGGGTTTTTCATCTTGCACTTCGACGCCGTCAAAGCGTTCTCCGGCCGCCGGACGACGAAGATGGGCCTCAACAGTGTCCTCATGGTCCTGCTGTTTGCCGCCATCCTCGGCATCGTAAACTTCCTGGCGTCCCGACACTCCGTTCGCTGGGACTGGTCGGAAAATCAGAATTACACACTGGCGCCGCAAACCCATCGCGTCCTGCGCTCCCTCCCGCGCGAGGTCAAAATTACGGTGTTCACACGGGAAAAGGACCCTGGGTATCAGGCCTACAAACAACGGCTGGAAAGTTACCGCCAAGCGTCCACCAAACTGACGGTGGAGTTCATCGACCCCGAAAAACAACCGAAGATCGCGCAAACCTACGGCATCTTCCGGAGCGACACAGCGGTGTTCGAGAGCAACGGCCAGACGATCAGAGTCATGGCTCCGTCGGAAGTTGAACTGACCGGAGCCTTGCTGCGCATCTCCAAAGATGCCAAAAAGCGTATCGTATTTGCCGAAGGCCACAGTGAGCGGAACCTAGAGGATAAGGAACGAAACGGCCTCTCGATCGCCAAAGAGGCGTTGATCCGGCAAGGTTATGAGGTCGGCACCGTCTCCCTCCTCCAGGAACCCGCCGTGCCAAGCGACACCACCGTGCTGGTGCTTGCAGGCCCGCGCAGAACCGTGACGGCAGAGGAACAGGACCGCATCCACGCCTACGTCGAGAAGGGAGGACATCTCCTGGCGCTCGTCGATCCCGATACACAAACCGGCCTCGACCCCCTGCTGGCCCGTTGGGGGATCGGTCTCGGACCAGGCGTGCTGGTCGATCTGCAAGATCGGTTGGCAGCGGGAGATCTCACCGCGCTCCTGGTTCGCACGTTTACCGAACATGAGATCACGCAGGACCTGACCTCCGCGGTACTCTTCCCACTCTCGCGCCACATCACGTTCGATGAACAAGCCGGTAAAGACTGGGACTATGTCCCGCTGGCTCGCACGTCGGCCAACAGCTGGGCCGAAACGAACATGCAAGGCCGCGTCGTGAGCCTGAGCGAAACGGAAGATGTGAAGGGGCCGCTGCCCCTGGCTGCGGCGCTGTCGCCGAAGAAGGTGCCGGAGGAAGGGACGGCCAGACCGGCCGTCGTCGTCATCGGTAATTCCACCTTTGTCACCAACGCCTATTTCAATTTCCCCGGCAACAGCGACTTTTTTCTTCACACCACGGGATGGCTGGCCGAAGAGCGTGACCTGATCGCCATCGCACCGAAGGAACCGGCCCTGCGGCCATTTACCCCCAATCCCTTGCAAGAACGGGTACTGCTCTATGTGCAAGTGATCGCGCTTCCACTCATGACGCTTGTGACCGGCATCATGGTGTGGAGAAAACGCCGGCGCTTGTAATCTGACTATGCGTTACTGGCCGACACTCCTCATGCTCATCATCCTGGCAGGGCTTGGGGGGTATCTCTATCTCGTGGAGATTCCGACCCAACAACAGGAGGTGAAGCAAGAAACCGAACAGAAGAAACTCCTGCTGGTTCCCGAAACCGCCATTACGGAACTGGCCATCACCACCACTCAAGGCCTCATCCAGCTCAATCGTGCCGAATCAGGAACATGGGCCATCACCGCTCCCTTACATACCGACGCCGATAGTCGTGAAGTCCAGGCGCTCCTCCGAGCGCTGGTCACTGGGACCGTCAGCAGAACCGTCGCCGACAAGTCCGACACGCTCGCCCCTTTCGGACTGGATCAGCCGGTGACAACTGTGACCGTCACGGCCGGAGCACAACAAGAAACCATCGCCATCGGAGACAGCGGCCCCCTGTCCAACACCTTGTATGTACTCCGAGGATCGGATGGAAAGGTCCTGCTGACCGACCTGGCCCCCCGAGACTTTGTCAATAAGTCGTTGATGGCGTTCCGGTGGAAGGAACTCTTTCGGTTCGTGCAAAACGACGTCGATCGGGTGCGCTTGACGTATGCGACCACGGAAATCGTCATCTACAACATGGCCAAAGGCCAGCCGAAACCGGCCTGGAAAATCCGCTATCCCATCGAAGCCGAGGCGGATCAGACTGAAGTCCGCTCTCTGATGTTCCGGCTGGAGGACCTCAAAGCACTCGGTATCATCGATCCAGGCCCCGAACGGGATACCGTGGCCAAGACACTGTCCGGTCACAAAGTCAAAGTGACGCTGCATACCGCTGCAGGGGATCAAACCGTCCGGCTCTACCAGCCGGATCCGCAAAGCGGCGAGGCCATTGCTGAAACGACGCCCGACGGACCGTTGTATCGCGTCAATCCAGCGGTCATTAAGGACCTCACCAAGGAGCTCTTCGACCTCCAGGACAAGCGGCTGCTCGGCGTTACCGCTGCAGACATCGCCATGCTATCAGTGAAAGCGCGGGACAAGGCCTATGTCTTGATCAATCAGACCGGCGAATGGGTGTTGGAAGATCAGCCGACGGCGAAACTCAACCAGCAAGCGGTGGATCTGTTTGTCAGCCGGGTAGCAGACCTTCCCGCTGAAGAACGCGTCACCAAGTTGACGGCGCCGCTTGCGCCCTATGGACTGCTCGCACCAACCGCCGAGTTCGTGGCCACAGGAAGAGACGGCACGCTACTCGGCAAGCTGACGCTGGGCAACCGCGTCGGAAACCTGGTGTACGCCACCGGTGAGCGGATCCAGGGTATTTTCCAAGTTCGCCCTGACCTCTTGACCCAGATCCCCTCGACAACCGATCTGCTGGCCTCGCCGCAAGGCCAAACCAGCTCGAGGCCCTAGAGAGCACCGGCCCCCTCTTGCTACCGCCGGGGGTCCAGCTCGATCAGCCCCTTGCGGATGGCCAAAATAGCCGCCTGCGTACGGTCGTAGACTTGCAGCTTGTGGAAGATGTTCCTGACGTGGTTCTTCACGGTCTTCTCGCTCAAATCGAGATGGTTGGCGATTTCTTTGTTGGTCTTCCCGTCGGCGACCAATCGTAGGACCGTCACTTCCCGCTCGGTCAGATCATGCTCGGCCCAGGCCGACTTTTTCCCTTTCTTCTGCGCCATCAGGGAAAACTCCGCGAGGATCTTGCTCGCGACGGACGGGTGAATGAGCGACTCGCCCCGATAGATCGCCCGAATGGCCGCGACAATCTGCGACGATTCCGAATCTTTCAGCAAATACCCGGTCGCACCGGCCCGAACCAGCTCGAAGATATATTGCTGCTCCTCGTACATGGTCAACGCGACGATGCCCATGTGCGGAAACTCGCGCTTGATCTGCCTGGTGGCCTCGACACCGCCCATGCGCGGCATGCTGACATCCATCAGAATTACGTCGGGAAGGAGTGTGCGGGCCTTCTCCACTGCCTCAATACCGTCCTGCGCTTCTCCGATGACGTGGATATCGTCTTTCGTCTTGAGGATTGCGGCCAGTCCCTCCCGAACCACCCGATGATCATCGGCGATCAAGACCTTGATCTTTTCCATCGACCTCCTCCTTCTTCATCAGCGGCACCTCGACGACGACCTTCGTCCCGTGCCCTTTCTTGGATTCGACGCGCCCTTCTCCGCCGACCAGCCGAGCCCGCTCCACAATGCCCTTAATCCCAAAGTGGTCCCATTTTTCCGGGTCCCGCAGCATCGTGTCCATATCGAACCCGACGCCGTTGTCGGTGACCGTGATCCGCAACATGTCCAAGTCGATGTCCAGCCTGATCGACACGCGATTGGCCTTGGCATGCTTCTGCACGTTGAGCAACGCTTCCTGGATGATGCGGAACAGGAAGATCTTAGTCCGGGGAAAGAGGATTTGCTCGTCCCCCGTGACCGCAAAATTGGTCATGATATGCGATTGAGTCTCGTAGGATCTGAAGTAGTTCGTCAGCGCGGGAATCAGCTCCATCTTGTCGTAATGGAGGGGCCGCAGGTTGAAGATCACCTGCCGAGCCTCCTGAATGGCCAACTTCAACTGCGCCTTACTCTCTTTGATCGTAGTCAAACTGGCTTTCGGGTTTTTCCGCATCAGCTGCAGGCAGAGGTCCAGCTTGAAATTGACGCCAGCCAGGCTTTGCACCAGGCCATCGTGAATCTCACAGGCAATGCGCGTGCGCTCCTCCGTGACCGCCGTACCGGTTTCTTTCACATAGAGCCGGTACAGCGACTGATATTTGTTGAGCGTCTTCTCAATATCGCCGGTCGCCCGAATGCGGGCCTCGATCAACTCCCACATGAACTTGGCACTCGCGCCTCCGATGATCGTCACGCCCATTCGATGGAAGTCTTGGAGAAACTCCCACACCTCGGCATTGCCCGACACATCGATGATGAGATCGACCCCTTTCATCGCCAGAAGCTGGCGATAGTCGCGGGTCACAGGAATCTGCAATTGCTTGGCCAGGCGGATACCGGGCGAATCAGGATTGACCTCTGCCACCCCAATGATTTGCACGAGCGGATCGTCGGCAAAGATTTCCATCAACGCCGTGCCGCCGCGTCCGGCACCGATGATGGCGACGGTGGTCACGCCGGGGCGAGCCGTTTTTTTCTTGATACGCTGTGGCAGCGGTTTGGTCATAGCCGGGCAGTCTGCGCACGCACGACGCTACCGATCATCGATGGGAGCTGAACGTTCGGGACAGGAGGAAGAGGGGCGGCCGGCTCGGAAGTGCGAGCCTTACCGTTCGCGGCGCTGCTGAGCCAGCATTTTTAGCTCATCCATGAATTGGTCGATGTCCTTGAACTCCCGGTATACGGACGCGAATCGGACATAGGCGACCTGATCCAGCTGGTGCAACTCCTTCATTACTTCTTCGCCGACCACCCGACTTTCGATCTCGCTTTCGCCCATCTCCTGCACGCGCTTTTCGATCCGGTCGGTCGCCGCCTCGATCGTGGCGGTACTGATCGGCCGTTTCTCGCAGGCCTTCTTCAATCCGGAAAGAATTTTGGCCCGGTCGAACGACTCGCGGCGCCCGTCCTTCTTGACCACGACCGGCAAGATCTCCTCGACCCGCTCGTAGGTGGTGTACCGGCGTTTGCAGCCGAGACACTCACGGCGGCGGCGAATGACCTCGCCTTCCTTGGCCATGCGGGAATCGACCACCTTGTCTTCCAGCTCATCGCAGAACGGACATTTCACAGGTGGCGACCCGCCCTCTTAGGTATTGATGGAGTTTCGTCAGTAGGAATGAAAGATCGGGAATCGGTTGCACAATGCCTTGGCTTGCAGACGAACCTCTTCCAAGACCGCCGGCTCTTGCGAGTGTTGCAACACACGATCGACAAGCTCGACGATCTGCTTCATCTCCGGCTCCTTCATGCCCCTTGTGGAGACGATGGGAGAGCCCATCCTGATGCCGCTGGCTATCGCCGGGGGTTTTTCGTCGTAGGGCACCGCGTTCTTGTTCAGGATGATGCCGGCGGCATCGAGCGCGGCATCGGCATCTTTTCCGGTAATCCCCTTGTTGGAGAGATTGACCAACATCAGATGGGTATCGGTCCCGCCGGAGACGATCTTGTACCCGCGGTCCATCAATCCCTGCGCCAATGCCTTGGCATTGACCAGCACCTGTTGTTGATAGCGTTTGAACGAGGGAGACAGGGCTTCCTTGAACGCAACTGCCTTGGCGGCGATCACATGCATTAGCGGCCCGCCCTGGAGGCCTGGGAAGACCAACTTGTCCACGGCCTTCGCATGCTCGGCCTTGCACATGGTCACCCCACCACGCGGGCCACGCAACGTCTTGTGCGTCGTCGTTGTGACGAAATCCGCGTAGGGCACGGGATTGGGATGCAACCCCGCGGCAATGAGGCCGGCGATATGGGCGATGTCCACCAACAGGTACGCACCCACCGACTTGGCGATCTGCTGAAATCGCGGGAAATCCAACGTGCGGGCATAGGCGCTGCCGCCGACCACAATCATCCGGGGGCGGCACTCCTCGGCGACTTTCTGAACCGCATCATAGTCGATCCGTTCAGTCTGGCGATCTACGCCGTACCCAAATACGCGAAACAGGATCCCGGAGAAGTTGACCTTGCTCCCATGCGTGAGATGCCCTCCCTGGGCCAAATCCATCCCCAGAATCGTATCCCCTGCCTTCAACACCGAGAGGTACGCCGCCATGTTGGCCTGCGAGCCGGAGTGCGGCTGCACGTTCACGTGTTCGGCGCCAAAAATCTCCTTGCACCGCTGAATCGCCAAATCTTCAACCGTATCGGCATGCTGGCATCCACCGTAGTATCGCTTGCCCGGATAGCCTTCCGCATACTTATTGGTCAAGACCGAGCCCTGTGCGGCCAACACGGCGGGACTGGCGAAATTCTCCGACGCGATCAGGAGCAGCTTGTCGCGTTGCCGTGTTTCCTCGGCTTCGATCGCCGCATACACATCAGGATCTGCGGATTTCAGCGCGTCCAGTGATCCAATTCCATCAAGCATCGATCGTCCTCTTACACAGCACTAGGCTTGTGCCGGTTCAGGCTCATGTTTCTTCACCACGTTCACGGTCACCGCGGCCATCACATCTCTCGGCATCTTGATGGAAACCGTCACCGTTCCCAATTCCTTGATGGGATGAGCCAATTGAATTTTCCGCCGATCCACCGTGAATCCCTGCGCCGCCAGCCCTTCCGCGATATCTTTGGACGTGACCGAGCCAAACATCTTATCGTCCTTGCCCGCTTGCGCCTCGATGGTCAGCGACACCGCCGACAGCTTCTTGGCATGGCTTTCGATCTCCAGCTTTTCCTTCTTGGCCTTTTCAGCGGTCACCCGCTTGGCATGCTCGAACGCCTTGATGCTCCGGCTGTTCGCCTCGACCGCTTTCCCACGCGGCAGCAAGAAATTCCTGGCAAATCCATCGGCCACATTGATGAGATCGCCGAGGTGGCCCACCCCGTCCAGCGTCTCTTGCAGAATGACTTTCATACCCTATACTCCTTCTCCAAGAAAGAGATGGAGAATACTGGGGCAACTGTGAAAAGTCAATTCAGATTGGTGAGTATCAATCGATAACGCCGAGGGATCGGCCGACCTTCGCAAAGGCCGCCACGGCCTGTTCCAGCTGGGATTTCGTGTGCGCCGCCGACATCTGGACACGGATTCTGGCCTGGCCGTGGGACACGACGGGATAACTGAATCCGACCACGTAGACCCCCTCTTTCAACAGGGCCTCGGCCATCGAAGCCGCGAGCGCCGCCTCGCCCAGCATGACGGGAATGATGGGGTGCTCACCTGGAACGAGGCGAAAGCCCAACCTCGTCAATGCCGCGCGAAAAAATGCCGCATTGGCGTGGAGCTGTTTGCGCAATGCATCACCCTGCGCCACAAGATCGAGCGCACGCAGGGCTCCGGCGGCAATCACAGGAGGCAGTGAATTGGAAAACAGATAGGGCCGCGATCGCTGGCGCAACAACTCGATGATCTCCCGCTTGCCGGAAGTAAAGCCGCCTGTGGCCCCGCCCAGCGTCTTGCCCAGTGTGCTGGTGACGATCTCAACACGATCAGCCACCGCAAAATGACCCGGCGTGCCCTGCCCCTTCGGACCAAGGACGCCGGTCGCATGACTATCATCCACCATCACCGCCGCGTCATACTGATCCGCAAGTTCGACGATCCGATCGAGCTTCGCCAGATCACCATCCATCGAAAAGACGCCGTCTGTGGCAATGAGTCGCAGGCGGCTCCATTTGGCTTCTTGAAGCCGTGCTTCGAGCTCAGTCATATCGGAATGGGCATACCGCAAGCGTGTTGCTTTGCAGAGCCGAATACCATCGATGATGCTCGCGTGGTTCAAGGCATCACTGATCACTGCGTCGCGTTCATCTAATAGGACCTCGAACAACCCGCCGTTCGCGTCGAAGCAGGAACTGTAGAGAATCGTGTCGTCGGTGCCGAGAAACGTACTGAGAGCATGTTCCAGCTGTTTGTGCACATCTTGGGTCCCGCAGATGAAGCGCACCGACGCCATGCCATAGCCATGCGACTTCACGCCATCAACAGCGGCCTGAACGAGGTCGGGATGATTGGCTAAGCCGAGATAGTTATTGGCGCAGAGATTCAGGACTGAACCTTGGCCGACCAGGATATCCGTGCCCTGTGGCCCCAGAATATACCGCTCGGATTTATAGAGACCTTTCGAGCGAATGTCGGCCAGCTGGGCGTCAAGGACCTGTTTGAACGACGAGTAGGCCATGGTTTGCGTGAGGCGTGAGAAGTGAACGGTGAAAAGACAGGGCCTCTCCGGGCTCTACCTCGTCACGTTTTACTTCTCACCTTTTACCTTTCACGGGATCAGCACCACTTTCCCGCATTGCCCGGCACGGATGAGATCAAACCCTGTGGCGAATTCGGCCATGGGAAACGAATGAGTGATCACCGGTTTGATATTCAAGCCCGCCTTGAAGAGTCCGGCCAGCCGGTACCACGTCCCGAAGAGACGCCGGCCTGTGACACCGTAGACGCGAATGCCTTTGAAAATGATTTCATTCGGCAAATCGAAACAAACTTGGCCGGTCGGAATCCCGAAGAGCGTCACCCGTCCGCCGTTTTTCGCAGCACGGAACGCTTGATGTAATGCCGTTGGATCGCCCGACATTTCCAACGCCGCATCAACCCCTTCGCCGCCGGTCACATCCAGGATGGCGGCTGCCACCTGTTCCGGAGACTCCGTCTTGGCATTGATGACGTGATCAACCCCAATCTGCTTCGCCAATCCCAGCCGATAGTCGCTGACATCTGACGCAATAATCGTCGCGGCTCCGGCCGTGCGCGCCACTGCGGCGGCAAACAGGCCCGTTGGGCCACACCCCGTCACCAACACCGTATGCCCGGTGAGGTCTTCAGCCAGCGCCGCATCGACGGCGTTTCCCAGCGGCTCTTGGACACAAGCAAACTCAGGAGGAATCTCGGGCGCAGTCTTCCATAAGACACTTTCGGGCAACGCGACATACTCGGCATAAGACCCGTCACGGTCGATTCCTAAAATTTTGTACTGCTTGCAGACGTGCGCCTGGCCGGTCCGGCATTGAAAACACGCACCACACGTCACGTGCGATTCCGCCGCGACGTAGTCGCCGACCTTCACCAACGAGACCTCGCGCCCAACCTCCACCACGTGGCCGCAGACTTCATGGCCGATGATGCGCGGCGGCTGCACACGCCTCTGCGCCCATTCATCCCACCGATAGATATGTGCATCGGTGCCGCATAATGAGGTGGCTGCGACTTTGACGATCACCTCGTGCGGACCTGGGGTCGGATCCGGCCACGTTGTCGGAGTCAACCCAGGGCCGGACACAGTTTTGACGAGCGCGCGCATGTTGTCATTCTATACCAACTGCCTGTCGCACACATCTCTCTTCTAACCTGTTGCATGAGCACACCTCGTTGAGTAGGATTCACCGACATGTCGCTCTGGATCCCCCGATACCTCCTCGTGACTGCCGGCCTGTGCGGTGTGTTATCGAGCCCACCGGCGCTCTTGTCGATCGCCCAAGCCGCATCCCCACAATCAGGCACGCAGTCAAGCCTGGCAAGTAAACGCTCAGTGACCTTCGATTTCACAGGCCTTGATGCGTCGGGAGAAATCCACCTCGGCAAACCGTTCAAATTATCTCTGTCGCTCAATGGAGTGGTTCAGGGCGACGCCCCTTTGGTTGCCGTCTGTGAATCGGTCTATTTCCAGCGACAGATCGTGACCATGGAACCAGATCCCTCGTCGATGACGACGCAGGCAACGGCCATACTGGAGCCTCTTGCTTCAGGAAGACTTTCCGTGATCCCTAAAGTCGCGAGGGTCCGCGTCACCTTCGCCAGAGTCAGGGCGGACAATAGGCTGGAACCGGTCCTGACCAGGATCGTATACGTGACGCTGGGGCAACCGAAAGAGGAAAGCGACATCAACGATTTAGCACTTCAGAATCAAGACGACTTCGGCGAACGCGAGCCCGACGGCGAGGAGGTTCAGCCCGAAGTCCTGCCGATTTCGACCGACCAGCTGGCGGAAGAAAATCTCCTGCCGCTGCCCGAGCCGGGACGGGGACAGGCCTATTGGCAACAGGTCAGCGGACTCCTCAGCCGAAGCTGGAGCCGCACCGCGCGCCGCGTGCGCCAAGCCCCGTCGAGCGAAACCGTGCGCGTCCGATTTCGCATGTATCCGAACGGACGGGCCCAACTGATCGAGATCGAGAAAGGCTCGGGCGCACGCGAGATCGACGAAGCCGGCATTCATGCCGTGGTCCATGCCCAACCCTTCCCGCCGTTTCCGGAAGACATCGGATCGGACCCGATCGAGGTGCATGTGCGCATGAGGACGGGTTCGCGCATGGGATTGCGCCCCGTCCGCCACCTCACCGACGCACCAGTTTCGAAGCCGAGCGTGGACGCCCCCACCTCCAAGAAATGAACGCCAGAAGATGGCTCACAATCAGGAGACCCACATATGAAGACCGGATGGCGCTGGATGGTATGTGCAATGATAGTGGCCCTACTACCCGGGCTGCCAATTGATGCCGGAGCGGAGATGGCCCGATGGGAGATCGATCCGGACCATTCGTTGATCGAGTTTCGAGTCGCCCATATGGTGGTGTCGAAAACGTCTGGACGGTTTACCGACTACAAGGGATTCGTCGAGATGGACGCGGACGCAAAGACGATCAAGACGATCGAAGCCACGATCAATGCCGTGTCCGTCGACACCAACCACGACAAACGTGACGCCCATTTGCGCAATCCAGATTTTCTCGACGCGGCCCAGTATCCGACGATGACGTATAGGATGAAAAGCGCCAAGATACAGGGGGATCGGTACACTCTCGTGGGCGAGTTCACCCTGCGCGGGGTGACGAAAGACGTCACGCTTGTCAGCACCTTCAACGGTGTGGCCAAAGATCCGTGGGGCAATACCAGAGCCGGCTTCAGTGCCGAGGGGAAGCTCAACCGGAAAGACTTCGGAATGGTCTGGAATAAGACACTCGACAACGGTGGGCTGGTCGTCGGCGAGGAAGTTCAGATCCGGCTCGACATTGAGTGCATCAAGGCAAAAACTCCGTAACGGTCGAACGTTTGAAAGTTGAAAGTCACAAGTAGGAAAGTAGACGTTACGGCCTTCCGACTTTACGACTTTCACACTAGAGTTCGCAGATGAAAGCCATGGTGCTGAGCAGGACCGGCGACGTGTCCGGCAACCGGCTCGAACTACATGACCGTCCAATACCGCAACCTGGCTCAGGACAGGTGCTGACTAAGATCCATGTCTGCGGCGTGTGCCGGACGGATCTGCACGTCGTCGAAGGCGAGCTGCCTCACGTCACGCTCCCGCTGATTCCCGGCCACCAGGCCGTCGGCACGGTAGTGCGAGTCGGACCAGCCGTACGAGATCTCCGAGAAGGAGATCGCGTCGGGATCGCCTGGCTTCAGGGCACATGCGGCACGTGTGATTTCTGCACGAACGGGCAAGAGAACCTGTGTGAGTCGGCACAATTCACCGGCTATCAGGTCGATGGCGGCTATGCGGAATATGCCGTCGTGCCTGCCCGATTTGCGTATCCCATCCCACCGATCTTTTCAGATGATGACGCCGCTCCCCTGCTCTGCGCCGGCATCATCGGCTACCGCGCGTTACGACTCAGCGGGATCAAGCCGGGCCAGAGGCTGGGACTCTATGGCTTCGGCGCCTCAGCCCACATCGCCATCCAAATTGCGCGCCACTGGGGCTGTTCGGTGTATGTCAGTTCGCTCAAACGAGAACATCAGGAACTGGCGAGACAACTCGGAGCGGCCTGGGTTGGTGGGGCGACGGAGATGCCACCGGATAAACTGCATGGCTCGATCATCTTTGCCCCAGCCGGCGAACTCGTCCCACGAGCCTTGCGCGCGCTTGAACGGGGCGGTACGCTTGCACTGGCCGGCATCCACATGTCTCCCATCCCTTCGCTGGACTATGATCGTGACGTGTTTGGCGAACGCGTCATCCGGAGCGTGACGGCCAATACGAGGCAGGATGGACTCGATCTGCTGCGCGAAGCCGCGGTCATTCCGATCAAACCCCACACCGTGCGATTCCCACTCGCAGAAGCCAATCGCGCCTTACAAGAATTGAAGGCTGGAAGCTTTCAAGGCGCGGCAGTACTGACAATGTAGCGCCTTCTTGGGCACAACAGAGAGAGTTGTTTGCTTTCTTTCACGGAGGTAGCTACAATGGCCACTAAGGTGAATGATGAGCCGGGTCGGCGTCAAAGAACTCAAGAACCGCCTGACGCACTATCTTCGTCGGACGCAGAAGGGTGAAGAAATCGTCGTCACCGACCGGGGAAGGCCGATCGCGCTGCTCCAACAGATCGAGGCCGGAAAGCCCGGGACACGTGAGGCACGGTTGGCACAGCTCGCTGCGCTCGGCAAGATCATTCCGCCGACCGGTGTGCCGAGCAAGCGGCTGAAACCACTCGCCTATCGAGGCCCCTCGGTTGGGCAGGCGGTCATCGACGAGCGTGACGAACGGTGACCATGTATTACTGGGACACCAGCGCCCTTGTGAAACAATTCATCCAGGAAGTTGGAACAGACGACGCGCTCGCGCTGCGAGCGGACGCGCCCCCTCATGCCACCGCCACCATCGCCTATACCGAAACCTTTTCGGCGTTTCGTAGGCGCGTTCGAGAGGCCGCATTGAAAGAACTCCAATACCACGAAGTCGTTCGTCGGTTTGTCCAGGAGTGGCCTGCCTACGTCAGAATCAATTTGGACGACAGTATCCTGGCACGATCCAAAACCCTACTCGAACGCTACCCGCTCCGCACCCTCGACGCCATTCATCTCGCCTCAGCTCTCGAGTTGCAAGAGCAGCTGAATGAACCATCAGTGCTGATCTCAGCCGACGCCCAACTCCTCAGAGCAGCGATGGCTGAACAACTCGAAACGAAACGCATCCCGTTGTGAACCCATCCCTATAGACAAGACCATACCTTGGTCCTCAAGCCTGCGTTTAGCTTCTAATCGCCAAGTCATGCACGATTGAAGACCAACCCATCCATGGAAGTCTTTCACTCTGTCGGGCGAGGTGGGGTTCTACCCCATTTCCACGGACACCTGAGTTAAGAGCTTCTCCCCCTCTTGCTGAACCGCCAGTCTCCGACGCTGGCGCGGGTTATGCCAGCGTTCGATGTAGTCAAAGAGATCTGCTCGGGCTT
>Ga0194120_10003199_pt1 | contig 27058 bp, 26 predicted proteins | sample TA2MahCa65mmetaG_FD_148642 | JGI IMG/M metagenome (GOLD analysis project Ga0194120, IMG submission 148642) | Freshwater microbial communities from Lake Tanganyika, Tanzania - TA2015019 Mahale Deep Cast 65m | ecosystem: Environmental > Aquatic > Freshwater > Lake | place: Tanzania: Lake... | reverse complement strand
AACAGCAACAGCAACAGCAACAGCAACAGCAACAGCAACAGCAACAGCAACAGCAACAGCAACAGCAACAGCAACAGCAACAGCAACAGCAACAGCAACAGCAACAGCAACAGCAACAGCAACAGCAACAGCAGATTGATCGGCAAACGTCGGCTGAAGCCACTAAAGCGCCTGAAAACGCTGAAGCTGAAACCCAAGCGGGAGCCGCTAAAGAAACACCATTAAGCCCTGATCAGGTCAAAAATCGACAGATGTTGAAACAAATTCCTGATCAGCCCAGCGTTTTACTAAAACGAAAGTTTCAATATATGTACAATCAGTCAAACTGAATGGCTCGTTTTTTGCTGTCGATATTGATTGATGTTTTTACACTCGGGATTCGTTATGGAATTTGAAAGGTCGGACAAGCTCAAAACCCCTCTGCTTACTTTGATTGGTTTTTGTGTGCTCTTTGCGCAAAACGCCAATGCTCAGTCAGCGTTTAAAGCTTCGCCTGCATTGATGAAAATGCTGACAATTGAAGAAGTTACCGCTTCTCAGGTTCAAGATAGTCTGCGTCTTTCAGCTCGAATCGATTTGGATCAAACCCGTGTTGCGCGGATAGGGGCATCCGTGTCCGGGCGGGTGACAGAGATCAATGCGATGTTGGGTACGACCGTCAAAAAAGGTCATCAATTAGCGATGCTGAATAGCACCGAATTGGGGCGTGCCCAGTCTGATTATCTAAAAGCCAGTACTCAGGTGAATCTGCGACAAGTGACGGTGAAGCGTGCTGAGCGTCTTAAGGAAGGCGGGGTTTTATCCGAAGCGGAGTTTCAAGAGCGTAAAGCTGTGCTGACTGAGGCAGAGGTTGATCTGCGAGCTGCTCGTGATCAATTAAAGATCATGGGTATGTCGGAAAAAGATCTTAAAGTCTTGGATCAGGACCGCAATATTCATTCCTTTTCCCCTGTTACATCCAGTATTGATGGGGTGGTCATCGAACGCAATATCGCCATTGGTCAGGTAGTGCAACCATCCGATAGTCTGTATACCGTAGCCGATTTATCGCGTTTATGGTTAGTGGCCGAAGTGCCTGAGCAGCAAGCGCATTGGGCGCATGAAGGTGATCAGGTGCGAGCTGAAGTGCCAGCACTCCCCGAGTTGGAAGTGGTCGGTAAATTGATTTATGTGGCTGATTTGGTGAACCCGGAAACACGCACGGTTATGGTGCGCATGGAGCTGGCCAATCCGGAGCGTTTATTCAAACCGCAAATGCTGGCAGCGCTTAAAATTACCAAGCCGGGCTCTCAGGCTTTGGTCATTCCTAGTCAGTCGATTGTGCGGGAGGGCGATCAGGATTTTGTATTCGTTGAATTATCCTCCGGTAGTTTTGAATTACGTGAAGTCAAATTGGGCAGAGAAGAAGCGCGAAGAAGACCTCTGTTGGCAGGTCTCAAAAGTGGGGAACGGATAGTGGTCAATGGCGCGTTTCATTTAAATAATGAACGACTCCGCGCAGAACAGGAATAGTCAACATGATTAATAGCCTGATTGAATCAGCCCTGGAAAAAAGGCTTTTAGTCATCGTCTTAGCTATTGCCGCCGGTTTATTCGGTATCCGGGCGGTTCAGCATTTATCGGTAGATGCTTTTCCGGATGTCACTAATATTCAGGTTCAGATAGCAACTGAAGCAACGGGGCGATCACCGGATGAAGTCGAGCGGCTGATTACCGTACCGCTGGAAATTGCCATGACCGGTTTGCCGGGCCTGGAAGAAATGCGTTCCCTCAACAAAAATGGATTGTCCTTAATTACCCTGGTATTTACCGACAGTACTGAGGTCTATTTTGCCCGTCAGCTGGTAATGGAGCGATTGATTGAGGCCAAACAACAGATGCCAGTCGGTATTAACCCGGTTCTCGGGCCGGTTTCCACGGGTTTGGGCGAAGTCTACCAATACACCCTAGAGCGTGATGACGATGCTAATCAGGCTTTGAGCCAGGAGGATCTGCAACAACGTCGTGAAGTGCAGGACTGGGTGGTTAGGCCTTTGTTACGTGGCATTCCCGGCGTAGCGGAAATCAATTCACAGGGGGGGTATGTCAAGCAGTATCAGGTCTTAGTCAATCCTGATCGTTTGTATCACTACCGCCTGCATCTTAATGAAGTGTTTGATGCCTTGGCGCGTAATAACCAAAATAGTGGTGGTGGCGTGCTGCCTTATTACGCAGAGCAGTATCTGATACGAGGCGTTGGTCTGATCAATAATGAAAACGATATTGGGAATATCGTTCTAAAAGAAGAAAACAGTGTGCCTGTGCATATCTTTGACATCGCGGAAGTCAAAATTGGTCATGAGGTTCGAGTAGGTCTGGTAATCAAAAATGGCGATACCGAAGCTGTTGGGGGTATTGTCATGATGTTGCGTGGCGGTAATGCCAAGCAGGTGGTCAGCCGGATCAAGGAAAAAGTTCAGGAAATTAATGAAAAGGGCATGTTGCCTAATGGCTTAAAAATTGTTTCCTACTATGACCGCAGTGATTTGGTTGATGCGGCTTTAAAAACCGTCACCAAGGTGCTGTTAGAAGGTATTACCTTAGTGATCATCGTCTTGTTTCTGTTTCTGGGTGATGTTCGTTCCAGTCTGATTGTTGTTACGACCTTGGTTTTGACGCCGCTGTTAACCTTTATGGCCATGAATCAGCTGGGTTTGTCGGCTAATTTAATGTCGCTTGGAGGTCTGGCGATTGCGATTGGTCTGATGGTGGATGGCTCGGTGGTGGTGGTTGAAAATGCCTTCCGTTTATTAGGTGAACGTAAAGGCGGTTTTACCAGCCGGGTTAAAGTCGTGATGTTGGCGGCTCAGGAAGTGGCAACGCCGGTTTTATTTGGCGTGGGTATCATCATCTTAGTTTTTTTGCCTTTAATGACCCTACAAGGTATGGAAGGCAAAATGTTTTCCCCGCTGGCCTTTACTATTGCCATTGCCCTATTGATCTCTTTGTTTATTTCGATGACCTTAACACCGGTGCTTTGTGCTGTTTTCCTAGAAGGCCACCAGGGTGAGCACGATACCAAATTGATTGCGCTCATCAAGTCAGCTTATTTGCGGATGTTGGATAAAGCCCTCAATAACCGCAGTCGGGTGGTTGTAGGAGCCCTGGCGGTATTTGCCTTAGTGATTGCGGTATTACCCTTTTTAGGGACTTCTTTCATGCCAGAAATGAAAGAAGGTTCTATCGTGCCCAATATCACCCGGGTGCCGAATATTTCTCTCGAAGAAAGTATGGCGGTGGAAATGCAGGCGATGAAGCTGCTCATGGAAGTGCCAGGGGTTGAGAAAGTCGTGGCCAATATTGGTCGGGGTGAAAGTCCTGCCGATCCGCAAAGTCAAAATGAATCAACCCCTATTGTCAGTCTAAAACCGCGTGAGCAATGGCCTAAAGGGTGGGATCAAAACACCATTGCCGATGCAATCAGTGAAAAACTCATGAGCAATATTCCCGGAGTTCAGGTGGTGATGGCTCAGCCTATTTCAGCCCGGGTGGCGGAAATGGTGACCGGGGTGCGTTCTGATGTGGCGGTCAAAGTGTTTGGGGATGATCTGAAAACTTTGAAAGATACTGCTGATCGTATTGCCGCTATCGCTGCTAAAGTGGATGGCTCTCGGGATGTGCGAGTGGAGCGTCTGACCGGTCAGCAATATCTCAATATCACTGTCGACAGACAAGCGATTGCTCGCCACGGTCTCAACTCCTCAGATATTCATGACACCATAGAAACTGCCATTGCCGGTAAAGTGGCGACAGAAATTTATCAGGGCGAGCGAAGATTTTCTGCAGCGGTTCGATTGCCGGAAAATTTTCGAGACAGTATTCCGGCAATTGATGCCCTCATGCTGACTTCCTCGACGGGTGCCCGAGTGCCTTTGGGGCATGTGACCCGGATTGAGCTGAATGATGGTCCTGCGCAAGTGAGTCGGGAAATGGCTAAGCGAAGAATCGTAGTGGGTATTAATGTCAGAGATCGTGACTTAGGTGGTTTTGTCGCTGAATTACAGCGTCAGGTGGATGCTGGCGTGAAATTGCCTGAAGGCTACTTCTTGCAATGGGGTGGGCAATTTCAAAATATGGAAAGAGCGATGGGACATTTGCTACTCATCATTCCAGCGACGATTGCGGCGATATTTTTTCTGTTATTCATGCTGTTTAAATCGGTGGGTTTTGCCACATTGATTATTTTAGTGTTGCCGTTTGCTTCAATCGGAGGCGTGCTTACCCTATTCCTTACGAATGAATATTTATCTGTTCCGGCTTCGGTCGGTTTTATTGCCTTGTGGGGGATCGCGGTTCTGAATGGTGTGGTGCTGATATCCTATATTCGTACGTTGCGTGACAGCGGTATGAGCGTTTTAGAAGCGGTCAAACATGGCTGTGAACAACGTTTTCGACCTGTGATGATGACAGCAACCGTGGCCTTGTTGGGCCTGGTGCCTTTTTTGTTTGCAACCGGGCCAGGCTCGGAGGTGCAAAAACCTTTAGCGATTGTTGTGATCGGTGGCTTGCTGAGTTCAACCTTGTTAACATTGCTCGTCTTACCGGTTTTGTATGGCTGGTTTGACAGAGATTCAGACGCTTCACCTACTCGTTAACGATATCCACCATGATGCGTAAGCTTGGCTGCATTTTAATCGTATTGGGATGGGGTTTAACCCCGCTGGCGGCTATGGAAATCCAGACCAAGGTCGACCGTAACCCTGTGGCTTTACAGCAGTCTTTCACACTGAGTTTCAGTGCCGAACAGGATCCGGACGATGATCCGGATTTTTCACCTTTAAGACAGCAGTTTGAGATTCTGAATCAACAGCGTAGCAGTCAGTCTTCCTGGGTCAACGGCAAAAGTCAGCATATTCAGGAATGGCATATAAGCCTGATGGCCAAGCAGGCCGGTGAGGTGTTGATTCCGCCGATTGCTTTTGGTAAGGATATGAGCAAACCGCTGAAGATCAAGGTGAATGAGCGTGTTCCCGCTTTGGAGAGTTCAGGGGATTTATTGCTTGAGGCCGAGCTTAATACACCAAAAGTCTATCAGCAGGCGCAGGCAATCTTGAGTCTCCGTTTCTACCGGCGTGTGCAAATGACCCAAGCCAAGTTGTCAGAACCCGAACTGGCGAATGTGATGATAGAGCGTTTGGGGGAAGATGCCAGTTATTCGACCCGCATCAATGGTGTTGAATATGCGGTGACTGAACGAAAATATGCCTTGTTTCCCCAGCAAGCCGGCGAGTTAAAGATCCCACCGATAAGCATTGAGGCTGAAATATTAAATTATCAAGCCGGGCGACAGGGCTTTTGGGGGCAGGCGGTCACCGAAACCCGTCGTATTCAGTCCAAGCCCATCAACCTTCAGGTGTTGCCGATTGCAGCTGGTTTTGATGCCAGCAACTGGCTGGCGGCAGAAGCCTTGCAACTAACAGAACAATGGTCCGAGCAGTCCATGCAGGTGCAAGCTGGTCAGCCCATTACCCGTACCCTTAAACTGACGGCGCGTGGAACGACAGTGGCACAACTGCCGGAACTAGCTACTCTGGCGGTGCCGGCTGGCTTGAAGACTTATCCGGATCAACCCCAATTGCATGAGGAAAAAGGCAGTGATGGTTTACAGGCAAGTCGGGAAGAAAAAATAGCCTTTATTGCGACTCAAGCAGGTGAGTATTCATTTCCAGAGCTGGCTGTAACTTGGTTTAATACTCAAACCGGCCAAAAGCAGATCGCGCGTTTGCCGGCGACTAAGATTCAGGTGCTGCCCGCGATAGTGGCCACGTCGCCATCAAGCGCATCAAAAGCCGAACCCATTGCCACTCAGTCCGCGCATCAAGATAATGCACTCATGCTTTGGCAGGCTGTATCTGCCTTGCTGGCCATCGGCTGGTTGCTAACGATTGTTTATTTTATTCGCCGCTCCACTAAAGCTGTTGCAGTGCCAGTTGTCGAACCTGCTTATCCGAGCAGTAATCACCAGTATCGTCAAATTTTGCAAAATGCTTGCCACTCGGCACAGCCTGAACAGGCCCGAACAGCGTTGTTAGGCTATTTTGCCGCAGATAATTTGGCGCAAATTGTCGACCAATATCCGCTTTTGGCAGGGGCTGTGCGTGAGTTAAGTCAGGCCTTATATGCACCATCGCCTGTTGCGTGGCAGGGTGAATTGTTATGGCAGGCGTTTTTGCACTATGAACACTCGCTAGTCAATTCGAAAACAGTTAAACAGACTGAAACTCTGGAGCCTTTTTTTAGGCTGGTTTCTTAAGGAATTGTAAGATGCTGAACTGGTCAACCGTAGAAACCGTCTTACTGGATATGGACGGTACTCTGCTGGATCTCAATTTTGATAATCATTTCTGGCAAACTTTTGTTCCGCAACACTATGCACAACTGCATGGTTTGTCATTGACAGAGGCGAAACAGGAATTGATTCCCCGCTTTAAAATCATGGAAGGTCGGCTGGAATGGTATTGTCTGGATTATTGGAGTGAGGCATTGCAATTAAATATTGCCGGACTCAAACAGGAAGTTGCCGGCTTGATTGCGGTCCATCCGCATGTGGTTGAGTTTCTGGAGGCGGTGCGTGCGAGTGGTCGACGTTTGTTATTGGTGACCAATGCCCATCGCGACAGTTTGGATTTAAAAATGGAAAAAACCTGCTTACAGGTGTTTTTTGACCAGATTATTTCATCTCACGATTATGGTTTTGCCAAAGAACAGCAAGATTTCTGGCGTATTTTGCAAAACACCCATCAGTTTGAGAAAAGCACCAGCCTGTTGGTGGATGACAGTCTGGCAGTATTAAAATCCGCTCAACAATTTGGCATAGCGCATCTGGTGTCTATCACTAAGCCTGATAGCACCGCACCGGTTCGATTGATTACTGAGTTTCCGGCGGTGGAAGACTTTCGGGCTCTGATGTCTGGCTTGGAGTCGTCGCTTTTTTAGCCGGCGCAGGTCGGGTGCGCTTGGGTTTGGGTTTATCAGAACGTTTTTGCGGACTTTGCACGCGCTCTCGAGGGCGGTTGGGATCGGGTTCGATAATGTCTTGTGCTAATAAGGCATCGCCAATCGCTTCAATTGCCAGTTTTTCGCCTATATAGTCCTCAATATCCGGCATTGAGTAAGCGTATTCCTCACAAATAAAGCTGATAGCTTCACCGCTGGCGCCAAATCGTGCGGTACGGCCAATTCGGTGGACATAGTCCTCCACATCTTGCGGTAAGTCATAATTGAAAACATGCGAAACATCCGGGATATGCAGGCCGCGGGCAGCTACGTCGGTGGCAATCAAAATGTTAGCGCGGTCTTCCTGAAAATCATTCAGCAGGCGCTGACGTTTCTCCTGAGGTACATCACCGCTTAATAATGCGGTCTTGTAGCCATTGGCTTGAAGATAATCATTCAGAAGTTCTGCACTGCGCTTAGTGTTCACAAACACGATACTGCGTTGCGGTTGATGATGTTTGATTAAGCCTAATAACAGCGGGATCTTTTGTTCATTGGCTGGGCAATAGGCCAACTGACGAATCGCGCGTGAAGTGACTTCCTCAGTCTCAATTTTTACCAAGACTGGGTTGTTCATATGTTCGTAAGCCAGTTCTGTCACCTTGTAAGACAAAGTGGCGGAGAACAACAGATTCAGACGTTTTTCGGCTGGCGGCATGCGGCGCAGTAAAAAGCGAATATCTTTGATAAAACCCAAATCAAACATACGGTCCGCTTCATCCATGACACTGACTTGAATGTTGTCCAGTTTCAGTGCCCCCTGTTTATAGAAATCGATAATACGACCCGGGGTACCAATGATGACATCGACATTGGTTTTGATCTTGTCCAGTTGCTTCTGGTAGTCAGTTCCGCCATAGATAAGAGCAAACTTAAGATTCAAATAGGGACTGAGTAAAATCGCATCTTTGTGAATCTGAATGGCAAGCTCCCGGGTTGGGGCCAGGATCAAAGCACGGGGATTATTGATTTTTTCACTTTCATCGTTGAGCAGATGCTGAAAAGTGGCCAAAAGAAAGGTCGCTGTTTTGCCGGTACCTGTCTGAGCCTGGCCCGCAACATCGCGGCCGCGCAGCAAAATAGGCAATGATTTATCCTGGATCGGCGAGCAGTTTGTGAAGCCTGCTTCCTTCAAACCTTTGATAATCGAATCGGAAAGTTCCAGATTGCTAAAACGAGTTTCTGTTAAGTGTGTCTTTTTCATAGTTGAATAGCATAACGTAAAAACTCTGGAGGTTGAAATCGATTGACAAGCACTTTGCAGGGAAACTATAGTTTTAGGCTTTCAATCTTGTGGAGTAACAACGTGAGTGACTTAGTCCTTCATGTCTCAGATGCTGATTTTAGTGAGTCTGTTTTAAAAGCGACTGGCCCTGTTCTGGTTGATTATTGGGCGGAATGGTGTGGTCCTTGCAAAATGATCGCGCCTGTTCTGGATGAAATTGCAGCGGATTACCAAGGTAAATTGACTGTTGTTAAAGTCAACATTGATGAAAATCCTAAAACACCGCAACAATACGGTGTGCGTGGTATTCCGACCTTGATGATTTTTAAAAATGGTGAAGTTGAAGCGACTAAAGTAGGTGCTTTAACCAAATCCCAGCTGGCGGCATTCATCGACAGCAACCTCTAATTAAGTTAATCGGTCGGATTTATTGCAAAATAGCTTGCTAAGTCCGGCCGATACGTTACAATTCTTCATACATTCAATTCCGCTCTTTCCGCGCAGTATTTTTCGATCAAAATAATCCCTTACAATTTCCTGCTTCAATTGGCTTTCTGCCGATTTGCTTTCCTTCATTTCTCATAACCAAACATGAATCTTACCGAGTTAAAACTTAAACTTCCTACAGAAATAATTGCAATTGCTGAATCCTTGGGGCTAGAAAACATCGATAGAGCCCGTAAACAAGAACTTATTTTTTCCATCCTCAAAAAGCAGGCCAAAAGTGGCGAAGACATTTTTGGTGATGGTGTTTTAGAAATTTTGCAGGATGGTTTTGGTTTTTTAAGAACGCCGGGTGCTTCTTATTTGGCCGGTCCGGATGATATTTATGTTTCACCGAGTCAGATCAGACGTTTTGGTTTAAAAACCGGTGACACGGTAAGCGGCAAAATTCGCCCGCCTAAGGAAGGCGAACGTTATTTCGCGATGCTTAAAGTTGAGTTTATTAACTTTGAAACGCCCGAAAATGCTAAAAACAAAATTTCTTTCTCAAATCTGACACCGCTGTTTGCCAATAAGCGTTTCCGACTGGAACAGGGTAACGGAACCAGCGAAGATTTGACCGCACGTATCATTGACCTGATCGCCCCGATTGGTAAAGGTCAGCGGGGGTTGATTGTTTCACCGCCGAAAGCCGGTAAAACCATGATTATGCAAAGCATTGCCCATGCGATTGCTGAAAAAAATCCAGAATGCTACCTGATTGTGCTCTTAATTGATGAGCGACCAGAAGAGGTGACGGAAATGGAACGTTGTGTTCGGGGTGAGGTCGTTTCCAGTACCTTTGACGAACCCGCGACTCGTCATGTCCAGGTTGCTGAGATGGTCATTGAAAAAGCCCGTCGTCTGGTTGAACATAAACATGACGTCGTGATTTTGCTGGATTCGATTACCCGTCTGGCACGTGCTTACAATATGACCGTACCTTCATCGGGCAAATTACTGTCGGGTGGTGTGGACGCCAATGCGCTGGAAAAACCAAAGCGTTTCTTTGGTGCGGCGCGTAACATCGAAGAGGGTGGTAGTTTGACGATTATTGCTACTGCACTGGTTGAGACCGGTTCCCGTATGGACGAGGTAATCTTTGAAGAGTTTAAAGGTACCGGTAATATGGAATTGCATTTGGAACGTAAAATTGCTGAGAAACGTATTTATCCTGCAATTAACATTAATCGTTCCGGTACCCGTCGTGAAGAATATCTGGTTGATCCCGATGAATTGCAAAAAACCTGGATATTGCGCAAGATTCTTCAGTCTATGGATGAATTGGCCGCATCAGAATTCGTACTTGGCAAACTCAAAGACTTCAAAACCAACGCTGAGTTCTTTGATTCTATGAAGCGCTAATCGCTTTCCCGTCTTACTTGCCGGTATTCTACAATCCTGATGACAGAATACCGGTAGCGCAGGTTTGCGCTGTGCCTGACAACCTTCCTTGATGCCCCGCTAATTTCAAATTGCTTTTCGCCAAGTCTGGTGTATATTGAATAAGATGATATACATGGAGACAGGTGTGCGTTCGACCACAAAATTCTTTCTGCCTTTTCTGCAACTCGCCGGTCCTTTCTGGATCGCCAAGGATAAAGCCAAAGACCGTTTCCTATTATTAGGTCTTATTGGTCTGACCATAGCTCAGCTACTGATTTCAGTCTCTATTACTGAATGGAGTGCCGATTTATTCGATGCACTGGAACAGCGTTCCATGACGCGTTTGTTTACCCAAGTAGGTCTGATCATACTGATTTTTGCTGCTAATATCGTTGTCACCGCCAGTCATTTAAGTCTGAAACGCCGTCTGCAACTGGATTGGCGCGGCTGGCTAACCGATCAGTTAATCGGGCAGTGGATGTTTGAGGGTCGACATTATCTTGTCACACATATTAATGGTCAGCATGACAATCCAGACGGTCGTATTGCCGAAGATATTCGGATTGCTACCGAATATGCGATTGATTTATTACACACTCTGTTTTACTGCGTGATTCTGCTTGTCAGTTTCAGCAGTATTCTGTGGACGCTGTCGGGTACGCTGACGATACGCTTGGGTTTTATGGACATCAATATGCCAGGGCATCTGGTGTGGTTAGCGATGGCCTATGCCTTGACCGCGTCTGTGCTGGGCTGGCTGATCGGTCGGCCATTGACCAAAGCCACAGACCAACGCCAGACCGAAGAAGCTAACTTTCGCTTTGCGCTGGTCGAAGCGCGGGAAAATTCTCTGGCCATCGCCTTGATTCATGGTGAGCACCATGAAAATCCACATTTTCACCGCCTGTTTGGTCACATCGTCGATGCCTGGAATCAGCAGACTGCAGCCTGGAGCCGAATCACCATGTTCAGTTCGGGGTATTCGATTTTGTCGATGGCTTTTCCGATTCTGGTTTCAGCGCCCCGTTATGTGTTGCAACAGATTACCTTGGGCGCTTTGATGCAATCAGCCCAAGCGTTCCAGCAAATGGTGTCTGCTTTATCCTGGCCGGTTGATAACATGGGTAAAGTGGCAGAATGGCGAGCTTCGGTTGAACGCGTTCTTGGGTTACATCAAAGTTTGCAGACACTGGAGTTTGAAATCAAACGTGCGGATGCTAAGCGTATCCGAATGACCAAGAATGAAGGTCAGGTGATGCGCTTTCATGATGTGGAAATCACTCGCTTAGACGGCGAGGTATGCGTCAGACAATTTAGTGAAGAAATTCATTCCGGTGATCGGATACTGATTAGCGGGGATCCCCTGCTGGGTAATAAACTTTACAAGGCTACTGCGGGTCTTTGGCCCTGGGGTTCCGGCTGTATCGAACTTCCGGATGATGAGCCTTTGTTTTTTATGCCACCCAGACCCTATTTGCCGACCGATTCGCTGCGTATAGCCATTTGCTATCCTTGTCTAAGCTGTGAGTTTGCTGATGAGCTCATGCAAAGTTGTTTTGAGCTGGCCGGAGTCAGCGAATTATTGCCACTGTTGGACAAAGAATACGACTGGGAAAAAACCTTGCTCAGAGAACAGCAGCAAAGACTGGGTGTTGTAAGACTATTATTACAGCGACCTAACTGGATTTTTATGCAGGATGCCTTGGATTCGCTCAATTCTGAGGCGGAAGCGGCCTTCATAGAGCTGATTAATCAGCAATTGCCTCAGGCGGCAATGCTGGTGATCAGTAATCAGCCTAGTATCCGTGCCATGATGCATCGAAAAATCGTCTTAAAGACCCCTTAATCCTATGACTAAATTTGCAACTAAACGCTGGCGCGGTGTCAACTTAGGTGGCTGGTTAGTCCTGGAAAAATGGATGACTCCGAGTTTATTCGATGGTCTTACGGCTGAAGATGAAACCGCTTGGTGTCTGGAAATGGGTGAGCAAGCCAGTAGTCGTTTACAAAGTCATTGGCAAAGCTTCATCACGGCTGATGATTTTGCCTGGTTAGCAGAGCTGGGCATCAATGCGGTAAGGATTCCGGTTGGACATTGGCTGTTTGGTGTTGGCTATCCCTATCATCCGGCTTATGGCGATCAATCTTTCCCTTATGTAGAAGGTGGCTTAGCTATTCTCGATCAGGCTATGGCATGGGCTGAGCAGTGTGGCCTGGCGGTGATGCTGGATTTGCATGCGGCACCGGGTTGTCAGAATGGTTTTGATAATGGCGGTATTAAGGATGTCTGCGATTGGCAAACTCTGGCTGAGTATCGCGAATTCAGTGTGCAGGTTTTGGAGCGTCTTGCACAGCGATATGCGGCTTCACCGGTTTTAGCTGCCATAGAAGTGCTCAATGAGCCCCGCTGGGATGTTCCGACAGCAATCTTGGCTGAATTTACCCAGCAAGCCTATCAGGCTATCCGTCGTCATTGTTCGGCAGATCAGGTTGCCGTGGTGTTTCATGATGGCTTTCGCCATTATCGTGAGTATGGCGACTTGCTCCTTGGTGCTGCAGAGGCGAACGTGGTTTTCGATGTGCATCGCTATCAATGTTTTAATGGCGATGACGTTAACAGCGATATTTATCAGCATATTCAGAAAACGGTTGTCGACTGGAAACAGGAAGCCGATGAACTGATATTGAATTCTGGTCGCGATACCGTAGTGGGTGAATGGAGCTTAGGCCTGAATCCACAATTTGAGGTGTTATGGTCTGAACAAGCTCAGGATGCAGAGACTAAAACCATGACAGTTTTTCAGACTGATATCGCTTATCGCGCTTATGCCGCAGCCCAGTTAGCCTGTTTTGAAAAATACCGGGGCTGGTTTTTCTGGAGTTATAAAACCGAAACCATGCCACAGTGGAGTTTCAGAGACTGCGTGCAGCAAGGCTGGTTGCCTGCCAGTTTTCGATAGTTAATAAACAAGTGGCCAGGCTCGCATTTTTTCAGTGAGCCTGGCCCCCTTATTGGGAATAACCGTTGCTGTTGCGTTCCACCCAACGGATCTCGCCTGAGACCAGGGTTTCACGTTTCCAGAACGGCGCCTGATGTTTGAGAGTTTCCATGATAAAGCGACTGGCATCAAAGGCATCGCCACGATGTTTGGACCAGACGGCTACGATCACCAGTGTGTCTTGAGGTTTAACCTCACCTACTCGATGAATCAGCAGACAATCTTCAAATGTCCATTGCTGGCTGGCGGCGGTGACGATATTGAGCAATTGTTTTTCCGTCATGCCGGGATAATGCTCCAAAAACATGGCGGTGACATCATCCCCCTGATTGAAATCACGCATGGTGCCAATAAAAATGGCGGTCGCGCCATAGCCAGCAGGCGCTGGGTATTGGCTAAGCGTTTGCCAGGGATCAATACGCTCTTCGCTGATCACAATCTGCATACTAGCCGCCGGTAACTGGAGGAAAAAAGGCCAGTTCATCGCCAGCGTTGACCAGGGTGTCCAGTTGGGCATATTCCAGGTTAATCGCTGTAAGCACTCCCTCAGGCAGGCTAACTGAGGGGTTTAATTGTTGCCAGATTTCACGCGCAGACAAGGGGCCGTTAACGGCTAATTCAGCTTCGGCATGACCGAGCTGATCTTTGAGACTGGCAAAATAGCGGACTTTAATCGACATGCTGTTCTACAATGAGCGGGCTTAAACCAGACCCATTATCCCATGGCAGACTCATTACTCAATCACTTTAACAGCGCCGGTGAAGCGCATATGGTCGATGTCGGCGCTAAGGCTGTCACTCAGCGTCAGGCAATTTGTGAAGGTCATATTCGTATGTTGCCGGAAACCCTGGCTTTGATCATGTCCGGTACGGCCAAAAAAGGCGATGTACTGGGTATTGCCCGTATAGCCGGCATTATGGCCAGTAAAAAAACTGCGGAACTGATTCCCTTGTGTCATCCCTTGCCCTTGACCCATGTTGAAATCGAATTATGTCCGCAGCCCGAGCAGCAGCAAGTGTATTGCCGGACTACAGTCAAAACTAATGGTCAGACTGGAGTAGAAATGGAAGCTTTAAACGCTACTCAAATAGCACTACTGACTATTTATGATATGTGTAAGGCAGTTGACAGAGGCATGGTCATCGGTGGTGTGAGAGTGCTGGGGAAAAGTGGCGGGAAGTCAGGTGACTGGCGAGTTTAAATCAGCGATTGTTGCTGGCATGTTGCGCGAGACGGTTTGGTGGGCATCGTTTTTCCTGGCACTATTCTGGGGTGCTCATAGCTATGCCAGCAGCTTGCCTCCGATTGCTAAAGCTGCCGACGCTCAGCTTTTAACCGTCGATAACACCTCGGAATCATTACACCGGTTGATGGGAGATAAATTGGTGTTGCTGAGTTTTATCTATTCCAGTTGTAACGATGTGAATGGCTGCCCTTTGGCGACTCAGGTTTTACATAAGATATCCAGGCAGTTGCGGCAGCAAGCGGTTTTAGCCGAAAACCTGCGCCTGCTCACGATCAGCTTTAATCCGCTTCAGGATACCCCTGAAAAAATGCGTCAGTATGGGCTAGGCATGAATGATGGTGGCTTAGATTGGCACTTCCTCACCACAGCTTCTGAGCAAGCCCTGCAGCCTCTGCTGGACGGTTATCCGCAAAATATCCAGAAAATCTATGATGAATCAGGCCGGTTCAGCGGTGGTTTTTCTCATCTGTTGCGGGTGTATCTGATTGATCGCAATTTGCAGATACGCAATATTTACAGTGTTGATTTTTTAAAGCCAGAACTGATTCTGGCTGATGTTCGAAAGCTGCTAGATGAAAAGCTGCAGCCTATGGCGCCCGTGATCACAGGCAGTTCCGAAGTCTATTGGCGTGAAGGTGATGACAAGGACCGTTATCAGCAAGCCGATTACCAGACTCATTCATTGGCTTTGTCTCAACGACAAGGCAAAAAAGCCCCCCTTATGGATCTGGTTCGCCACCCCCCCTTGGGTTTGCCAAAATTAGCTGTGCCTATCGATAACCCGGTTACCCCAGACAAAATCGAATTAGGTCGTCGTTTGTTTTATGACCGGCGCTTGTCTTTAAATGGCACCTTCTCATGCGCGATGTGTCATATTCCCGAGCAAGGCTTTACCAGTCATGAAATGGCCACTGCCGTAGGCGTGGAAGGTCGCAGTGTTCGGCGTAATAGTCCGAGTTTATATAATGTCGGCTATGCCAAATTATTGTTTCATGATGGGCGTGAAAATTCGCTGGAGCAACAGGTTTGGGGCCCTTTGCTGGCCGCTAATGAAATGGCTAATCCATCGATTGCAGTGGTAGTCGATAAGATTAATGCCATTGAGGATTATCGTCAGCATTTTCGAAAAGTCTTTCAACAAGACGCGAATATGCTGAACATCGGCCAGGCTCTGGCCAGTTATCAGCGCAGTCTTAATTCTGCGGATTCGGCATTTGATCGTTGGTCATACGGACACCAGCCTGAGGCGATGTCCGAATCTGCGCAGCGCGGTTTGCGTCTGTTCAATGGCAAAGCCGGTTGTCAGCAATGCCATACTATAGGATCTGAGACGGCTTTATTGACTGATCAGAAGCGTCACAATACCGGCACTGGCTATGCGGCCAGTATGTTGCGTGAGAGTGGGCAACAGCTTATTACCGTGGCGCCGGGTGTGAATATTAGTGTCGACCGAAAAACCCTAAGCTCGGTGGCACCGCTGCAGAGACATGATCTGGGCTATTATGAAGTCACTCAGCAAGTTGCCGATCGTTGGGTGTACAAAACCCCTAGTCTCAGAAATATCGCCCTGACGGCGCCCTATATGCATGATGGTTCATTGGTGGATTTACCCGCTGTGCTGGATTTTTATGATCAGGGCGGCGTGGCGAATGAAAATCTCTCGCCCATGATAAAACCTTTGCATTTAACTGCTGCAGAAAAACAGGATTTATTAGATTTCCTGCGTGCTTTGACCGGCAGTAATATTGAAACCTTAGTCGGCGACGCTTTTGCGGCGCCGGTGGCTGATTGGCAGTAACCAAGCTATCAAAGAATGATGCGTTTGCCTTCTCTGGCAGATTGCAAGGCCGCATTAATAATCTGGCAATTATCCCTGGCATCATTCAGCGATAAGGCAACCGGCTGACCCTTAAGAACTGCATCACTAAAATGCGCGACTTCGAGTTCAAAATGGTTACTGGCAGGCAGACGTTGTTCGTGTTGCTGACCGTCTTCACTCCACCAGGAAATCACCGGAACATCACCGGGTAATTGCCAGACGGTGTGGCATTTAATGCCGCCTTGTGTGCCAATGATTTCATATTCGCAACGACGCGCGCGGCTGAAACTGAAGTCGAATTGGGCGAAACGACCTTCACCAAAATCCAGCACACCGCTGCTGGCGAGGTCTGCGCCGCTAGTGACATAATGAGACAGACAAGTGACGGCCTGAGGTAATTCCTGGAAGAATAAGCGCAGCGAATGGATGGCATAACAACCAATATCCCACATTGCCCCGCCGCCATTTTCAACAGGTTCTTCTAAACGATACATACGGGCGGGACGCATCATAAAAGAAAAACTGGCCCTCGCTGAGCGGATTTCACCAATAGCGCCTGATTGAATAATCTCCATGACCTTGGCATGCTGAGGATGGAAACGGTACATAAAGCCTTCCATCACGGTGACGCCTTTTTGTTGAGCGGCTGTAGCAATCGCATCGATATCAGCAGTGGATAAGGCCAGCGGTTTTTCACACAACACATGCTTGCCGGCAGCAATGGCTTTTAAAGCCCATTCACTGTGTTCGCGATTCGCCATGGGCAAATAGACTGCTTCAACTTCGGGATGTTGCAGCAAAGCGTCCAGCGAGTCTAATGCTGCAATCTGCGAATGGCCGGGCGCATATTTGGCCAGAGTTTCTGCGCTGGCGCCGGGACGGCGACTGGCGATAGCAATCAGTTCAGCATTGTCGCTATTTAAGATTGCCGGCAATAAACGCTCATTAATGCGTGCGGCCCCGAGTATGCCCCATTTGAGTTTAGCTTGGCTCATGGTTTTGCTTGTTTTTGTAATTGTGCTTGGTGCTGACGACGCATTTCTTCCCATTTTTCAGCTTGTTCTGCTGAGAGTAGGCCGGTCACTTGGTCGTGAGATTGTTTATGGATTGCCGCAAATTTTTCGTGCTGCACTTTAAAGATTTCATCAATTTTGCTTTTTTGCTCGGGGCTTAATTTAAGCACCTCGGCGAGATGATCAAGCTTGTGGGCTGCTGGCGTTTCATAGCTGTTGTCACTGGCGGCTTGAATCTTGAAAACTGGGAGACAGACCAAGCTTAAAATTAGTACAGTTTTTTTCATTGCTGAAACTCGTAATTAGGGTTGGTTATGACAAGGACAATCAATTTGAATTCGACGAACCGGATCGCTCAGGCACAGTGCAGTCAGTTTGCCGCCCCAAATACAGCCGGTATCAATTGAATAGCAATTGTAGTCTTCGTAATAACCCAATGTCGACCAATGACCAAAGATGATTTTCATATTCAGGCTTTTCCGGCCGGGTACGGCATACCAAGGTATTAAATGCGGCGGCTGACTCCCTGGCTCACCTTTTTGGGTAAAGTCTAGCTGGCCGTCGGCTGTGCAATAGCGAAGTCGGGTAAAACAATTGACGGCGAAACGAAGCTGATCAGACTTGCTTAGATCCTCTTGCCAAATAGTGGGTTTATTGCCATACATAGAGCGAAAAAAACGCGGATGGTCTTTGCTGCGCATGGTTTGCTCCACCAGTCTGGCCATGTGCAAAGTTTGCTCAAAGTCCCACTGTGGTGGCAGCCCGGCATGGAGCATGCAGAAGCCCTGGTCATGATGAAACAAGGGTTGATGACGTAGCCAGTGCACCAGTTCATCACAATCACTTGCCCGCAAAATGGGGGCTAGGGTGTCTTTTTTGCCGGTTTTACCCAGAGAAATGACAGTGGCAATCAAATGCATATCATGATTACCCAGCACGGAGATTGCGGCATCGCCCAAACTCTTGATGAAACGAAGCGTCTCTAAGGACTTAGGTCCGCGGTTAACTAAATCACCGGCTATCCAGACTTGGTCGTGGGCGGGATCGAAATCCAGTTTATCGAGCAAGCGCCGAAATTCATCATAACAGCCTTGAATGTCACCAATTGCGTAGGTTGCCATGGCTTTAATGCAGCGTCCGTGGAATGGCTAAAGTAAAACGGGGAATCATCGCATCGAACGTATCGCCATCATCAGCGCGCATTGAATACTTACCCTGCATCACTCCTATAGGGGTTTCGATTACCGCACCGCTGGAGTAAGTAAAGCTTTCACCGGGATTGAGGTGAGGTTTTTCACCGACCACACCTTCGCCATTCACCTCCTGAATTTTGCCGTTGGCATCGGTAATCAACCAGTGGCGTGTGAAGAGCTGAGCAGAATTTGAACCCACATTGGTAATGGTAATGGTGTAGGCGAAGACATAGCGATTCTGATCGGGTCGCGATTGTGACTCGATATAGTGCGGAATAGCTTCAACTAAAATTTTGTTTTTTTCGCTCATTGATGGATCATGTCAAATTTACTAACCTTATTTCAACCTAAGTCAGTCCCAAAACGCAAGCCGGCTTATCCGGTCACAGGCTACCAGGGTTTTGGCACTATGGAATACTAAGCATTCATGATCACACATAAGCAGTCTTTTCACATACATATTCTGGGTATTTGCGGTACTTTTATGGGCGGACTGGCCCTGATTGCCCGCGAGTTTGGTTATACCGTCAGTGGTTCCGATCAGAATGTATATCCGCCTATGAGTACACAACTTGAACAGCAAGGCATACAGCTTATGAACGGCTATAAAGCCGAAAATCTCGACTGTCAGCCTGATCTGGTGGTGATTGGTAATGCGATTTCCCGCGGCAATCCAGAAGTGGAGGCGGTATTAAATCGCGGTATTCCTTATATTTCCGGTCCGCAATGGTTGGCAGAGCATGTTTTGCAAAAACGCTGGGTGTTAGCCGTTGCCGGTACCCATGGCAAAACCACGACCACCAGTATGCTGAGCTGGATATTGGAATTCAATGGCTTTAAACCCGGTTTTCTGATCGGCGGCATTCCTTTAAATTTTGGTATTTCTGCACGTCTGGGCGAGTCGGATTTCTTTGTGATTGAAGCGGACGAATACGACAGCGCTTTCTTTGATAAACGTTCTAAATTTGTGCATTACCGTCCGCGCACCACGATTTTGAATAATTTGGAATACGACCATGCCGATATTTTTGAAAATCTGGATGCAATTAAAAAACAGTTTCATCATTTGGTTAGAACTGTGCCCGGTGAAGGCTTAATCATCGCCCCGGAGTCTGAGCAGCATCTGTCTGAAGTTTTGGAGATGGGGTGCTGGACGCCTGTCGTCAAAACCGCAATTGATAATGAGGCTGAGTGGCAGGCGGTTTTGCTTAAAAGCGATGGTAGTGCGTTTGCTGTGAATTATCGTGGTCAGTCACAGGGTTCCGTCAACTGGACTTTGACCGGACGGCACAATGTCTTCAATGCCTTGTCGGCGATTGCCGCTGCGCATCACGTGGGGATAGCGCCGGAGGCTGCTCTGGAGGCTTTACAGAGTTTCCAAAATGTCAAACGTCGTATGGAGTTGATCGTCAGTCGTAACGGCATTAGTGTCTATGATGATTTTGCCCATCACCCTACCGCGATCAAAACCACTTTGGATGGTTTGCGCCAGCAAGTAGGCCAGGAAAAAATTCTGGCAGTAGTCGAACCTCGATCCAATACCATGCGTCTGGGTGTGCATACTGAGTCATTGGCTCAATCTCTGGCTCAAGCGGATGAGGCTATCGTATTTCAACCAGAAGGCTTAGGTTGGGATATGGGGCAGTTGCTCAAGTATGCGAGCAATATTCGTATCGTCAGTAGTCTGGACGAAATTATGGAGTTGATTAAAGCCGAGCGCGGTCAAAATGCGCATGTTTTATTGATGAGTAACGGCAGTTTTGGTGGGATATATCAACGTTTGCGAGAGAGTATATAAAAACAGGGGCCAGGCTCGCTTTTAGCGAGCCTGGCCCCTGTTTTTATCAGCTTCGGCCTTGTGAAGCGGTGTAGCGTGATTTAATCACCTGAGCCAGTTCATGCACAGTCATAGCATAATGAGTGCTTTGATTGTAACGGGTAATCACGTAAAAATTAGGATGACCGATCAGATACTGGTCATTTTTATCATGGCGAAGCATTAATAAGCGCAGCGGATAGTCGCATCGACAATCGCCGGCAATTTCAATCCCAGCCTGACGCAAGTTTTGCAAGTCATAAGGATGCTCCAAGCCAGGCTCTAATTTTGGGGTGGCAGCAGACTGGCCTTTGGTGGCCGAAACAACCGGTTGCCCGCTTTGCCAGCCGTGTTCAGCAAAATAGCGGGCAATGCTACCAATGGCATCATCCGGATTCCATAAATCACGGCGACCATCACTATTAAAGTCCACAGCCCAATTTAAGAAGCTACTCGGCATAAATTGACCCAGACCCATCGCGCCGGCAAAAGAGCCGACTGGTTTGGCAGGATCCAGTGCTTCGTTACGGGTCATCAGCAAAAACTTTTCTAATTCCGTCCGGAAATAATCGCCGCGTCGGGCGTAATCAAAACTCAAGGTGGTTAAGGCATCTAAGACACGATGATTGCCGACAAATCCGCCAAAAGTTGTCTCAACAGCCATAATGCCCAAAATGTATTCGGGTGGCACGCCGTATTGCAGGCTGGCTTTTTCCAGGCTTTGCTGATGTTGCTGCCAGAAAATCACGCCGGTATTGATATGCCGGTCGTCCATGAACTGCCCACGATATTTGGTCCAGCTGCCTTTTCCTGGTTTACCTTTGAGGGTTTTATCCGAGTTGTTCAGATAATTCAGTGTCCATTGCTTACGTTTAGCATTGGAAAATAGGCCAAGCAGATACTGTCGGTCAAAGCCATGGTCCTTGACCATGTGCTCTATGAACTGATTCAGTGCAGCGTAATTGGCATAATCACCGCTGACCTGTTCGGCCCGGTAATTTCCGACACTGGCTGGATAACTTAACGGTTGGCTGGGTGATGCTAGATTAAGATTACTCGGCTGCCGGTTGCCCTCATTGGCGCAACCGCTCATGAACAAAGCTAACAGGGAAATGCCGAGAAATTTTGATCGATTCATAGCCTTAACTTAAGCTTGTTGGCTTTCGCATTTCACGCAAAATTTAGCGAAAGGAATAGCGGCTAAACGCTCGGTTTTAATCGCTTCTCCACAGCCTTGGCATATGCCATAAGTACCGGCATCGATACGGGAAATCGCCTGACGGATTTTTTCGACTTCGACCCGAGCTGAATTGCCCAACGCATCCAGAACTTGATCATTTTCAACTTCAACCGCTTGTTCGGAGAAATCAGCATTTAAAGCTTGGTCTTCATGTTTAACATCGTGAGTAATCCGGGTTAAACGGTCGTCAAGTTCTTCCAGCATATCGAGTAGATTTTGACGAACTTCTTGATAGTCTTTCATGCAATAGTCTCCGCAGCTCAGCTGCTTGTTGGGAATAGCTACGGTGTAAGCACCGTAGCAAAAGATAAATCAGGGTGCGGGTTTTGTCGCGGGGGCAGCTGCGGGCACCGGATTAGCAGGCGCAACGACAGGTAGCTCCGAGCTCGGTGCGGCTGACTGAGTGACGTTCGCCTGAGCTTTTTCTTGTTTCAATTGTTTGTTGCCTTCGCCAAACATCACCGCAGCCGTCATAAACAGCACGCTCGACAACATTATGATCGGTAATCGCGTTGGGTTTTTGACCCAGAACAAAATCCATTTAGGTTTAATCAATCCGACCAGCAATAAGACGATCGACAAAATCAAAATATTAAAGGCATAGTAAATCAGGGTGTTCATACGGGCTCCTGTGAACTGACCGTAAAGGTTGAATAATACGACATTATTATGAGCTGCAAGCGGGTTTGCAACATGCAAACATTTTTAGGCTACCTTAAAAAATGCCGAATGCAGCCGTTTGCACGGCTAGGGTTCTGATTTGTCTCTGGTTGTGGTCTAATTTCGCAGCTTCAAACTCTGATGACAATCAATGAAAAAGACTGTGCGCCGTATATTATTGCCAATCTTCCCAGTACTCATGTTGAGCCTGCTCTCGGCCTGCGCGTCTTTTTCGACAACATCTCCTGTGATAGACATTTCTGAATTGTCCGGGAAACTGGCGCCTAAGGCCTCTGTTACCGGTTTTGATCTTTATGCGGATCAGGAGAAGATACATGCAGTTTTGACGGTGACCCAAGCGGACATACACAAAGTCGAAATCCTCTATCTCTATTCTAATGATCAGGGGCGCAATTGGTCAGACCCTCAAATCATAGATCAAGGACCGAATCACGGTCTGGAATCGGTGCAGGGCAACGATGTCCAGATTGCTGCTAGTGGGGATCAGCGCGTGATCATCTGGCAAGCCACAGGCGAAATTCCAGGCATGGGAGCATTTAAGACAGCGTTTTCTAAGGATGGCGGTAAAACTTGGCAAATGGGTGCTAATCCAACCGGCACTGATAATGATCAGTCGCATCATGACATGCTGTTTGATCAGCAAGATCGTCTGCATCTGGTGTGGCTGGATGACAGAGATGAGAATGGCTACCAAGGTTTACGCTATTCAAGAAGTTCAGATTTTGGCCAACACTGGGAATTGGGGCAAACTATCGATGCTTCCAGTTGCTCTTGTTGCTGGAACCGGATGGTTTTGAGTCCCGAAGGTAGCCTGAACATACTGTATCGTGATATGGAATACCGCGACATGGCTTTGGCCCAATCAGCCGATGCTGGTGAACACTGGCGACGCCTGAGCACTGTCGGTGAGTTTAATTGGAAGTTTGAAGGTTGTCCGCACAATGGCGGTGGAATCACAGAAGCTGCATCCGGTCGTTTACATGCGGCAGTTTGGACTGGTCTGGAAACGCGGGCGGGCTTGTATCATGTATACTCCGACTCCGCGGGTAAAAGCTGGTCAGAGCCGGTGGCTGTGGCGCCGGGCAGTGGGGCTTTTCATGCGGATATTGCAGCCGCCGGGGACAACAGGCTTCTTATGGCTTGGGACGCACTCGGACCAGAAGGCAGTTCGGTTTGGTTCGCGGTTTCCGATGACGACGGCTTGCATTGGAATAAAGCCCAGCGGCTTTCGACGCTTGACAGCTTAGCGAGTCATCCGCGCGTGCTGGGGCAGGCTGAAGCCTGGACGGTATTCTGGACGGAAAAATCTGCGCATGCTGGTAAACGCTGGCTAAGAGCCGTAGTAGAATAATTGCAAAAAACACGAGGTTGTCATGTCAACATACATCAAAATTAAACGTCTCAAGACCCTGTTGCTGTTGCTGGTAAGCCTCAGTCCAGTCACTGCATGGTCGCATGCCATTCTGGTCAAGTCGCAGCCCGCTCAGGATGAAACCGTCGCAGAAGCGCCCAAGCAAATTGATCTTTGGTTTAACGATGCTGTGCGCAGTGAATACAAAGCGGTTGCGGTGATCGATGCCGCTGGTAAACGTGTCGATAATCATGATGTCGATCAAAGCCTGACCGATGGTTCGCATATTTACGCCACTGTGGGCAGTTTGCCTGCTGGTAAATATACCGTTCGTTATCGGGTTGTCTCTCAGGATACCCATATTGTGACGGGTAAATTCGATTTTAACGTTAAATAACTTAAGCCTTTTTGCACTCATGAAAACGCCTTTTTCGCGTCTGGCCGGCTGGTCAGTATTGCTTGTGATGCTGAGCCTACTGCTCGGCTGTGACAAACTCAACTTCAGTAAACCGGCTACAAATGCGCTGGGTAATCGTCCTGATCTGGATTGTTTGATTGCTAATGACTTTTATGCCGTACATTTCAGTTCTTACGTACAGCCTAGCAAAGAGCAAATAACACAGGATGCCAAGGCGGCCTTTGTACCTTTTTGTCAAAAAATTCCTCGTGCCGGTAAGATGTTTTTCACTGCCGACTTGATTGATCGCGATATCCGCACGATTCCCATCGGCATACGAATCGTTGAAGTTGAAAAAACTGGTCAGAAAGCACCGGATGATTTTCGTGAAATCCGCACAGTCGCTGAAATCCCGAGCAAGCTGTACCCGCGTGGTGCGGTTGAGGCGCAGGCGGAAATCGACAAGAACGGTGACTATCTGCTGTATTTGCTGATTGGTGAAGCCATTGAGGAAGACGACAAATTTCGGATTCCATTAGAAGTGGGGGTTGATCCTAACGCATTATCCTTGCAGGAAATTGCCGTGATCGGCGGTGGCATACTGCTGTTGATGACAGTGATTGCCATCATCGTGATTGTTGTTCGTCGTCGTTCATCCTGTCGTCAAAATGACTAAGTGTTTTTCAGGTCTGGCCAGTTTCGCACTGGCAGGCCTATTGTTCTGCTATTCGCTAGTGGTCCAGGCGCATCCGCCGGGGCTGAGTTCAGTTGACATCACGCTGTCTGAATCGTCGATTCTGGTTAAGGCTACCTTTGCACTCCAAGACCTTGAAGCGTTCACTCCCATGGATACGGATCTTGATGCCGAGGTCAGTGAAGCTGAACGCCTCGCCGCCAGGCCGGTAATTGGCCGTTTGCTCACGGAAAAATTATTGATCAGTCTGGACCAGCAAGGTCTTCAGCCTCAGAACGAAGTTGCGGTCAGCTTTGACGATCAGAATAATGCCCATGTTCAGTGGCAGTTAGCGGCCCAAGCAGGACAGCAGCTGACTGTGCATTCCGACTTGCTTGCGATGCTGGCAGAAGGACATCAACAATATCTGAAAGTTCGTCGTCTGGGCGCCGAAGCACTGGCGGAAAAACTATTATCACGCCAACAAGCAGAACTGACATTGGCAGTGGGTGCTAATGTGGTTTCCCATCCAGCAGCCTCTGGTTTTAGCGAATTTTTTACTCTGGGTGTCGAACATATATTGACGGGTTATGATCATTTGCTGTTCTTGCTGGCCTTGCTGGCAGTGACCCATCGCTTTTTACCAGCACTGAAAATTATTACCTTTTTTACGATTGCCCATTCGATCACGCTGGCTTGCGCAGGTCTCAAACTGATTAGCTTGCCCAGCAGTTTTGTCGAGCCATTTATTGCCGCAACCATCGTCTATGTGGGTGTAGAAAATCTGTGGCGAGGTGAACACCCAAAGGGCCGCCACTGGCTGACCTTCGCTTTCGGCCTGGTCCACGGATTCGGCTTTGCCGGTGTCCTGCAAGAATTGGACATCGCCTCATCTGCAGGGGGCATCCTGTTACCCTTGTTATCCTTCAATCTCGGTATCGAAACCGGTCAAATCCTGGTCGCCAGTATCGTGGTGCCTCTGATCTGGTGGTTAAACAACCAAGCCGCCGTCGCCCCAGTATTCCTCAAAACCTGCTCAATACTGGTTAGTTTGATGGGTGTTTTTTGGTTTATCGAGAGAATAGTTTGAAATGGCTTAGCCATCCCTCTTTTTGGTGCTATATACAATAGAATGAATAATTAAACTTCATCTTGCCGCCCAGGAAATTAATCATATTCATGAAGTTGTTTAAGTTTTGGTAACCCCTTGCTCTGCGTTTGGCGACTGGAAAATGCTCAGCCACACCCGCAATATAGGCTGGCGATAAATCCATGCTGATTTGCCTGATTTGCTCAGGCGCAATGTGCTTGGAAACCAGCGCTTGCTTAATATCGGCTACAGCCTGTTTTCCTTTGCCTTCACAAACATGAATGACCCGTCTGGCTCCATATCAACGCCGAGCGTAATGTAATGATGCCCTTTACGGCTTGAGGTTTCATCCATGCCGAGGCGCGTGGTTGTTGAAGGCATATCCGCTTCTCGCGCTTGTGTAAACCAGTGATTAAAAACATTCCAGATGCGCTGCGGATGAACACGTAACAACTGAGCAATACGGTTGATGGGCATTTCACGCTCTATCATGGCCTTAGCCAAGGCTTCGAGCATCAAAGTGAAGCCGCTCTCAGGGCGCGCCCAGTGACCGAAGCTGCTTTAAAACCAATTCATCGGACTTCCCAAGGGGATTGCAGGCCAAGCGCCATTCTGAATTACGCTTCACTGTTCATCTCATTAGGCTACGTTACCCACACCAAGATATATAGAGTCATATTTTTGGGCATTGGCTATTCTTGAAGCGTCAATCTGCTTGCGTGCGTTATTTGTCCTAATTTGAGTCATATACCACAACTTTAATGTGGAATATTTATTAAATTTCTATTTAAATCATATAGATATGATTGGTATGTTTTTTGCTAACCTGCTTATGGCTCGTTTTTGTTTGTCGATTACAGCCTAAAAGTAATCAAACGAAGCTAATCAATCTAATTAATAATTAAAAGATTCGTAGGGGAACGCATGAGAACACCATCTCGAAAGAATAGTGTGTTTGCAAAATACTTAGTACAGTTAACCATCGTCCTAATATTTTCAGCACAAAATGTTTTAGCGGCCACAATTACCGCGAAAGCAGTACAAGATAAAGTCAGCAAAAAGTTGGTTATAACTGGAAAAACCTCGGGTTTAGCGGCCAACGCATTAATCAATGTTTACGATATTTCAAACCATTCATTGATCTTTCAGGGTCAGTCTGACAGTAAGTCACAATTTAGTTTTTTAACTGTACAAGATACCTTGCCATGTGGTTTGGAGTTGCAATCTGGTGATACGCAGGCGGTAATTGCGGTCACTGGAACAAATAAATCGTGTTTGACCCAGCCAGTTTGTTACGTTGTGGGTGGTGACAGACATGTTAATGTGGGGCAGGCGCAAACATTTAAGATAAATTCCAAGGTCGATAAAAAAGCAACTATCCAATATGAATGGAATTTTGGCGACGCAACG
>Ga0194120_10003198_pt1 | contig 27060 bp, 19 predicted proteins | sample TA2MahCa65mmetaG_FD_148642 | JGI IMG/M metagenome (GOLD analysis project Ga0194120, IMG submission 148642) | Freshwater microbial communities from Lake Tanganyika, Tanzania - TA2015019 Mahale Deep Cast 65m | ecosystem: Environmental > Aquatic > Freshwater > Lake | place: Tanzania: Lake... | reverse complement strand
GGCGACTGGGAGGAGGGCGCCGCGCTGCGCGTGCTTCCCTCGGTGTCGAGCCTGTTTCTGTTCCTGCCCGTGATCGCGTTCGCGCGCGCGGCGGGGCTCGGACCTCGCGGCGTGGCGCTCGCGGCATGGTTGCTCGCCTGCCTGCCCTACCAAGTGCACTACGCCACGGAGCTGCGACCCTACGCGTGGCTCGCGGTCTTCAGCGCGGGTGCGATGTGGGCCGCGTTCGCCGAGCAGGGTTCGCGCGTCGCTCGGCTGGTGCTGTTCATCGCCTGCGTCGCCGCGGGCATCCTGACGCATCGCATCATGGAGGTGGTCGTCGTCTCGATCGGGATCGCTCGACTCTTCGTGCGCAGCCGCGAGATGCTGCCGCTCGCGTGGTTGGTCGGCGCGGGAGCACTCGCCGTGGCACCGGAGGTTCCTTGGTTGCTCGCCTTCGCGGAAAAAGCCGTGATCGATCGCAGCCGGTACGACGCGAGCCACGGTGGCTTCGTGCTGCGGCGCGCGCTCGTGCTCGAAGGCCTAGTGTTGCCGATGAGGCTGTTGGCGCCGTTTCTCGGAGCGCTCGGCGGCGGCTGGGGGCTGCTCGCGAAGCTCGCGGCGAGCGTGCTGTTCCTCGTGCTCGGCGGCGGACTCTTCGCGGCATGGCGAGGGCGGGCGAGCTCGCCCTCGCTCGCCGCTCCCCTGCGCGCGCTCGGCCTCGCCGCGCTGGCCTGCTTCGCCCTCGTCTTCGCGCTGGCCTTCTACCGCTGGGATCGCCTGCCGCTGCAGTACTTCGCTCCGGTGGCGTGGATCTTGCCCGTCGCGATCGCCGTGCTCGCCGAGCGCTGGCCCCTTCGCTCGCGCGCGCAGTTCGCTGGGCTGGTGGCGCTGTCCGCGCTCGCGCTCGGCATCGCGCAGGCGGGCGGTCGCAACATGGAGGACATGCGCGGTGCGGTCGCCGCAGCGCGCGAGTTCGGATCGACGCGTGGCGAAGCGCTCTACACCGGGCTCATGGTGCAGCCCTCGCTGTTCTCGCACACGCTGGCCTACGACGCCTACGGACGCGAGCTGCCGCGCGTCGACCCAGACTCCGTGCCGCGGCGCGGCGAGCCCGGTTTCGAGCGCCCCGTGATCCTCTTGCGGCGCGGGCGGATCCCGCTCACCGACGCGCGCTGGGCGCGTCTGCTCGAAGGCCGCTCCATCGCGACCGAGCACAAAATCGACGAGTACATCGTGGTCTTCGTGCTCGAGCCCGCGCCGTAGCGCGCCCCCCCTTCAGCCGCGCGCGACCGCGCGCTCGGCGCTCGCCACGGCGCGGTTGTACACGCGCGCGAGCAACTGTCCCGCGAGCCAGCCCGTCGCGAAGCACCACAGCGCGCCGAGGAACGCGCCCGGCCATGTGATGGCATAGCCGAGGAAGAAGGTGTCGAGGTGCTTGAGCAGGTCGCCGGGGTGTTCCCCGCCGCGCAGCAGCAGGGCCGTTGTGACGACGAACAACCCCGCCGCGAGCAGCCCGCCGATGGCGAGGCTCCAGCTCCGTGCGTTGAGACGCGCGTGTCTTTGGAGCTCGGCCTCGCGCTGCGCGCGCGACAGGGGCGCGCGCGGCGCGAGCAGGCGCCCGAGCGCGTAGCCGACGAAGAAGGCGTAGAGGAATCCCAACACGCCACCGCTCCACGAGATGTCGTAGCCGGGGAAGATGTGAACGAGGCGTCCGAGGTGCGCGCCCGCGTTCTCGCCTCCGCGCACGACGAGCCACCAGGTCGCGCCGAGCAGTCCGATCCCGAGCACGAGGCCGGTGGCGATGCCCCACGCGCGCGCGCTCGCGCGCTGCATCGTCGTGCGCAGCGTGTCGTGGACGGGGCTCATGGCTCAGATGTGGTCGAGGAAGCCGCGGTTCTCCTCGAGCTCGGCGCGCGCGCGGAAGCACAGCGAGGTGATCGCGAGCGTGAGGTTGCGAGCGAAGGCGAAGCTCCAGCCGACGACGAAGCCGAGCCAGAAGCCCCAGAATGCTCCGACCGCCGCTCCGAGCCACGACACTTCGTAGCCGAAGAAGAAGTTCGCGAGCAGGGAGAGCGGGTAGTCGTCGGCGGGCGAGCGCAGGATCGAGAGCCCCGTCGCGAGCGCGACGAGCGCCGCCACGACCGCGCCCACCGCCACTCCAAGACAGCGCTTGTGCAGGGGCCTGAAGGCGAGCTCGAGCTGGTTCTCGAGCTCCGGCTCGCTCTCGACGGTCGGGGGGAGTGAGGTCATCGCGGTCGTGCGAGGGATCTTAGATCAGGTGAGATGGCGACTGCCATGGGGCTGGGCCCAAGCCGCCAGCGTTCGGCCCGAAAACGGGCGTACTCAGCGCCTGCGCAGTCGGCGCAGCGTGGCCCGCAGCCACAGGTGCCGCCGAAAACCGCCGCTCCCGAAACTCTCCAGACGGCCGGAGGAGCGGTAGTAGTAGGCGTCGAGGCGCGGCAGCCCGTGGGCGTCTGGCGTCGCGGGCAGCAGCCCGAGCTCCGTGGTGCAGGCGCGTTCGAAGCGCGTGCGCACCGCGTCGGCCACGCGCGCGTCGAGTGCTCCATAGGGGTAGCAGAACGACGTCGGGCGGTACCCGAGCTCGCGCTCCATGTCGGCGATCGACCCATCGAGCTCGTCGGCCAGCGTCGCGTCGTCGACCTCGGTGAGGCGCGGATGCGTGCGGCTGTGCGAGCCGAGCGTCAGACCCTGCTTGCGCATGCGCCGCAGCGCGTCCCAGCCGAGCAGCGGCAGCGTCGGAATGCCGCGCGCTCGCGTGCCTCCCCACGCATTGTCGAGCCCGACGCGGCCCGTGGCGACGAACAGCGTCACCGGGAAGTCCTGATAGCGCAGCAGCGGCCAGGCGACGCTCTCGAAGTTCGCGAAGCCGTCGTCGAAGGTGAGCGCGACCGCGTCGCGGCGCTCGGGAACCAAGAGCAGCTCCTCGAGGCGCACCACCGCGACCTTGCCCGAGCGCAGGAACGCAATGTGGCGGCGCAGCGTGCCCTCGTCGAGCGAGATGGGAGAGCCCGAGGAGTCGATCGAGTGGTAGGTGAGGATGGCGCGCATCGGATCTCGGCTTCAGCGCGGCTTGCGCAGCGCAGAGAGCTGCGCCTTCGCCCATGGATGCTCGGGAGCGATGGCGAGGAACGCCTCGAGCTCCAGTGCGGCTTCGTCGAAGCGTTGCAGGCCGAGCAGGATCTCGATCAACACCTGACGCTTGTCGGGTTCTCTCGGAGCGAAATCCACCGTGCGGCGCGCGTGCAGGAGCGCGGAGGGGAAGTCGCCGGTCAGGTAGCTCGCGCGCGCGAGGACCTCGTGGGCAAAAGCCGAGTTCGCATCGGCCGCGACGGCGCGGCGCGCCAATTCGAGGGCTCCGGCGTTGTCGCTCGATGCCATGGCGATCTCGGAGGCCGTGCACAGAGTTGGCGCGGACTGCGGGGCGAGCTCGACCGCGCGCGCGATGCGTTCGAGAGCCGCCGGCATCTGGCGCGCTGCCACTTGCGTCGCCGCCGCGCGTCGCCACGCCTCGGCGTCCTTCGGAACGCGGGTGGCGAGCTCGTCCGCCAGCGCCGCCATGCGCGGAATGTCCCCACGCGCATGGGCAGCTCCGAAGCTCACCTCGATGTGGCTGAAGGTCCGCGCACGCTCGTTGCACTGCTGCACGAGCGGGTCGAAGGACAGCCAGCCGCGATAGCGCGGCAACTTCGCGCCGCGCTCCGCGTCGCGGCGCGACTCTTCCGCACGACCGAGGGAGGCCATGGCCTGCGAGCGCAGCGTCCAGACGACATAGTCGCCCGGTGTCAGCGCGCCAGCGGCATCGAGCGACGCCAGTGCGGAGCTCGCGTCTCCGCGCGCGAGCGCGAGCCGGGCGAGGCCGATGTGACCGAGCGCGCGCGTGGGCTCTGCGCGCAGGCAGGCCTCGAACTCGCTGCGCGCCGCATCGCTCTCGCCGAGCTCGAACAGGGCGCGCGCGAGGCGCGGACGCGCGACGCCGATCGAGGCGTCGAGAGCGAGCGCTTCGCGCAGCGCCACCACCGCGAACGCGAGGCGGCCCTGATGCTGCAGCGCCACGCCGAGCAGGTAGTTCCAGCGCGCGCGCTCCGCGCCGAGCGCAGCGGCGGCGCTGAAGAGGTCGACGGCGGCGTCGCCAAGGTCGAGCGCGAGCGCGATCTCACCCATGCGCCCGAGCGCATCGGCGTCATTGCTGCGCGTCCACGCGCGCGACTCGGCCACCATGCGCCGCAGGGGTTCGTGCTCGACTTCGAGTGGCAAGGCGATGTCGGGCAGGTCGGCCGCTGCGCAGGCCGCGAGCCATGGACCACGCTCGAAGCGCGCGACGGGCGCGCCGAGCGCGCCTTCGAAGCGCCCAGGCTCGGGCAGGTCGCCGCGGCGAGCGAGCAGGGCCCCCGACGGAGCAAGGAGGCAATAGGCCGTTCCAGCGAGGAACAGCGCGACGCCCGCGAACCTGAGCACACGCTTCAACGCGCCTCCTTGATCACCGTCAGCACGCGGTCGGCCGCGGTCATGTCCAAGCGCCGCTCGCTGCCGTCGGGCCAGCGCACGACGAGTGCGTCGACGCGCGCCGACGCACCGAGGCCGAAATGCACGCGCGGATCGCTGCTCGAGAGATAGCTCGATTGTGCCCGCACGAAGCGCACCTGCTTGCGTCCGCCCGACTCGAGCTCCACGCGTGCCCCGAGCGCCGCGCCACCGAGCTCGTCGCGCACGTCGACCTGCAGCCAGTGGTGCAGGCCCTGCGTCTCGTTGCGCAGCACGCGCAGGCGGCCGTTGAACGCCGTGAGCACGAGGTCGAGGTCGCCGTCGCCGTCGAGGTCGCCGCTGCACAGCGCGCGCGAGGACTCGTCGGCGACCGCTCCCGATCCCGCGGTGACGTCGCGCGTCCGACCGCCCTCGAAGCGCACGAACTGGTCCGGTTCCACGTAGGGGCGCGGATCGCCGACGCGGCTGGGCGCGAGGTTGACCGCTCCGTTGGCGAAGTAGCCCTCGATCTCGCCGTCGTGATCGGCATCGAACAGCACCACGCCGAAACCGGTCCACGGCGTCGACCACGCGCTGAGCGCGAGACTTGCGCTGGCGTCCTCGAAGCGCGGGCCGCGTGAGAGCAGCGCGAGGTGGCTCTGGTTGCGGATGTTGGTGACGAACAGGTCCGCGCGCAGATCGCCGTCGAGGTCCTCGCAGGCGACGCCCATTCCGGCGATCGCGACGCCCAGGGCGTTGTAGGCGCAGCCGGACTTGAGCGCGTCCTCCGCGAAGGTGCCGTCGCCGCGATTGCGCCACAGGAACGCGCGGGTCGAGTCGTTGGCGACATACAGGTCGCAGTGGCCGTCGCCATCGAAGTCCTCGGCGACCACGCCGAGGCCTTGGCCGCGCGAGCCGAGGATGCCGGCGCGACCGGTCACGTCCTCGAAGCGCGCGCCGCCGACATTGCGGTACAGGCGATCCTGTCCGGGGCTGTCGTAGGCGCTCGGGTCGCAGTAGTCGGGCACTCCGCTCGCGTAGCAGCGCTGTTCGATCGAAGGCGACCAGTCGACGTAGTTGCACACGTACAGGTCGAGCCAGCCGTCGCGGTCCATGTCGAACCAAACGGCCGCCGTGCCAAAGCCCTCGTCGGCGAGGCCCAGCTCGCGCGCCACTTCGCTGAAGCGCTCGCCGTCGTTGCGCAGCAGCGCGTTGGCGCCGAGGCGCGCGACGAAGAGGTCGACATCGCCGTCGCGATCGTAGTCCGCGGTGGCCACGCCGTAGGCCGGTCCATCGAGGACGCAGCCGCGCTCGAGCGTGATGTCCGTGAAGCGACCGCCGTCGTTGCGCCACAATCGACAGGCCTGAGCGGCACCGCTGCGATCGATCGAGCCTCCACCGGCCACGAACAGGTCGAGATCGGCGTCTGCATCACAGTCGAACAGCGCGACGCCCGGGCCCATCTCCTCCGGCAGCCAGAAGCGGCCGTGGACGTCGCCATCGTGAACGAAGTCGACACCGCACTCTGCCGTGACGTCCCGCAGCGCGAGCGGATTCGCGAGCGTCGCACCCGTTCGACGCTCGCGCGCGCGCCGCGCGATCTCGCGCGAGGAAGGTGCGTGCGTCGCGTGCCACAGCGCGCTCCCGACGCCGAGGACGCCGAGCGCGACGGGAATCCAGATCGGGAGGCCGCGCAGCATGCCCTGAAGCTACCGAAGCGGCGCGTGGCGCGCAGCCTCATCGATGCGTTCGGCAAGCTCGAGGCGGCCACGGCGGCGCGCCGTGCGCGCGAGCAGGTCGAAGAAGCGCGGCAGCACCGCGCGCTCGCTCCAGTGGGCGGAAAACGCCGCGCGCCCCGCGGCGGCGAGGCCCGCTCGGCGCGCGGGATCCGCGAGGCTGCGACGCAGAGCCGAGCGCAGCTCGTCCGTCGACGCGAACAGCTCGCCCGCGCCGGAGGTCTCCACGAGCTCGGGGAACGGACCGAGCCTCCGCGCGATCACCGGCGCGCCAGCGCGGAACGCCTCGATCAGGATGATGCCGAAGGTCTCGAAGCAACTCGACGGCACGACGAGCGCCTCGCAGTGGGCGTACAGCGCCCGCAGGTCGCCTTCGCTCACGCGGCCGAGGAAGCGCACGTTGGGAAGATCGCGGCCGAGCTCGCGCAGCGCGCCCTCGTGTCCGCCCGTGCCGGCGACGAGCAGGTCCGCCTCGGGAAACTCACGCAGGAGCGGGATCACGTCGTCGAGCCCCTTGATGCGCTCGAGCCGACCGACGAACAGGAAGAACGGCCGCGTCTGCGGACGCGCCGGCGCCGGTGCGGCACTCTCCTCGCAGAGGAAGTAGGGCAGCACCTCCATCTCGAATGGAAAGCCGAATTCGCGGTGTTTGGCGCGGCTGAACTCGCTCATCGCGACGAAGGCGTCGACGGCGCGGCCGTGGCGCTCGAGCAGCGAGGTGTGGCGCCACAACTGCGGCGGACGGCGGTGGTGGAGCTGGCAGCGCAGACACTCGCGGCCCGTGCACAGCTCGCGGCCGTGGCGCCAGAGCACGTGGCTGGGGCACACCAGCCAATGTTCGTGCGCGAAGTCGAGCTTGAGCGCGTCGCCGTGGCTCCACACGGCGGGACCGCCGATCAGGCTCACGTTGTGGAACAGGACGATGTCGAACCGGCCCGGGGCGAGCAGTTCGCGCAGGCGCGCTGCGTGCGCCACGGGGCGGCCGAGCTGTTGAACAGCGAGCAGTGAGAGGCGCGGAGCGGTGCTCGAGAGAGCTACGACCTCCACGTTGTGCTCCGCGGGCACGGATGGCGGGGCGCGGCCAGAGAGCACGGCGAATGCGTCGGCGTCGAAGATCACCGTGTTGTGGATCCCGTGGCTGGCGAGCGCGCGCACGAGACGCTGGATGCCGATGCCGTCGCCGCCGAAGTTGCGCGGCGGGTAGAAGGTCGTGACATGCGCGACGCGGAGGCTCATCGCGAGCACTCCACGAGCGCGTCGAGCGCGGCCTGCGCGCCCTTGGGCCACGTCAGCGCGCGCGCGCGCTCGAGCGCGACCCCTCCGAGTCGCGCTCGGGCAGCGCGATCGTCCGCCAGCGACCGCATCGCCGCGGCGAGCGGCTCGAGTCGGCCCGGCTCGACGAACAGCCCGCCGTCGGCGAGCAGCTCGGGCAGCGGGCTCTCCGTGGTCGCGATCACGGGCGTGCCACACGCCGCCGCTTCGACCGCCGGCAGACCAAAGCCCTCGCACTGCGAGGGAATCGCCAGCGCGAGCGCGCCGCAGTGCAGGAGTCGGAGCTCCTCATCGGGGACATAGCCGGCCCAGTGCACCCGCGACTCCAGACCCAGCTCGCGCACGGTCGCGTGAATGTGGCCCTGCTCGCCGTGAAAGACATCGCTCGACGTCGGGCCGACGAGCACGAGGTGGGGATCGTCTCCATGGCCGCGCGAGATCGCGTGCAGGGCGCGAACGATCGCCGCGACGTTCTTGTGCGGGTTGAAGCCGCCGACGTACATGAACCAGCGCGCGCCCGCAGGCAATCCCACCTCGGCCGCGGCGCGAGCGATGTCCTCGGCGCTCTCGCTCGGACGGTAGGCACGGGCGGGTGCCTCGGTGCTCACGCGAATCTTGCTCGCGGGCACCCGCAGGACACGAGCGAGATCGCGCGCGGAGTAGTCGCTCACGGTGAGCACGAGCCGTGCCTGCCACAGCGCGAACCTCACCTTGGCCCGCCAGAACACGCGCGCACGCCGCGAGGGCAGCGTGAGTTCCGGGTAGCGCTCGGCGATGCAGTCGTGGATGCAGACGAGCGCGCGCAGGCGCGGCGGCAGCGGAAAGAAGGTGTAGACGGACGGCGAGAAGAAGGCGTCGAGGCGCTCCGCGGACACGGCGCGCGTGAGGCGCAGCATGTCGAGCGCCGAGCGCGCGCGGTCCGCCGCCGCGGCCTGCGTCGGCGCGACCTTCTGGGTCACGGTGACGAGCCTCGCATTCGGTGCGCGCAGCTCGAACACGCGCGCCGCCGCCGCGTCGGCGAAGAAGACGAACTCGTGTTCGCTCGAGAGCGCAACCATGGCCGTGCACAGCTCGCGCGTGAAGCGGCCGTAGCCGCGCACATTGGCCCAGCAAGTCGCATCGACTCCCAATCTCATCGCCGCCGCCGCAGGATCCAGACCGCCGCGGCGCCGATCAAGGCTCCAGCGACCGCGGCGGCGAGCCCGAGCTTCCAGAGCCAGTGAACGAGCTTGCTCGGCGTGTCCATGCGGCTAAACAACCGCTTCTCCAAGGACCCGGCGTCGTGCTCGTGGACCGAGCGGTAGCTCGAGGGAGTGTGGCGCTGCTCATCGAACGCGCCGAGCGTGCGGACATCGAGCTCGACCTCGCCGCCGCGAACGGAAACCAGCGCCCACGTGTCGAGCTGCTCGGAGAGCGAGCGGATGGACTCGCGGTTGCGTTGCATCTCGAGAGGCGGGGGCACGAACTCCGCGGCGACTTGCACGTACGCGATGCCGTCGCGGCGCAGGTGCGAGAACTTCCACGGGCCGAGGTCGCCGGCGAACACCGCGCGCGTGGGGGCCTGCGCGAGGAGCGGGTGAACTTCGTTCCACCACGCCGCTTCGCTCTCCCACCACAGCATGTGGCCGAGGAACGCGAACACGTGGGTCGCGTCGTCGTGCGCGGCGAGCTCGCGGGCGATGAAGGCGCGGCGCTGTGGATCGAGCTGCACGCCGCGGATGAAGCGGGGCGGGCACTGGCCCGTGTCGCCGACCTCGGGCGTCCAGCAGGAATTGAGCAACAGGAACAGCGAGCCCTCGAACTCGAAGCTTCGCTGCAGGGGTCCGTAGCGTTCGAGCCACAGGTCGCGCGTCGTGCTCTCCCACACGTCGTGGTTGCCTGGCACGCGGTGGACGGGACAGCCCAACTGCGCGAAGAGCGCGTCGACCTCGTCCCAGTCGCGTCGCACGGCCTCGCGGTCGACGCTCGCGGAATGGAAGTCCCCGTACACGAGGTCGCCCGCGAGCACGACGAAGTCCGGCTGCGCGCGCCGCACGTCGCGCACGAGTTCCGCGTAGCGCGCCGTCGGCAGCATCCCGTCGTCGGGGCCGCCGCGCGTGTGGCCGAGCACGGCGAAGGTGAACTCCTGCAGGGCGAGGGCGAGCATCAGCGCGTCTCCGCGGGCCATGAGAGCACGCGCCAGGAGTGGATGCGAATCCGCGCGCCGCTCGCGGCGGCGTGCGCGTCGATACCGAAGCTCGTGTAGCGCGAGGCGCTCAGGGGCAGCACGGCGTAGCGGAACTCGCTGGCCACGCCGGAGAGAGACACGGCCGCCGACACCGTGACCTGCTCGCCGACCGCGAAGAGCGTGACTTCGGGGAGCGCCTCGCTCGCGAGCTCGACCACGAGCACGTGTCGGAGCTCGGAGCCCTCGAGGCTCCAGTCGACCTCCGTCTCGATTCGCCCCGCTCCCGCGCGCAGCGTCGCTTCGAGATCGTGCTCGCGCAGACACACTCGCCGCACCAGCCCCGACGAGCTCCAGCGCGCTTGCGTGTCGGCGAAGTTCGCGGCGAAGCGGCCCTCGTAGCGCGGTTGCAGCGGCGTGGCGACTTGCCAGCCAGCCTGCGATCCGGGAGCGAGCGATGTGGCGCGCACGCCGAACAACTGGTACGCCCACTCGACGTCGCCTGAGTTGAGCGCCGCGTCGCTGTCCACTCGCGCGTCCGCGATCGTGCGACAAGCGCCGTCGGCGGACTGGTAGTTGCGCTGATTGCCGACCACGACGCTGCGCACGAACTTGGGCCAACCGGCCTCGCCGTAGCGCCAGTTCTTCTTGTTCGCGTACACGCCGAGCTCGTTGTTCTCGAGCGTCGAGTGGAACACGAACGGTTCCGAACGGTCCTTGACCTCGAGCCCGCGCACGCAGCCCGAGATCAGGTTCTCGAAGAGCAGCGGCGAGCTGTTCTCGCCGACGGACAGGCCCTTGTCGCCGGAGCCCAGAATCCGATTGCCGATCACGCGCGGCCAGCACGTCATCAGGTCGAGTCCGTCGTTGCCCGAGCCCTCGATCGTGTTCCACGCGATCAGGCCGCCGGACAGGTCGTAGTCGATCGAGTCGGCGTTGGCGTGGTGGAAGCGCGAGTGGGTGATCGCCACCTCGGCCTTGACGACGTTGATCAGGTCGTCGCAGCGTTGATTGTGGGCAAACTCGCAGTGATCGAACACGACGCCCGTCGCGTAGTGAACGCAGACCGCACCCTTGTACTCGACGCGACCGACCTGTCGCGCACCGCCGCCGAGGAACTTCACGTGTTCGAGTCGCGAGTCGTTCGCACCGGACCCTTGCAGCGCGAACACACCCCACGGCAAGTCGGGATTCGCGCGCCCGATCGTGATCGGAAGCTCCCCCGTTCCGAGTGCTAGCAACTCGCCGCGGCATTCGATCGAGACGTCCGGCTCCAGCGTGAGTGTCGAACCTGCCCAGATGACGAGCCGCTGCCCGGCAGGAACCAGCAAGTCCTCCGCAAGCCGCACGTTTCCGCGCAACACGAGGTCCTCGTGCAGGTCGTCGATCCGAGAGCGTCGCGATCGTGGGGCGGCCCGCAGGCCCAGGGCGGGGTGATTGGGGAGCGTCGCGCCTTGCTCGAGTCGAGCGACGCTCACGCGCTCGCGGTTCGACGGACGGACGAGCACAGGCTCGACGTGGTCCACGGCCGAGCGCGCATCGGAAGGCCTCCAAAAGACGCGCACATGGCTGGGTCGGATTGCCAATTCCGCTCCGACGCCTTCCACGCGTCCGCCGAGCTCGATGGAAGCGTGCAGGAGTTCGTCCGTTCGGAAGTCGAGCGTGCCGCTCCGATCCGTGTCGAGCCATGCGCTCCCGTCGCTCGCATTCGAATCGCCGCCGCGGCGCACCTCGATTCCTTCGAATGCGAGCGGGGCACGCCCGTCGACCACCACGTCGAGCGTCCAGAGCGAGCCATCCTGCGACGAGACCGCGCAACAGGCTGCGCTCGCGTCCGAGGCCCAGCCGCGCAGCGTTTCGATGTTCTTGCGCAGCGTCGCGAGCGCCTCTCGCGCGTCGCCGATCGGCGGAATCACGCCGCTGCGGAGCTGGTCGTACGCGATCGCGTCGGCGAAGTGCTCCTGCACGAGCGCGAGCCGCGCTTGGGCCACCATCAGGAGCGAGTCGTCCTTCAGCTTCTCCGCGAGCACGTTCATCGCGCCGGTCCAGAGGCGCGGATCCTCGAGCGCGATGCGCCAGAAGCGGTTGATGTTCGAGCCGCGCGGGGGCTTCTCGAGGTCGAGCAGGCGCACGTCCCAAGGCACGGGATGCAAGGTGCCCGACACCGGGTCCTCGTACCAGAACTGGTTGTGCACGCCGCTCATGTGATACGGGTCGCCCACGACGAGCAGGTACGCGAGCAGCCGCGCGAGCTCGTCCTCGTCGAGCCAGCCCTCGAGCCGCTCGCGCGCCGTCCGCGACGGGTCGTTGAGATCGGCGAGGAAATCCCCGAGCAGTTTGGTGCCGAACGCGCCGGGGCGGTCGTTGTTCGCCGCGCGATCCCAGATGTAGGGGTTGCGGAACACCTCGCGCGGCAGGTCCTTGAAATAGTCGCCGCGCTCGGCCGTGTCGGCGCGGAACACGTTGCCCGGCATGCGCAGGTTGCGGCGCAGGAAGCTCTCGTCGATCGGTTCGACGAAGCGGTGCAGGCCGTAGAAGCGGTCGTTCAGGAACACGGGCACGACCTGTTGCTCCGGCGCGAGCAGGCCGAACTCGGGCGCGAGGCTCGCGGCGAGGTACTGCGGCAGCACGTCCTTCACGCTGAAGGCCAGCGTGCGGAAGCCCTTGTAGAGCGAGCCCGACTTCGTCTTCAGCGTGAATGACTTCTTCTCGGTGGTCCAATGCGCGCTGCCGTCGCCGCGGAAGCGCAGCTTGGCGTCGATGAGCTCGCCGTGGTCGTCGATCTGCACGTCGACCCACTCGCCCCAGCGCTCGCCGACGTTGGCGTCGATGCGATCGAAGTCGTGTCGGTCGACGTACAGTCGCAGCAGCGGCACGTCGTCGCGCTCCGGACTCAGGGCGGCCTCGAGCTTGGCGAGCGACGGCGTGTCGAGCGCGGTGCGAAGGCGCTGCCAGCCGAACTTGCGCACGCTCGTCTGCGCGGACCACCAGTCCTCGTAGCGGCGCGCGTTCCAGTAGTCCCTCACGGACGCGAGGAACAGCCACGTGCCGAGCAGCAGCGGTGGAAGCGTGAGGAAGAGCACGTCTCGCAAGGTGAGCTTCCGCCACCACGCGACCTTGCGATCCTGCGGCGCACTCACGGCGTCCACCCCAATTCCGACCTGCGCGCCCAGACGAGCTCTGCCGCCGCCTGCGCCACGAGCGCATAGCCCTTGGCCGTGCAGTGATTGTCCTCGCGCCAATACAGCGTCGAGCTCTGGGCTTGCGCGAGGAAGTGCGGCCGCGCATCCACGCACGGGAGCGTGTGGCGCGCGGCAAACTCGCTCCAGTGGGCCGCGAACGCTCCGCCGTCGAGTCCGGCCTCGAATTCGCGCAACTGGCGGCCGTAGGGAATCACGACGATGCCAAAGCGCGCGCCGAGTGCGCTGCTCGCGTCGCGAGCCGCGAGCATGCTGCGCTCCGCGAGCTGGTAGAGACGCCGTGCCTTCTCACCGGGCGGTGCTTCGTAGGCCTCGATGTGATGGAACGGAGAGCGGCCGAGCGCTCGGGCCCAGGCGGAGGAGGCGACCACGCGCCGCGCGAGCAGGCTGCGCTCGATCGCACCCGCGAGGCACCACCACGCGCGCCGGTGCTCGTAGCGCCGCTCGTCCTCCTCGGTCGCGTTCGCCGACACCAGGCGACCGTCGCGCGCGGTGTACTGGAGCGGGAACTGATTTTCTGAGAGGTCGTTGGGCGTGGTGGCGACGAGCACGAGATCGGGCGCGAAGCGCGCGCCGAACTTCGCGATCCATGCCGCCTCGTTGGCGGTCGAAAACCCGGGGAATCCGGCGTTGACCACTTCGACCTTGCTCGGGCTCGCGGCACGCTCGAGCCGCGCGGCGAGCTCGCGCTCCAACACGGCTGGCCAGCTCTCGGTGTACGGCACTTGGTCGCAGGCCGTGAACGAATCGCCCACGCACAGGATGCGCGTCACGCCGGGCGCCTTCGTGCCGTAGTCGCGCTCGCCGCGCACGCCCTGCGCGTTGCTGGCCCACTCGACGCGGTATTCGCGCGTCTGGAGCACTTGTCGGTGGTCGGGCACGTAGACGTGGCCGACGTCGGGATCGGGAGCGTGGCGACCGGAGTTGTCGAGTTCCTCGAACACGGGCGAGTCGGCGGCGCGCAGCGACGCCTCGACGCCGACGAGAGCGAGCAGCGTGGCGGACGCGCAAGCGACGAACGTGCGGCGCGCCGCGGCGATCCACGGTCGAAGCTCGAGCGTGTAGGAGCGCAGCGTCACGACGCACGCCGCGAGAGCGACGAAGATCCCTGCGACCCAACGTTGGCTCCAGCCGAGCATCCATGCATCGGGCCGACGCTCGGTGAGCAAATAGGCGAGCAGCAGTCCGGCGAGGACCGTTGCGGCGCCGCGTTCGAGGCTGCTGGAGCGCGCGTTCATGGACTCAATCCGAGAACACCGATCCGGCCTCGGGCGCCCCGCCCTGTCGCAGCCGCGCCGACAGCTCGCGCCAGCGCGCCGTGAGCAAGCAGTTCGCGAAGCTCTGTTCCGCCTGCTTCCACATCGGGGCGGAGACCGTGCGGAACAGCGCTAGCTCGAGGCGCACGCGGGCGATGCCGTCGGGAGCGTCGAGCGGGGCGCTCTCGATCGAAGCGTCCGTGCCGCTGGCGATCCAGTCGCACTCGTTCGAATTCGCGCAGCCCGTCGCGCTCCAGCGCGCGTCGATCGGAACGCCGAGCGCGGCGCGGGGCGACTCGCCCGCGCGCAGCGGCGGCAGGGCCGCGAGCGCGAGCACGCGCACGCTGTAGCCGTGCGTCTGGAGCGCGAGCGTCCCGCTCCAAGGGGCCGCGACGGCGCACGCCGCATCGAGGGCGCGGGGGATTCCGTCGACGGGCACGTCGAGCGCGATGCGGTCCGCGCCGATTCGCAGGTGCACGGTCGCGAGCTGCCAGGCCTCGATGTAGCGCTCGAACGTCGCCACGACGCGCTGCCACTCGCCCCCAGCGAAGTCCATGTCCATGAGCGCCTCGGCGCTGCGCAGGTGCGTCGGGTGGATCGCGAGCACGGCCGCGTAGGCCGCGCGCGCGCGCGCGTCCTCGCCGCACTCGCGCGCGAGCTCCGCCAGCGCGAAGTGGTTGCCGAAGTTCTTCGGGTCGAAGGCCACCGCGCGCTCCAGCGTCTCCAGCGCGCGCCGCTTGCGTCCGTCGGCCTCGTACGCGCTCGCGAGCGCCGCGAGCAGCCGCTCTCGCTCGCGATCGTGACGGTGCTTGACGAACGTGGCGGGGCAGTCGCGATCGATCCGCTCCAGCGCCGCGAGCGCGTGCGCGACGTGGCCCTCCTCGAGCAGTTCTTCGGCCCGCGCGAGGTCCCTCACCCAGCTCTCGCTCGCCGCATCGACCGCGCGCTCCGCGCCGTTTCGCACGAGGCCCCAAATCGCCATCGTGGCGAGCAGGGCGACGCACAGCGCGAGCCACGCCACGAGGAGCGCGCGCTCGTGGCGCGCGACGATGCGCTCGATTGCGTTGTCCTGCGGCGTGGGGGAGTGCGGCGTCATCGCGCGACGCGCTTCAGATGTCGATGTTCTGGGCGCCGGTGAGCAGCACGACCTTGCGATTGCCGTTCACGGCACGCAGCGCGTCCAAGAACTCGCTCTCCTTGGCGCCCTCTTTGAGGTGCACGGAGTACACCAGCTCCAGCGCGCTTCCGCCTTGGATCGTCTCGATGGACAGCAGCGAGTGCTCCTGCAGGTGGCGGAAGAACGACTCCTGCAAGGCAGTGCGGTGGTCGGTGCCGTCGGCGAGCTGGACCTTGAGCAGCATCTCGCTCGTCGGCTGGGCGCCGATGCGGAAGCGGTGCAGGAAGTACACCACCGGCGAGAGGAACAGCGTGAACAGCACGGCGAGGTCGAAGAAGCCCGTGCCGCAGGCCATGCCGACCGCCATCGCGGCGAACAGGAAGCCGACGTCGCGCGGCTCCTTGATCGCCGTGCGGAAGCGGATGATCGAGAGCGCGCCGACGAGGCTGAAGGCGCGCGCGATGTTCGAGCCGATGATCTCCATCACCAGCGCGGTCGTGATCGCCATCAGGATCAGCGTGTGCACGAGCGACACCGAGTAGCTGATCCCGCGGTGGGTCTGGCGATAGACCCAGCGAGCACCAGCGAGAGGAAGAAGCTCAGTCCGAGTGCGTAGAGGACATGCCAGAAGGCTGTGCCGCCGCCGATCGAGGCGGTGTTGCGCGTGAGCTGGTCGAGGGCTTCGTTCATTGGAAGGGCTCCGGAGTCAGCGGGGTTGGGGCGCGAGCGCGTGGCGGCCGCCGTAAAAGGCGAGGTCGATGGCCGCGCAGTACTTGGAAAAGCGCACCAGTTCGAGACGGTGCTTCTTGGCGAGGGCGACGAGCCACAGGGGCACGCGCTGGTTGTATTTGAGCTCGAGCACGGCGAGCTCGGGCGGCAGGATCCAACTGCCGCGCTCGAACGGCCGCGCGAGGTCGAGCGCGTGCTCGTCGAACATGAGCCGCGTGTCGAGCGTGATGCGCAGGTCGGTCTCGAAGCGCGCGAACCACGCCTGGCGGCGGTAGCTCACGGCGATCTTGGGCGCGAGACGGTGCTCGCGACACAGCACCAGCGCCTCGCGCACCACCGGATCGGTCTCCTCGCGCTCGAGCTCCGCGTCGATCGACCCGCGCTCGAACAGCGCGACGAGCTCGGCGACCGTGCGTCGCGCGCGCCGCTTCTGCACGGTGCGGTCGATGCGCTGCTTGATCTCGACGAAGGCCTCGTCGCCTTGCGCGTAGCGTCGCAGGCGCAGCTTGCGGCGGAACTTCTGGCCGTCGAGCTTCTCCCAGAAAAAGCGCAGCTCCGGCGAATCCCAGTACTGCGAGTGGATCGAGTAGCCCTGCGGGCCCGAGTGCGGATCGAACTCGGCGAAGCCCGCGAGCTCCGCCGAGAGCGCGCGCGCGTCGTCGATGCGCACGAGGTACTTCTGCTCGAAGCGATTGAAGTCGCGTAGATAGGCGCTCGGCTGCAGCTCGCGGGCGGCCATGGCCTCTAGTCCGCGCGCGGCGCCGCGGCCGGTTGGGCCTCGAGCCGCTGCTCCTCGTGGTACTCGAAGTCGGTGTTCACTTCCCACACGTCGTGGGCGGCGCCCTGCATGTTCCAGACCACCATCATCGCCGTCAGCATCGAGTGGTCCTGGTTGTTGTACTTGTGCATCCCGTTGCGACCGACGGGGTGCAGGTTGTCGATGCCGTCGATGAAGTCGCGCACGCGATCGAGGTGCCCGCGGTACTCCGAGTCGTAGATCGGGTAGGCCTTGGGCATGCGGACCACGGTACCGTCGACCACCTTGTTCGGATCCGCGAGGCCGAGTTCGCCGAGTTCGCGCTTGGCGAGCGCGACGAGCTCCTCGTCCGTGGAATTCCACAGGCCGTCGCCTTCGAAACAGAAGTACTCGAGGCCCAGACACGTGCGCCCCGGCTCGGGGACCATCGCGGCCGACCAGTTGTTGAAGTTCTGGATGCGGCCGACTTTCACTCCCGGCGTGTGGATGTAGATCCAGTTGTCGGTGAAGAGGTTCTCGGCTTCGAGGATCAGCGCCACCACGAGGAAGTCACGGTAGCGCAGGCCTTCCGCGGCCTGGCGCGCCTGCGTCGGTGCGGCATCGCCGAGCGCGCGCACGAGGCTGCGCACCGGCATGGTCGAGATCACATGCTCGCCCTCGAAGCGGCGCTCGCCCTCCTTCGTCAGGCAGCGCACGGCCACCGCGCGTGAGTCGCGCAGCTCGATCGAACGCACCTTGTGGTGCATGTGCACGACGCCGCCGATATTCGCGAGCTTCTGCGCGCAGGTCTCCCACATCTGTCCGGGGCCGAGCCGCGGGTACTGGAACTCGTTGATCAGGCTCTTGATCTTGGTCGAGCGCCGCTGGATCGAGGCCGCGTTGATCACGGCCTTCGCGAGGCTCAGGTTCTGGATGCGCTGGGCGGCCCACTCGGCTCGGATCTCCGTGCACGGGATGCCCCAGACCTTCTCCGTGTAGGTCTTGAAGAAGATCTGGTAGAGCCGTTCGCCGAAGCGATTGGACACCCACTGCTCGAAGTTCTCCTCGACCGGATTGGGGCGCAGCTTCGCGGCCGCGTAGCTCCACAGAATGCGCACGGCCTCGAGCGGGCCCAGGCCGGAGAGCGCATTCCACGCCTTGAGCGGGTAGTCGAAGTATTTGCCGCGGTAGTGGATGCGCGACTGGCGCGGGACGGAGATGAACTCGGACCCGAGGATCTCGTGCCAGAAGCGCTCGACCGGCTCGACCTTGGTGAAGAAGCGGTGACCGCCGATGTCGAAGCGGTAGCCCTTGTAGTGCGCGGTCTGCGAGATGCCGCCGAGCATGTCGGTGCCCTCGAACACCGTGACCTGGGCGCCCAACTGCTGGAGCAGATAGGCCGCGGTCAGGCCCGCGGGGCCGCCACCGATCACGAGGACGCGGTCGGCGGGCCGCAGCGGCGCGACGGGATGGGGCTTGCGCTTGAGCGGCGAGTCCATGGGATGGAGCGGAGCGGGAACTCCGGCGGGGGTCGGCTCTCTTCGGGTGAGCGTCCGAGGACGCTGTAGGACCGGATCTCGCCGCTGGAACATCCTAGCGACGACGGGTATCGGACGCCTTAGCGGCGGGGGGGATCGCAGGGGCCGTCCCGAAGTCGGGCCCATGAATGGGGCGCGGACGTGGCGCGGACGTGGCGCGGACGTGGCGCGGACGTGGCGCGGACGTGGCGCCGACGGGGCGCGGACGTGGCGCCGATGGGGCGCCGACGTGGCGCCGATGGGGCGCCGACGGGGCGAGCGCAGGCCACGCCCGAGGACAACCCCGGCGACCTTCCCTGTCGTGATTCCGAGTCTAGCTACCGCGTCGAGATACACCGGCGAGGCACACCGGCGGCGGCAGCGGGCCTCCCACATGCTAATCTTTCCACGGAACCGATGAACTCCCGCGCCCTGCTGCTGTGCGCGAGCCTTGCAGTCGCCGCGCCCTCCTGCGCGGAGCCAGAGACGGCTCCCAATGTCGTGCTCTTGGTGCTCGACACCGTGCGCGCCGACCATCTGTCCGCCTACGGCTACTCGCGCCCGACCTCGCCGCGCCTCGCGGCCCTGTGCGAGCGAGCCGACCGCTACGCGCTCGCACGCTCGACCGCGCCTTGGACGCTGCCGAGCCACGCCTCCCTGTTCACGGGCAAGTTCCCGTTCCAGCACCTCGCGGACGCCGAGCTCGTCGACGCGGTCTTCAACGACGCTCGCCCGCTCTCCGAGGAGGAGCTGACGCTGGCGGAGGCGCTCGCGGCCGAGGGCTACGCGACGGCGGCCTTCGCGGCGAACCGCGGGTACGTCAACGAGCGCATGGGTCTGACGCAGGGCTTCGCGACCTTCGTGAACGAGCGTCATCCCGGCGTCGGGATGTCCGAGCTCGCGCACGCGTGGGTCAAGGCGCGCCCGCAGGGCCAGCCGTTCTTCCTGTTCGTGAACTACATGGACGCGCACCGGCCCTACAACGTGGCGCCCGTCGACGGACCCAACGAGGCCGCGCTGCCCCCCGCGAGCGAAGAGAATCCCAGCGCATTGCTCGACGCCCTCTATGAGCAGGTCTACGGCGCCGATGCGCCGCCCGATCCCGCGCTCGTGCGCAAGGCCATCGACGCCTACGACCGCGGCATCGCCAACGCCGATCGCGGGGCGGGCGAGCTGCTCGCGCGCTTGGAGCAGGACGGCCTGCTCGACGGCGCGCTCGTGATCGTCACGGCGGACCACGGCGAGTACTTGGGCGAGCACGACCTCGTCGAGCACAGCAAGGACGTCTACGAGCCGGCGCTGCGCGTGCCGCTGATCGTGAAGCGCCCCGGCCAGTCGCGCGGACGCGTGATCGAGGAACCCGCGTCGATCGCCGACGTGCCCGGGCTCGTGCTCGCCGAGTTGCCCAAGGCCGTGCGCGCCAAGCACGCCGGCCAGTTTCCCGGGCAGGCGGGCGTGCGCGGGCTGTTCGCCGAAATCAACTACAGCCGCGGCAAGGACATGGCGGCGCCGTGGGGCGAGCGCTTCCTGCGCGAGCGCTCCGCCTTGTACCTCGAGCGCTGGAAGGTGATCCGCTCCTCCGACGGCAAGCACGAGCTGTACGACCTCGCGTCGGATCCGCGCGAGGAGCGCAACCTATTCGCGGAGCGGCCGCGCGAAGCGCAGCTGTTGCTCGACACGCTCGCGCGCATTCAGGCGCGCTCCGGCGGCACGCGCACGCACGTCGATGCGCGCGAACCGACCGAAGACGAGCTCAAGGAACTGCGCGAACTCGGCTACTGAGCCCGCCGGGCCAATCACTTTCGAGAATGAACGGGCGCGGGCGAGAGGCGCAGCGCTCGGGCGGGGCGCAGACCGAGATCGCTGGTGCGGTACTCCGGCGCGTTGGGTTCGCGGTGCGCCGCGCGCGCGCTCGAAGCGGACTCGCCGAAACCGCCGCCGCGCTGCACGGCGAGCGAGGCGGCGGACCAAGGCGACAGGGGATCCTTGCCGGACTGCCTGCGGTAGAAGCCCGAGTCGTAGCTGTCCAAGCACCACTCCCAGACGTTGCCCGCCACCTCGTGCAGACCAAAGCCGTTGGCCTCGTACTTGCCCACGGCGCAGTGCACCGCGCTGCCATCGTCCAGATCCGGCCAGTCGGCGATCGCCGGCCAGGTGCCGCCCAGCTTCTTCGCCGTCGTGTCCGCGAGGTTCACCTTGCCGCGCAGGCTCTCGCGCTCCTGACCCGTCCACCACACGCTGCTCGCGCCGCCCCGAGCGCCGCATTCCCATTGCGCTTCGCTCGGCAGCGAGAGCCCAGCGTTCGCCAGCAGGTCGAAACACATCCGCCAACTCACCTGCTCCACCGGATGCAGCAGCGAGGGTGCGAGGCCTCTCGGCGGCCTGTAATAGCTCGGATTGGTCGCCGCGATCCGTTGCCACTGACCCTGCGTCATCTCGTACTTCGAGAGGAAGTAGGGCGAGAGCTCCACTTCGTGCACGGGGCCCTCGTCGCTCGCGGCGTGCGGGTCGTGGTTCTGGGCGCCCGGCATGTTCTGCACGCCCATCCAGAACTTCCCGCCCGGAATCAGCACGAACACCAGCCCCGTTGCCTCTCCGAGCACCAGCTTGCCGTCCGCGCCCCGCGGCGCCGGATCGCCCGTCTGCAGGTGCGCGAACTCCCACAGCCCCGAGCTCGGGTCCATCCCGATCGGGAGCAGGCCGAGCTGCGGCACGATCTGGAGCCCGCCGTACTTCGGAGAAGACCCGATCGCCCCGATCGCATCGGACCACAGGCGCGCCGCTTGGGCTCCGTGGACGCTGCGCGCGCCGATCGACTGCGCGAACGCATGGCGCTTCGCCACGCCCCAGCCGAAGGGCTCGGCCATCGCATCGCTCATCAGGCCCGCTTGCGGATCGCGCAGCGCTTCCAGATCCGCCACCAGCGTCACGAGCTGGCGATTCCACCATTCCTGCTCGGGATCGTCGAACTCGTAGGTCCGACGCTCGTTCACCAGTTGGTTGAGCGCGGCGACGTCTTCGACGAGCGTGTCGTGCGTCTCGCGCTGCTTCGCCAGCTCGCCCTCGCGCCAGCTCGCCACCGCCTTCTCCAAGTCGGCAGCGGAAGACTTCAGCGCTTCACCCCCGGGCTCCGCCTGCGCCGCGCGCTGCTCGGCGAGCGCCTCATCCAAGCGCCCGACCCTGAACAGCGCCCACGCCAGCGTGTTGCGGAAGAGCGAGCGCTGCTCCGCGCTCGCGGCAGCCACCGCGCGACGCGCCAGAAGCAGCCCGCGCAGTTCCCGCCCGTACCGCGGCTGCGTCGGATTCACCAGCGGCCAAGCGAGCGCATTTTGCGCGCGGGCGTCGGCTTGCAGCGACTCCTGCTCCAACTCGGCCTCCGCCGCGGCCTCGCTGGGCCAGACCTCATGGCCGAGCATGCGCGAGCGCCAGAGCAACTCCGCCTGCTTCGCTTGCAGCTCGGCATGCCGCGGATGCGACTCGCGATCGGCCGCGATCTCGGCCTCGCTGAGCGGCCTCGCTTCGGCGCGCAGCTCCGCGAGCTTCGCCCGATGCTGCGCGAGGCTCGGGCGCCGCTTCAGGCCCTTCGACTCATCCGCCGGACGGCCGTCGATGAGCTCGTTCGCCCGCCGCAGCCATTCCTCGTAGGCCGGGATCGACTCCGGATGCGCCGGCCACAGCCGCGCCGCTTCCGCGCGCAGGTCGTCGTGATCGTGCTGCGCCGACAGCGACAGCACATCGTTGGCCTTCGCCGTCGCCTCGTCGCGCGCGAGTTGCGCGGCGGTTGCGTTGCGCCTTGCCGCAGCGGCGTTGAGCTCGGCCTGTTGAGCGTTGTCCTTTGCCAGTTGCTCGCCTCGCTCGGCCCTGCTTGCTTGATCGAGAGCCACGAGCGCCGCGCCGCTGATCAGCACCAGCGCACTCGCGCCCACGCCGACGCCCACGCTCGGCCCCGGATTGCGCCGCGCCCACTTCACGACGCGCACGAGCGTCCCCGGCGGACGCGCGTGGATCGGCTCGTGGGCCAGATGCCGCCGCAGATCGGCCGAGAATTCCGCCATCGTCGGGTAGCGGCGAGCGGGGTCCTTCTCGAGCGCCTTGCCGCAGATGATCGACAGCTCGCGCGGGCACTGCGAACGCACCTTCGATGGCTCCGGCGGCTCGTAGAACAAGATCCTCTGGCTGAGCTGGTGCGTCGTGTCACCTTCGAACGGACGGCGCAGGCTGAGCAGCTCGTAGAGCACCACGCCCAGACTGAAGACGTCCGTGCGGTGGTCGAGCCCGATGCGCTTGGCCGTCACCTGCTCGGGGCTCATGTACGCGTACGTCCCCGCGAACTCACCCGTCACCGACAGGAACGAGTCGTCGCTCACGCGCGCGAGCCCGAAGTCCGTCAGCTTTGGGCTGTCGTTGGGCGTGATCAAGATGTTCTGTGGCTTGATGTCGCGGTGAATGACGCCGGCTTGGTGCGCCGCCTCGAGGCCCTCGGCCAGCGCGGCGACCAGCTCGGCCACCTTGCGGTAGTAGCCCTCCGGCGTCTTGTCCTCCGCGCGCAGCTCGTCGAGGAAGTCCTTCAGCGTCCAAGAGCCCTCGACCAGTTCTTGTGCGATCCACGAGGGGTTGCCCGTGCCGTTGAACGCCAGCGTGCGCACGATCGAGGGGTGGCTGAGCCTCCCGCCCGCGCGCGCCTCGCGCTCGAAGCGCTCGAGCGAGCGCGCGTCGACCTGATCTGGCCGCACGAACTTCAGCGCCACCGGCCGCCGCAACTCCTCGTCGTAGGCCTCCCACACCTGACCCATGCCGCCCTGTGCGAGGAAGCGCCGCAACGTGAAGGCGCCCATGCGCTGACCCGCCGCGAACGACGCGCCCGGCGACGGGTCCACCGTGCTCCGGGCCTCCCGTTTCGCTCCGCCGCGCCCGAAGAACCCGCCGCCCGAGGCCCCGCGTCCGAGCAACGCGTCGTTGCGAGCAGCTTGCGCGCGCAGGCGCTCGACCCGCGCCAATAACGCCGTGTCCGCCGCGAGCTCCGGCTGCGCCCGAGCCCACGCCACGAACGCCTTCGCATCCTCGGCGGAGTGCGACGCGAGGAACCGCGCGACGATGGACTCCGCAGGATCGTGGGGGAGCGAGCTCATCTGGAATCTCGGGCCAGCCGGTCTTTCGGGCGGAACTGCACCGTCGATGGGACTCCAGTGAACCGGCACTCCATCCGCTCGTCAATCGCAGCGCCCCGCCCCAGCGCGGCGGGCCGGAGTTCGCTTGCCGACGCAGCCCTCCAGCAGCTCTAGCGTCGGCGGCCCGCGGGTGCGCGGGGCCAGCGACTTCTGGCCGTGCCGGAGCCGGAACAGCGAGCAGAGCGCTCCACCCGATTCCGGCGGCGAAACGCGCTGCTCGGACGCGGACTCCGAGGAATGGGGAAGAGCGCGAGGCGCAGGGGCGGACGCGGAGCCGGCCGCCGCCGTCGCGTGGAGTCGCCCGTCGCGGATGGCCTGCGACATGCCGCAGGGCTCGCAGCTGGCCGCACGATGGAGTTGCCCTCCGCGGCGTGAAGTTCCTCGCCGACGTCAACGTCTCCGTCCTGATCGTTCGATCGCCGGGGCGATCGTCACCGTGGAAGCGGGCGGAATGCGGATCCATCGATTGCCGATCGACGGCGACTAGATTTCTTCAACGGAGTCGCGCAGCGACTCAGCACTCGACGGGACGCTGCTCCGTCAGGCGTCGACGGCCGGAACGTAGTCCTGCCCGCCGGGGTCGAGCTGGCCGGTGGCGCGGACGTAGATGTCGAAGAGCTTTTGCTCGAGGGGGAAGCCGTAGCGCTGGTGCTTGAGGCGCCAGCCGGCGACTTGCGCGAGGGTTTCGCGCATCCACTTGGGACCCTCGTGGATCTTGCGGTCGTAGATAGCGCTGGTGTTGTTGTACAGGCGCCAGGTCTCGCGCACGTCGTCGGGCAGCGGCGTGTTGTGCGAGTTGTACTTGTACTCGAAGCACTTGCCCCACTCGTGGAAGTCCCTCGGCGGCACGTAGCCGAGCTGCTTGGCGGTCGCGAAGTCCTCCGTGCCCGGGATCGGGCGGAACGGATAGACCTCGGAGCCGGCGGAGGGGAAGAGGTATTTCACGCCGGCGGCGACGCGCAGCGTCTCGCGCATCGACTCGGGCGTCTCGCCGGGATAGCCGATGATCCAAAACGTGCCGGGCGTGATGCCGCGGCGGTAGAGCTCGCCAATCGCGTACGGAATGTTGGAGAGCTTGATTTCCTTCTTGATGCGCTCCTGCATTTGCGCGGTGCCGGTCTCGGCGCCCAGCCACAGGAGGTGGCAGCGCGAATCGCGCAGGAGGTCGAGCGTCTCCTGCTTGTAGCGCGCGATGGTCTCGATCTCGATCGTGCCGTTCCAGTGGATCGGCACCTCGAGCTCGATCAGTTTTTCGCAGAAGGCCTTGGTGCGTTTTTCGGCGACGCCCCAGTTGGCGTCTTGGAAGCGCAGCACGTCGAATTTGAAGCGCTGCTGCAGCTCGGCGATTTCCTCGGCGAGCACTTCGCCCGAGATGGCCTTGTAGCGCTTGCCCGTGATGAGCGGCGAGCAGCAGAAGGTGCACGGCTCGGGGCAGCCGAAGCTCGAGAAGTGGCTGAAGGCGCGCGGCGGGTGGTCGGGCGTCCACTTGCCCGGCAGCGGGAAGCGGTGGCGCACCTTGAGGCGCGAGGGCTTGGTTTGCAGCTCGGCGTAGCGCTCGTACTCGAGCAGGTGCCACGGCACTTTCCCGAACTTGTCGAAGCCGACGACCTCGCGGTGGTCGGTGTAGACCACGCGCCCCTCGCGCCACAGCGCGAGCCCGGGCACGGAGTCGAGCGGCTCGCCCGCGTCGAGCGCGCGCACCACCTCGTCGAAGGTGAGCTCGCCCTGCCCGATGCCGACCGCGTCCGCGATCCCGTGCTCGAAGTACAGCTCGGGGATGACGCTCGGGAACCAGCCGCCCCAGATGATCGGGAGGTTGGGGTAGCGCTCGCGCACGGCCTTGGCGACCACGTAGCCGTCGTAGACCTGATAGCCCAAGATGCACGAGCTCGCGAAGCACAGCGCGCCGTCGCAGGCCTCGAGCACGCGCTCGAGGTAGTTGGGCTCGATCATCGCGTCGATCAGGATCACGTCGTAGCCGTTGGCCACGGGTCCGATCGCGATCTGTAGGAGCTCGAGCGGCAGGAGGTCGGCGCTGAAGATCTCCCCACGGGTCGGGTCGGCCCGGTGGGGGAGGAACAGCACGACCTTGCGGCGACGGTGGATCATGGGGCTCGGTGGCCGGGCCTGCGGGCGGGCGACCCCGCGGGGCCGCCAACTCTCACGGGCAGGGAATAGTATGCCCGAGGGAGCGCCCGCAGAGAGGCGCGGCGGGCTTATCGGCCGCGGGCCCCGAAAGTCTGACGGCGGGGGACCTGACGGCGGGGGATCTGACGGCGGGGGATCTGACGGCGGGGCCTCGAGCCCGCCCCGAGGGATCGGGAAGGGGACCTACTGGGCCCCGTAGGTCGCGAGCACCCACTCCGACCAGAGCTTGTCGAACTCGGCATAGGAGAGCCCGAGGTGTTGCTTGAAGAGCTCGCGGTGCGCCTCGGGCATGTTCGTGCCATCGGGGATGCGCTGGGCGTTGAGGCGACCCTTGAGGGCGCCGCAGAACAGGGCGAACTCGGCGGGCTTGTGCTTCACGAGGTACTGCACCATCGACCACGTCGCGTAGTGGCGGTCGAGGGTCAGGTCCGAGTACTCCTTCATGCTCATCAGCTCGGCCATGCGCGGAGCCTTCTCGCCGACGACGAGCTTGCGCACCTCGGGCTCCCACTTCTCCTTGCGCGTCGTCTGGGCGATGCCGCCCTCCGCCGAGTCGAAGGAGTTGAAGCGCGGCCCGATCTCGCGCTCGACCATGTGCGCGAGGCCCTCGCGCAGCCAGATCGGCGTGTCGTAGCTGTAGTGCTTGAAGCCGTCGAACAGGTTGATGGCGAGGTTGAAGCCGAGGTGCCCGTGCAGGCCCTCGTCCTCGCGCAGGCCCTCCTCGGAACAGTGGATGGTGACCGAGAGCGTCTCGAGCGCCATCGCGTTCCAGCGCTGGGTCTTCTTCGTCAGCAGTCCGAACTGGTTCTGCAGGAAGCCCGTGAGGTTGGCCTCGGCGGGCACGATCAGCACCTCGTACTTGCCGGCCTGCCCGAGGTACGGGCCCGTGCCCAGATAGGGTCCGGTGCCGTCGTAGAGCGTGCCCTTGGGCGGGAACTTCAGGTCCTTCGCGCCCAAGATCTCGAGCATGCGCGCGTAGATCTCCTCGCAGCGCTGGGCATAGAGGTGCGCGCGCAGCCACGGGTCGAGGATCTTCGACTTCGGGTCGACATCGGGCAGCACCTGCTGCAGCCGCGCGAGCTCCTTGCGGAGTTTTTCCTTTTCCTCCTGCTTGACCTTGTGCGGCCCGAGCGCGATCCCGATCTCGAAGTGCGCCGTCTCGATCCACTTGATCTCGCAGGTGGGGAGCACGCTGTCGATCTTGCGCGTCGACTCCTCCTTGCCGAAGGCGAACTCGCCGTGACTCGCGATGCCCGCCTGCTCCATCAGGGCCTTGTCGCCCTTGCACCACGGGCACAGGCTCGGGTCGTTCTTGCGCAGGTCCTTGGACTGGGCGCCGAGCGGCAGCGCGAAGGCGAGCGCGAGAAGCACAGCGAGGTGGCGGGAGACCTGCATGGGCCTTCGCGGCGCGGGCCTAGCCGCGCTCCTTCCACTTTTTCGCGAGCTCGATCGCCTCGAACACGGGCAGGTTGGCGATCGGGAGGTCGCCGTCGACGATGCCGCGCATGGCGTTGATGGCCGCGACGCGGATCGAGTTGTCGGTGCTGTCGAGC